>VFSW01005738.1_pt1 | contig 18318 bp, 19 predicted proteins | sample 5358111 | NCBI WGS metagenome assembly VFSW01 (sample SAMN11554181, study PRJNA540505) | mine drainage metagenome | isolation source: sediment from site ElyBrook_90M | place: USA: Ely Copper Mine, Vershire, VT | collected 2017 | reverse complement strand
AAGCGAATCACAGAGGGGAATCCCTGGCGGGCGCCCCGCCAGAGGCGGGGCAACGGCAGGAGGCTCGCGCCTTCGTCATCCCGCCGGCAAGCCGTCCCGAGAATGCGGCGTCATGGCCGCAACCGCCGCATCGCGGCAATCTGGTGCGCGGTTCCGGCAAGCGAGATCGTCTCGGCGATGTTCATCAGCATCCGCACTTCCCCGGAAACCCCCTTCCAGATTCCGTACTTCATCGTCTTGTTGGTGTGGCCCACGCCCTCCCACCACACAATCTCGATTCGGGCCCGGCGCCGAATGAGAAGTTCGTTGAGATAACTTTCCAAACCGAAGCCGGGCAGCCGCGCGATGGCATCGAGATGCCTCACGAGCAGGTCCCGCCGCAACACACGTTCTCCCGAAAGATAATCCAGGCCGATCGTACGCCACAGCAAAAGCGCATCCTTTCGAAGACTGATGCTCGCGTCAGCGGTCCCGTTCAGCACGGGCAGCAGCAGCGCGGTAAGGTCCCGTCCCGTCAATCCGACAAGGTCGGCGTCAAGGAAAAGCAGGAACTCGCTGGTCGATGCACGGATGCCCGCGCAAATCGCTCCGCTCTTCCCGGTATTCCGCTTCTGCGCAATCAAGCGCACGCCCTCGAATTTTCCGATCGCCTGCGCCGTGTCGTCGGTCGAGCCGTCGTCGACCGCAACAACCTCGCTGACGAGCGGATGCGCGGTTGCGACGGCAAGAACTTCGCCGATGCGGCGCGCCTCGTTGTAGGCCGGGATGATGCAGCTAACGCTCGTCATAGCTTGTACGCAGGTGGCGGCGAAGCAGCAGATACATCCCCGCCGCGCAGAGTGTGCCGAAGACGAGCAGCGAGGCTTTCATGAAATAATCGTCGATACGATTGTAGGCATAGCCGAAGAAATAGCCGACGAGCACAAGAGCAAGGGATTTCGGAACCGTGCCGAGCGCGTTGTACCAGAGAAACCTGCCAACGGGCATGCGCGCCGCGCCGGAAGCGGGCAGAACGAAAAAACCGGTCTGCGTGTACTTTGCGAATAACAAAATTTTCGCGCCGTGCCGTTCGATATATCGCGCGGCGCGCACAAGACGCTCGTTGGTGATCCCAAGCAAGCGCCGCACGCCCGCAGACGGCCCCATTTGACCAAGCCGGCCGATCCCGTAATAGAGGAGATCGCCGAAGAGGTCGCCGGCGACAACGACTCCATACACGGCGTAGATATCGAGGTAACCCAGGCTCGCGACAAACGCGCCGACGATCGTAACGATCGGCCCTTCAGCAACCACGCCGACGAAGAGGGCGAGATATCCATACTGCTCCAGCAGGCGGACGACGGCATCGGGAGGCAGCATGAGCGGGGTGGCCTGTCGGATCGGTTTCGGCGGGTCGGGGAGGTTATTGCCTTGGCATGCGCCGGTCCAGCGGCAACCGGACGGAGATCACCGCCTGCGGCCCAGCGGGCCGATAAAGAATCCGTGACGCCGCCGCCCCGAGCGCGCCGCACACCGTCGCCACAGCCCTTCGGCAAGGATGAGGGCGTGCCGCAGGGCGCGGGCCATGACCGCGCGTGTTCGCGACTGCCTTGAAGACGAACCGCCTACCCGTTCTCCGCCAGCACCACGCCCGCGAGGTAGAGCGAGCCGCAGATCAGAATCCGCGGCGGGGGGTCGTGCGGATTGACGCGGGCGCGGGCCGCGATCTGCATCATCGCGTCTTCGAGGTCTGCGGCCGGCGGGCCAGCGCGCCCGGGGCCCCGCGCCCGGGCTTAACGGGCGCCGGCGCCGAGGCTGGCGTCCTCGCCGGGGATATCGACGGTGACGACGTGACGGGCGAGCCCGCCGAACGCCGCAAGGAAGCCGACCGCATCCTTGGTCTTCAACATGCCGCAGATGAGATAGAGCGGCTTGCCGGTGCGCTCCTCGAAATCGGCCATGGCGCGCGCCACCGCGACGGCGCCGTGCGGATTGTGTCCGCCATCGAGCCAGACTTCGGCATCCTTGGGCGCCACATCGACCAGCGGTCCGTGCGTCAGCCGCTGCAGCCGCGCGGGCCATTCGACGTTTTTGAGGCCCTGCTCGATGGCGCGCTCCATCGCCCAGACCCCGCCGACGCGCCGCATCCCGGCGATGGCCACGGCGGCGTTCTCGATCTGATGGCGCCCGACCAGACGCGGCAGCGGCAGATCGAGCAGCCCGTCGAGGTCCTGATAGACCATGCGGCCGTGTTCCTGATGGGCGAAGAAATCCTGGCCGAAGACGCCGACCGGCGCACCGAGCGCGTCGGCGCGGCGCAGGATGACGTCGCGCGGGACGTCGTCCTGCGGACCGACGATCAAGGGCACGCCCGGCTTGACGATGCCCGCCTTCTCCGCGGCGATGCCGGCGATCGAGGTGCCCAGGAACTCCGCATGGTCGAGCCCGACCGGCGTGATGATCGTCAGACGCGGGTGCTGGACGACATTGGTGGCGTCGTACTTGCCGCCCAATCCGACTTCCAGCACCAGCGCGTCGGCCGGATGGCGCGCAAAGGCCAACAGCGCAGCGGCCGTGGTGATCTCGAAGAAGGTGATCGGCTTGCCCGCGTTGGCCCGCTCGCATTCTTCGAGCAGCGCCGCGAGCTCCTTCTCGTCGATCAGCCGGCCCGCCAGGCGGATGCGTTCGTGGAAGCGCACCAGATGCGGCGAGGAATAGACGTGCACCTTCAGCCCGGCCGCCTCCAGCATGGCGCGGGTGAAGGCGCAGACCGAGCCCTTGCCGTTGGTGCCGGCGACATGGACGACGGGCGGCAGCGCCCGCTCGGGATGGCCGAGATCGCCGAGCAGCCGCAGAATGCGGTCCAGCACCAGATCGATTTTCTTGGGATGGAGCCGAAGCAGCCGGTCGAGGATCGCGTCGCTGACGGCAACGCTCATGTAGCGCTTCCGCCCGCGCGGGCCGGGGTGCGCGCCACAGCCGCCGTGATCACCTGCGCCGGCGGACGCGACCGGGGCCGCGGGTGCTTCATCAGGAGATGCACGACGCGCGACAGCGTCTCGCGCAGCTGGTGGCGGTGGACCACCATGTCGACCATGCCGTGCTCCAGCAGGTATTCGGCGCGCTGGAAGCCTTCGGGCAGATGCTCGCGCATCGTCTGTTCGATGACGCGCTGACCGGCGAAACCGATCAGGGCGCCGGGCTCCGCGATGTGGATGTCGCCGAGCATGGCATAGGAGGCGCTGACGCCGCCCGTCGTCGGATCGGCGAGCACGACGATGTAAGGCAGGCCGGCGTCGCGCAGCATGTCGACGGCGATGGTGATGCGCGGCATCTGCATCAGCGACAGGATGCCTTCCTGCATGCGCGCGCCGCCGGAGGACACGAAGAGGATGAAGGGACGGCGTTCCGCCGCCGCCGCCTGCATGGCGTTGACCAGCGCCTCGCCGACGGCCATGCCGAGCGAGCCGCCCATGAACTCGAAGACCTGCACGGCGACCATCACCGGAAGGCCTTCCAGCGTGCCGCGCGCGGCGGCGAGCGCATCGATGCGCCCGGTCTTGGCGCGGGCGTCCTTCAGGCGGTCGGTGTAGCGCTTCTCGTCGCGGAAGCGCAGCGGATCGGCCGGCACTTCCGGCGGGACCAGTTCGTCGTAGGTGGCGGCGTCGAAGATCGCGGCGAAGCGCTCGGCGGCGCCGATGCGCAGGTGGTGGCCGCATTGCGGGCAGACGTTCTGCGCCGCGGCCAGATCGCGGTGGAAGATCATCTCGCCGCAGGCGGGACATTTCTTCCAGAGATTCTCCGGCGTCTCGCTGGTGCGGGCGCCGCCCATCAGGCTCTTGATCCGTGGGCGGACGAAATTGGCGATCCAGTTCATGGCCTTATCCTAGCACAGCTCAACCGCGTGCGGCATGCACCGATTGCGCAAGAGAAGCGCAGAATTCCAGCGTATCGCGAAGGCGTTCGGCCTTTTCGCCGCCCGCCGCCAGCCTGTCGACGATGGCCGATCCGACCACGGCGGCGTCGGCGAAGGCGGCGATGGCGGCCGCTTGGTGCGGCGTCTTGATGCCGAAACCGACCGCGCAGGGCAGACCGCTGGCCGCCTTCAGCCGGGCCACCGCGGTGCGCACGTCGCTTTCGCTGAAGCTCTTGGTGCCGGTGACGCCGGCGATCGACACGTAATACAGGAAGCCGCCGGCGCCATCGAGCACGACGGAGAGACGCGCCTCGTCGGTGGTCGGCGTGGCGAGGCGCACGATGTCGAGCGCGTGGGCGGAGGCCGGCAGGCGCAGCACCTCGTCTTCCTCGGGAGGAAGATCGACGGTGATCAGCCCGTCGACGCCGGCTTCCGCCGCATCCTTGGCGAAGCGCGCGGTGCCGTAGGCGTGGATCGGATTGTAGTAGCCCATCAGGACCAGCGGCGTCGCATGATCCTTCCTGCGGAAGCGGCGCACCAGTTCGAGCACCCTGGGCAGGGTCATGCCGGCCTTGAGGGCGCGCAGCGACGAGGCCTGGATCGCGGGGCCGTCGGCCATCGGATCGGAGAACGGCACGCCGAGTTCGATCAGATCGGCGCCGGCGGCGGGAAGTCTTTCCAGCAGCGCCGTGGTGGTTTCGGCATCCGGATCGCCGGCGGTGACGAACGGCACGAAGGCGGCGCGGTTCTGCTTCTTCAGCTCCGCGAAGCGTTTAGAGATACGGCTCATATCTCCTCCCCCAGCGCGGCGGCGGCGGAGAAGACGTCCTTGTCGCCGCGGCCCGACAGACAGATGGCGATCAGCTTGTCCTTCGCCATCCGCGGCGCCGTGCGCATGACATGGGCGACGGCATGCGCGGATTCCAGCGCGGGGATGATGCCTTCCAGCTTCGACAGCGCCACGAAGGCGTCGAGCGCCTCCTTGTCGGTGACGGAGAAATACTTCACGCGGCCCTGGTCCCTGAGCCAGGAATGCTCGGGGCCGACGCCGGGATAGTCGAGGCCTGCGGAAATCGAATGCGCCTCGATGATCTGGCCGTCGCGATCCTGCAGCAGATAAGAGCGCGCGCCGTGCAGCACGCCCGCCGTGCCTTTCGACAGGGTGGCGGCATGGCGCGGCGTCTCGGCGCCCTCGCCCGCCGCTTCGACGCCGTGAATCTCCACGTCGGGATCGTCGAGGAAGGGATGGAACATGCCGATGGCGTTCGAACCGCCGCCGACGCAGGCGGCGATCAGATCCGGCAAGCGGCCTTCGCGCTCCAGCATCTGGGCGCGCGTTTCCTTGCCGATCACGGTCTGGAAATCGCGCACCATCGCCGGATAGGGATGCGGGCCCGCCGCCGAGCCGATGATGTAGAACGTATCGCTGACATTGGCGACCCAGTCGCGCAGCGCCTCGTTCATCGCATCCTTCAGGGTGCGCGAACCGGATTTGACGGCCCGCACTTCGGCACCGAGCAGGCGCATGCGGAAGACGTTGGGCTTCTGCCGCTCGATGTCCACTTCGCCCATATAGACGACGCAAGGCAGGCCGAAGCGCGCCGCGACCGTAGCGGTGGCGACACCGTGCTGGCCGGCGCCGGTCTCGGCGATGATGCGCGTCTTGCCCATGCGGCGGGCCAGCAGCACCTGGCCGAGGCAGTTGTTGATCTTGTGCGCGCCGGTGTGGTTGAGGTCTTCGCGCTTCAGATAAATCTTCGCGCCGCCGAGTTTCCCGGTGAGGCGTTCGGCGAAATAGAGCGGGCTCTCGCGGCCGACATAATGCTTGAGCAGGCCGTCGAGCTCGCCCTGGAAGGAGGGATCGCGCCGGGCTGCCTCATAGGCGCGCTCCAATTCGAGCACGAGCGGCATCAGCGTCTCGGCGACGAAGCGTCCGCCATAGGCGCCGAAATGGCCGCGGATGTCCGGACCGGTGCGGTAGGAATTGGGGGTGCTCACGGAGCCTCCGCGAATTGCGCCTTGCGGGCGGCGGAGACGAAGTCCGCGATGCGTTGTGCGTTCTTCACGCCGGGCGCGGTTTCGACGCCCGAGGAAACATCCACGCCGGGCGCGCCGCTGGCGGCAATGGCGCGGGCGACATTGTCCGGCGTGAGGCCGCCGGCCAGCAACCAGGGATGCAAAAAACTCCGTCCACGGAGCAACTGCCAGTCGAAGGCGGCGCCATGGCCGCCCGGACGCGGCGCGCCGTCGGGCGCCTTGGCGTCAAAGAGGAGAATGTCGGCGGCGATCTCGTACTCGGGCACCAGGGCGAAATCGGCGGCTTCGGCGATCGAAATCGCCTTGATGACCGGCAGGCCGAAGCGGGCGCGCACCTGGCCGGTGCGTTCGGGCGTCTCCTGGCCGTGGAGCTGGAGATAGACGGGCTGCACGGCCTGGGCCACGGCGGCGATGGTGGCGTCGTCGGCATCCGCGACCAGCGCCACGAGGCGCAGCCGGCCGCGCATCCGCTCAGCCAGCGCGCGGGCCGCATCCAGAGTCAGATGCCGCGGCGATTTGGGATGGAACACCAGCCCGGCCAGATCGGCGCCCGCGCGCACGGCGGCGTCGGCCGCCTCGGCGCTGTTGATGCCGCAGATTTTAACCAGGATCGACATGAGGCGCCGCTTATGGCCGCCGGACACCGGGAAATCAAGCAAAGCCCGCCGGATTGCTTAAGTACCTGTTCCCGCAAGTTCTTGAGCAATGGCGCGGGCCGCCACGGCGGGTTCCGGCGCGCCGGTGATCGGACGACCGATGACCAGGATATCCGCGCCGGCCGCGCGGGCCTGGGCAGGTGTCATCACCCGGCGCTGATCGGCCAGATCACCGCCGGCGGGACGGATGCCGGGCACCACGGTGAGGAAGTCGGGACCGCAGGTTTTCCGCACCGCCGCGAGTTCGTGGGCACTGCACACCACACCGTCGAGCCCGCTGGCCCTGGTGAGCACCGCGAGACGCTCGACCTGCGCGGCGGCGGGGCTTTGCTGGCCAACCGACGCCAGCACCGCATCGTCGAGACTGGTCAGCACCGTCACCGCGATCAGCAGCGGCCGCGGATGGATATCGGCGATCGCCTCGGCGGCCGCGCGCATCATCGCCTCGCCGCCCGAGGCGTGGATGTTGAACATCGACACGCCGAGCATGCCGATCACACGCGCCGCCCCCGCGACGGTGTTGGGAATGTCGTGGAACTTGGTGTCGGCGAAGACCGGCAGGCCTATTTCCACCACCTTGCGGATGCCGTCGGGGCCGTGCGCCGAAATGAACTCCAGTCCGACCTTCAGGCCGCCGACATGCGGTTTCACGGCCCGCGCCACGGCGAGCGCGCGGCTCAAATCCGGCGTGTCGAGCGCCACAAAGACGGGATTGGGAAAATGGGGCGCGTTCATGTGTCCGGTCTACAATCAAAATCTGGCGAGCGCACTCAATCTCCCTCCATCACCCTTCTTTTGAGTGGGGATGGCGATTTTGCCCTATTCCCTGTGAAGCAGCGGCACGGGACGGTTACCAGCAGCCTTATGCTCAACCGTTCAGGCAACCGGCTCTTTGCCGTTCAGCCGCTCACGCAACTCCTTGCCAGTGCGGAAGAAAGGGGCGCGCTTCTCTTCCACCGACACCGGTTCCCCGGTCCGCGGATTGCGGCCCTGACGCGACGGCCGAACCTTCACAGAGAAGGCACCGAACCCGCGCAATTCCACACGATGGCCGTCGGCCAACGCCTTCGTGATCTGATCGAGCACGGTTGAAACGATCCGCTCTACATCTCGATGATACAGATGCGGATAACGAGTGGTGAGACGCGCAACCAGTTCGGACTTGATCATCCTCTTGCCCCCGAGAGGACAGCTTGGCTCAGATATAGCCAAATGCCGCCCCGGCAAGAGTTAACCCTGTCAGAGGTCCGCTGGGTCGTCAACCGGAAGCCACTGAAGAATCAGCATTTTCCACAAATGTGACGGAAATCCCTCAGGTAGACCCTGGATACATTCCTGGCGCCGGCCGGAAACCGGGCGTGCGGCCCTGCCACAGGGGCGGCGGGGCCTGCCCGGAGCGCCGCGATTACCGGTTTGCCGGCGCGCCGGGAGCCGCCGTCGCGGGCCACCCCCGGCACGACCATCGGGCCGCCGTGATCCGAATCAGACCCCATCCGCCGAGGGCTCTGGTGCGGCGCCCACCTCCTCCCTCCCAAGCGGGATGCCCTCGTCGCGTTGCCCGGCCGGCGCCGGAACACGCAGCTTGACGATGGTCCTGGCGATCTTGCTGCCCGTCTTGGCCAGGCTCTCGGCCGTGTTGAGGAAGCGAATGCGGGCGTTCACCTCCGGCGTGAGCCGCGCGGAATGAAAGGCCACTTCATGCATCAGGAAACCACACTCCTCGATGAGCCGGTTGAGCAGCGTTTCGGTGTCCGGGCAGGGACGCCGCGCCGCGCCGGGCGCATCGGGAATTCTCACCAGATTCCAGTGCCGGGGAAATTCGTCTTCTTCGTCGGCGGGAACGAGCCCGCCATTCTGATGCGCCCAAGACAGCATGCCGCCTTCCCATCTGATGCGCTCGGCCTTTTTTGCCTTGTCCTCCTCGCTTTCTGTGATGGCGTCGCAGGCGTCCGGCGCGGCGGCGCCGTCGTGCAAGGCATCGTCTCCGTTGCCGGCATCGGCATTCTGCGCGTCGCGCCCTCCCTGCAGCGCCTCGAGACGCTCCATGGTTTTCAAGAGTTGTTCGGCATCATTGCTCGTGCTGCTCATGTGCGTTCTCCATAGAAATTGCACAGCGATTATCCGGCCGGTTTGGCGGACTTGGATAAGTTTGGCCTGTGCAAATCCGCGCACCCAAGCGAAGGCCTTGAAGCGACGGTGGAAATTACGCGTTCAGGGGCAAAAAAGAGGGGCGTCGCAGAGTTGGATAAGTAGGAAATGGGCATTCGCGCGGCGGTCGCGCGCCGGTAAAGCGACGCCTACTGCACAGAGACGGCAGACACACGCATTCTTGGGTTTACCCCCATGAGGATGCACCGCATAAAGGACCGGTCCTGGAGGAAGCTGAATCGCCATGAGCATCGGCCAAAAAATCAACAGGCGCAATTTTTTACGGCGCACAAGCGCGGCGGGCGCGGCCATTGCGGCCGGGCCGCTGGTGATGGGCCAGGCGCGCGGCGGTTCCGTCGCGCTCGTTCTCGACAACAGAGACCCGATTGTCGCCGCGACGCCCGTGCAGCGCGCCGCCGCCGATTTGCAGCAGGCGCTGATCGCGGCCGGCCATACGGTGCAGCGGGTCACGCGCGCAGAACAGGCCGACGGCGCTTTCTGCATTGTTGCCGCGAGCGGCGAAGCAGCCGCGCCCGTATTGCAGGACGCGCAACTGGCTCTGCCGACCGCACCGGAAAGTCTGGCGCTGCTTCAGACAGACATCGCCGGCAAGTCCGCGATCCTCGCCTGCGGCCGCGACGCGCGCGGGCTGGCCTATGCGCTGCTCGAACTTGCCGACCGCGTGCGGCACGGCACGGCGGCGACGATCGCCGAGCCGGTCGTGGAACAACCGGCCAATCCGGTGCGCAGCATCATGCGGCAGTTCACCAGCGAAGTGCTCGACAAGCCGTGGTTCTATGATCGCGAAATGTGGCCGCGCTATCTCGGAATGCTGGCGACACAGCGCTTCAACCGGCTCAATCTCAGCTTCGGACTGGGCTACGACCAGCTGAAGAACGTCGCCGATTCCTATTTCCTGTTCCTCTATCCCTTCCTGCTCGCCGTGCCCGGCTACGACGTGCGAGTGACCAATCTTTCCGGCGCCGAACGCGACAAGAACCTCGACACGCTGCGCTTCATCGCCGAACACGCCGTGGCCAGCGGGCTGGATTTCCAGCTCGGCATCTGGATGCACGGCTATCAGCTGGCCGACAGCCCGCGCGCGCAGAACATCGTGGAGGGGCTGACGCCGCAGACTCACGGCGCCTATTGCCGCGACGCGCTGACGGCGGTGCTGAAGGCGGTGCCGGCGATCTCGTCGCTGGCGCTGCGCATCCACGGCGAAAGCGGCGTACCGGAAGGCAGCTACGGCTTCTGGCAGACGGTGTTCGACGGCGCGGTGCGAAGCGGGCGCCAGGTGGAACTCGACCTGCACGCCAAGGGCATCAACAAAAAGATGATCGATGTCGCGCTGGCCACAGGGTTGCCGGTGAATCTGGCGCCGAAATTCTCGGCCGAACATCTCGGCATGCCCTATCACCAGGCGGCGATCCGCGATCTGGAAATGCCCGTGCCGGGCCAGGTGGGCAAAGGCCTGATGACGCTGTCGGAAGGTTCGCGCAGCTTCACGCGTTACGGCTATGCCGACCTGTTGCGCGACGACCGCAAATACACCGTTCGGCATCGCGTGTTTTCGGGAACGCAGCGGTTGCTCGCCTCGGGCGATGCGAAGGCCGCGGCCGCTTATGCGAAGGCGTTCACCTTCTGCGGCACGAATGGCGCGGACCTGATGGAACCTCTGACCTGCCGGGGCCGCCGAGGCACCGGCATCCCAGGCACGCGGCGCAGCGGCTATGCCGATGCGCGCCTCGAACCGCGCTACGACTGGGAGAAATACGCCGCGTGGTACCGCATGTTCGGCCGGCTGATGTACGACCCGGGCTGCGATCCCGAGGTGCTGCGCCGGTCCCTCGGCGACGATGCCGGCGCGGACGCGCTGCAGTCCGCGGTGGCGAACGCCAGCCGCATCCTGCCCATCGTCACCACCGCCTATCTGCCGTCGGCGGCGTGCGACGCCTATTGGCCCGAGATCTACTGGAACCAGCCGATGGCCGCGGAGCCGGATCCCAATCCCTATGGCGATACGCCGGCGCCGAAAGTGTTCCAGAATGCGAGCCCCCTGGACCCCCAACTGTTCTCCGGAATGAATGAGTTTGCCGGCGAACTGTTGGGCGAGCGCAGCGGCAGATATTCGCCCGTGGACGTGGCGCAGTGGCTGGAGGACTTCGCCGGCGCCACTGAAAATGCGCTGGCGCGAACGGGAACGCCGGCATCGGCGGATGTCCTGCGTCTGGCCATCGACGCGGAGATGCAAGCCGACATCGGCCGCTTCTTCGCCGCGAAATTCCGCGGCGGCGTGCTCTATGCGCTGTTCGAGCGGACGGAAGACAGCCGGGCTCTGGCGGAGGCGCTGGTGCTGTATCGCGCCGCGCGCGCGCATTGGGCGCGGGTCGCGGACCGCGCCAAAGGCGTCTACGCGGCCGACCTGTCGGCGAGCGACAAGTTCTCGGAACGCGGCCAATGGCTCGACCGGCTGGCACGGATCGACCAGGACATCGCGGCGCTGGAAACGCGGCTGGCCTCGGCGAAGGCGGCCATGGATCCGCGCCTCAAGGCCATCATCGCCGAGGTGCAAGGGAACCCGGGACGCGCATCCGTCGGATGCACGCACACGCCGCCCAAAGGTTTCCAGCCTGGACAAACCGTGGCGCTCGAAATCACGGCGGCGAAGAATCTGTCGTCGGCGCGGCTCTGTTACCGCCACGTCAACCAGGCGGAGCGCTGGGTGAGCGCGGAAACGGACGGCAGCGGCAGCCGCTATCGCGCCAGCATTCCCGCGGCGTACACGGACTCGCCCTACCCGCTGCAATATTATTTCGAACTGCGGGAAGCGCCGGACAAGGCGTTGCTTTATCCCGGCTTCGGCGCCGACCTGACGAACCAGCCGTATTTAGTATTAATCCGAATTTGACGCCGGATACGGATTTGTGCGGATCGCAAGCGGCGGCGGCACGGTCTAATCTTTCGGCGTAATATTTGGACAGGGCGTTGGCACCATGTTCAATTTTCGGCAGCAGTTTCGCGATTTCCTGTTCTTCACGTTCGGCGCCGTCTTCGTGGCGTCGCTGATCTTCGCGCTGAACTGACATATCGCGACGCCGGCGCCATCCGGCCTCCAAAGAAAAAGGCGCGGGGTGAGCCGCGCCTTTTTGCTTTAGCGATCGTGAAACGAAGATTACTCTTCGCTCTCTTCTTCCTTCTCGTCTTCCTTGTCGTCGTCGTCGCCCTTCTTGGTGCGACGGCGCAGAGCCGCGCCCAGGATGTCGCCCAGCGACGCGCCGGAGTCGGACGAGCCGTATTGCTTCACGGCTTCCTTCTCCTCGGAGATTTCGCGCGCCTTGATCGACAGGCCGATCTTGCGGCTGGCCTTGTCCACGCTGGTGACCAGCGCATCGACCTTGTCGCCCTTGCCGAAGCGTTCCGGACGCTGATCGGCGCGGTCGCGCGCCAGATCGGAGCGGCGGATGAACGACCGCGCGCCGCCATCGAGTTCGACCTCGATGCCGCCGTCGTTCACTTCCGTGATCGTGACGGTGACGACCGAGCCCTTCTTCAGCGGACCGGCCTTCTCGATCGGATCGCCGCCCATCTGCTTGATGCCGAGGCTGATGCGTTCCTTCTCGACGTCGACGTCGAGCACCTTGGCCTTGACGACCTGGCCCTTCTGGTAATCGGCCACCGCGACGTCGCCCTGCTTGTCCCAGGAGATGTCGGAGAGATGGACCATGCCGTCGATGTCGTCGGCGACGCCGACGAACAGGCCGAACTCGGTGATCGACTTGATCTCGCCTTCGACGACGGTGCCCGCCGGATGCGAGGCGGCGAACACCTGCCAGGGATTGTCCTGGGTCTGCTTGAGACCCAGCGAAATGCGGCGCTTGTTGGAATCGACTTCCAGCACCTGGACTTCGACTTCCGTGCCCGGTACGACGATCTTCGACGGGGCGACGTTCTTCTTCACCCACGACATCTCGCTGACATGGACAAGACCTTCGACGCCCGGCTCCAGCTCCACGAAGGCGCCGTAATCGGTGACGTTGGTGACCTTGCCGGTGAAGCGCGCGCCGGACGGATATTTGGCGGCGACGCCTTCCCACGGATCGGTCTGCAGCTGCTTCATGCCGAGGCTGATGCGCTGGGTCTCGTGGTTGATCTTGATGATCTGCACGGTGACGGTCTGGCCGACGTTGAGCACTTCCGTCGGATGGCTGACGCGCCGCCAGGCTATATCGGTGACGTGCAACAGGCCGTCGACGCCGCCCAGGTCCACGAAGGCGCCGTAGTCGGTGATGTTCTTGACGATGCCTTCCACCACCTGCTTCTCCTGCAGGCTGGCGACCAGCGAGGAACGCTCCTCGGCGCGGCGCTCTTCGAGCACGGCGCGGCGGGAGACCACGATGTTGCCGCGGCGGCGGTCCATCTTGAGTATCTGGAAGGGCTGCGGCTGGTTCATCAGCGGGCCGACGTCGCGCATCGGGCGCACATCGACCTGCGAACCGGGAAGGAACGCCACGGCGCCGTCGAGATCGACGGTGAAGCCGCCCTTGACGCGACCGAAGATCACGCCGGTGACGCGGGTCTGTTCGTTGAAGGCCCTTTCCAGGCGAATCCAGCTTTCCTCGCGACGCGCCTTGTCGCGCGACAACACGGCTTCGCCCAGCGCATTCTCGACGCGCTCGAGATAGACTTCCACCTCGTCGCCGACCTTCACGGTCACCGGCACGCCCGGCATGGAGAATTCCTTCAGGCTGACGCGCCCTTCGGTCTTCAGTCCGACATCGACGATGGCGAAATCGTTCTCGATGGAGACGATCTTGCCCTTGATGACGGAGCCTTCGGCGGGAGACTGGGTGATGAAGCTCTCTTCGAGCATTGCCGCGAAATCGTCGCGGTTCGGGCTGGCGATGGACTCATCGCGGACGCGGGTAACGGAAGCGTGACGGGCCATGTAATTCCTTCGGTTCAAAAGTGCGTGCCGACCGGATCGCTCCGGCGGACTTCCATGCGGGCGGGCGCCCGCAAGGCGGATGGGTTTCTGGGCAAGTTCGGGGCCGCTCGAGAGAGGCGCCGCCGGGTCTCCTAACCCCCTTGGCGGGCCTTGAGCGCGTTCTCGACACCGGGTTTGACCAGCGCGAGGGCTGCCGCGAACGCGGCGTCTATATCCAAATCGGAGGTATCGAGCAAGCGCGCATCGGGCGCCGGCTTCAGGGGGGCGACGGCGCGGGAGCGGTCGCGGGCGTCGCGGGCCACGATTTCGGCGAGAATGGCGGGTTCTTCGGGAGCGGCGCCGGCCTGGTTCAACTCCAACCAGCGGCGGCGGGCGCGGATTTCCGGGCGGGCGTCGACAAAAAGCTTGGCCGTCGCTTCCGGACAGACGACCGTGCCGATATCGCGGCCGTCGATCACCGCGCCGGCCAAAGAGTTGGGCGGTGTGGCCGCAAAGGCACGCTGAAAGTCCAGAAGCGTGGACCGCACAGACGGAAACGCCGACACGACGGAGGCGACGGCGCCGACCTCGGCGGTGCGGATGGCCAGATCGGAGCCGCGCGCGGGATCGATGGCGCGGGCGGCGGCGAGCGCGTCGGCTTCCTTCGCCGGATCGCCGTGAGCCTCCATCACGCCGAGCGCGACGAGGCGGTAGAGCGAACCGGAATCCAGATGGGCGAAGTTGAAATGCCGCGCCAGCTTCTTGGCCAGCGTGCCCTTGCCCGAGGCGGCGGTTCCGTCAACGGCGATGACGATGGGGGTCATGAACGGTGCCGATCCTGTGCGCCATGCCAAATGGAGAGAATGTCGATAGTTGTGCCGGAGATACGATAGACAATGACGTACGGCCAAACGGTCGTTAGCTCGCGCGTGCCCCGCCGCAATCCTGGGCGGCCACGTTCGGGGAAAATCTCAAGCCGATCACATGCCGCTATGAGTTCAACAGCCATACGTGAGGCGGCAGGAGGATTGTCGTCTGCGATGTAGGTCCGGATATTGCCGAGGTCACGCAATGCCCGGCGCGTGAAATTCACGGACATTTGGGCGGGGGCAATTCCTTGTTGCCGCCCCACGACAGGAGCCAGCGCCTGACTTTTTCATAAGACACGGTGCGCCCGGCCTTGGCATCGGCAAGACCCTCGTCCACGGCGGCGAGATATTCGGCGCGGTCCTGGGCGTCTTGATCGGTGGCGGGCGCGGTTTTCGGAGCCATGGCGCCATCATAGTCCACGTTTGGTGAAGAGCAAAAGTCAGACCCAAAGACCGTATTTCTCCTTTACTTTTAATTACTCCTTAAAGGAGTAATTAGAGTGGCTTATAGAAATGCGTGCGCTTCGTCCGCGTCGCCAGAAAGGAGAAATTCAATGCAGCAACTCCAAAAAATCGACATCGATTGGGACATTTATAAAATGATCGAGGGAGAACGTCGAAGCTTTGATGAAGCGCCCTACTTGGCGTTACGCAGACTCCTCAATCTCCCACCTCCAAAGCCTGTACCGGCTTCTGAAGATGGCGTCGTTGGCACGGGCACTCCTTGGTCCGAAGAAGGTGTCGTCGTCCCGCACGGGGCGCTTGCCAGAATGGAGTATCAAAGAGGCACACAGATTTACGAGGGGCAATTCCTCAACGGCAAACTGGTGGTGAACGGTCGTTCGTTTGACGCGCTCTCCGCTGCCGCAAATGCCTTCGCCGTTACAAGAGACGGATCAAAGACAAGCCTCAATGGGTGGAACTACTGGAAGGTCAAGTTCCCTGGGGAAAAAATGTGGCGGTCGTTAGGTGATATGCGACAAAAATCAAAAAGCGCACATTAACCTCCGTGCAACGGTCGCGTTAGCCAGGCGTTCCCGTGCGGGGTTTGCCGGCTGAACAGATAGATCAGCTCAAGGCGCGGCCGGACCGTGGTGATCGGGGTTGTTCTCCGACTTCGACGCGATCCAATCCATCAGCGCGAACATGACGCCTGAGAACAGGAAGGTGACATGCAGGGCCACCAGCCAGATCAGCTTGTTGGTGTCGGCAACGGCGTCTGGCTCCGCCAACGCCATGAAGGCGCGCAGCAGCGAGATCACCGAGATCGCTACGATCGAGCCGATCAGTTTCATCTTCAGGCCCGAGAAATCGAGCGTGCCCATCCAGGACGGCCGATCCTCGCTGTTTTCGGTGTGTATCTTGGAGACAAAATTCTCGTAGCCGGAAAACACGACGATGATCACGAGATTGGCGGCCAGCGACAGGTCGATCAGCGTCAGCACGACGAGAATGACGGCTTCCGGGTTGAGGTTAAAATGAACGAAAAACGCCAGGTACAATTCGTTCACGAAGGACCCCAGCAGCATGACCAGCGCCAGCACAAGGCCGATATAGAAGGGCGCGATCAGCCAGCGGGCGCGGAACAGACCGATTTCCAGGTATCGTTCGATGAGCGGTACATGTCGCATGCGGTCGCTCCAGCTGTGAATCGCAGCCTAGAATAGAGGATCGCGGATCAGGCGTCGCGCCTCACCCCTCCACCGCCTCGAAATGGGCACCGAGGTGGCGCATCAGCTCTTCGAATTCGGGGAAGCTGGTGGCGACCATGGAGACATCGTCGACGCTCATCGGCAGGCGCGACGCAAGCCCCATGACGAGGAACGACATCGCAATGCGATGATCCATATGGGTCGCGACAAGCCCGCCGCCCGGCACGCCGTCGCCGCCGCGGCCTTCGACGATCATACCGTCGGGCAGTTCCTCCACTGCGATGCCGGCGGCGCGCAGTCCGGCGACGATGGCCGCCAGCCTGTCGCTTTCCTTGACGCGCAATTCCTCCAGCCCGCGCATCACCGTGCGGCCCTCGGCGAAGGACGCCGCGACGGCCAGGACGGGATATTCGTCGATCATCGCGGGAGCGCGTTCGGGCGGAACCTCCACCCCTTTCAAGGACGAGGCATACACGACGAGATCGCCGATCTTCTCGCCGCCGCTCTCGCGGGTGTGCGGGGTCGCGATCTGCGCGCCCATTTCCAGCAGCGTCTCGATCAGGCCGGTGCGGCGGGGATTGAGCAGGACGCCCGGCAGAGAGACTTCCGACCCCGGCACGATCAGGCCAGCCACCATGGCGAAGGCGGCGGACGACGGATCGCGCGGCACGTCCACGGCGACGGCCTTCAGCTCGGCCTCGCCCATCAGCGAAATGACTTCGCCACCTTCCGGCAAGGATTCGACCAACACCCGGGCGCCGAAGGCCGTCAGCATGCGCTCGGTGTGATCGCGGGTGAGCGTGGTCTGGGCAATGTGCGAACGGCCGGGCGCGTTCAGCGCCGCCAGCAGCATGGCCGACTTCACCTGCGCCGAGGCGACTGTGACTTTATGTTCCACGCAGATCGGTTGCGCCGCACCCGTCAGCGTCACCGGCATCAGCCCCCCCGCCCGCGACTGGTACCGCGCGCCGAACAGTTTCAGTGGCTCAAGCACTCGCCCCATCGGCCGCTTGCGCAGCGAGGCATCGCCGGTGAACACGGCACTGACCGGGGTGGTGGCCATCGCCCCCATCATCAGGCGCGAACCGGTGCCGGAATTGCCGAAATCGAGCACGTTGTCGGGTTCATTCCAACCGCCGACCCCGGTGCCATGGACATGCCAGGAACCCTTGCCGACGCGGATCGCCCGGGCACCAAAGGCGCGCACCGCCTCGGCGGTGTTCAAGACGTCCTCGGCCTCCAAAAGGCCGGTGATTTTGGTCTCGCCCAGCGCCAGGGCGCCCAGGATCAGGGCCCGATGGGAGATGGATTTGTCGCCCGGAACGGCAGCGGTGCCGTTCAGCGCGGACAGGCGGTGGGCCCTCAGCGGGCGGGACGGTGCGGCGGCGGACATCGGAGACCTTCGGAAAAGCCCTAGATTGCCTAACGGAATGGCCGGCGGGGTCAAGAACTTTGCGTATCCTGCCGAAGGGCTTTGACAGGGGGGTTCAACCGTGGCAAACGACGCGGCCTCCGGAAACAACGCGGGATATTGAGAATTGGTCAAAGCGGATCTCGGAACGAAACGTGTTTGCCCAAGTTGCGGCGCGCGCTTCTATGATCTCTCGAAGCGGCCCATCGAGTGCCCGAAATGCAGTTTCGCATTCGAGCCCGAAGCCCTCTACAAGCAACGCCGTCCACGTCAGCCCGAACCGGCTGCGGCGGTAGAACCGACGGTGGAAGCCGAGGACGAGGAGCAGGAGGAAGAAGTCGAGGAGGCCGAGGAAGAGGCCATCGTCGAACCGATCGCGGACGAGCCTGCGCTCGAAACCGGCGACGACGACGAGGAAGAGGCCGCGCCCGAAGAGCCTGAAGCCGCCAGTGTCGGCATCTCGGTCGTCGAAGGCGAAGACGCTGCGATCGAGGAAATCGACGACGTCGAGGACGAAGACGAGGACGACGGCCTCCTGGAAGAGGTCGAAGAAGACGAAGACGATGTCAGCGGCATCATCGACGCGGACATCAAGGAAGACGAACGCTAGAGTTTCCGTTCCCGGTCCCCAAACCGGGAACATGGTCGGGGCCATAGCTCAGCTGGGAGAGCGCCTGCATGGCATGCAGGAGGTCAGCGGTTCGATCCCGCTTGGCTCCACCA
>VFSW01005737.1_pt1 | contig 18319 bp, 12 predicted proteins | sample 5358111 | NCBI WGS metagenome assembly VFSW01 (sample SAMN11554181, study PRJNA540505) | mine drainage metagenome | isolation source: sediment from site ElyBrook_90M | place: USA: Ely Copper Mine, Vershire, VT | collected 2017 | reverse complement strand
CCCCGACTGGTGCATCAGCCGCCAGCGCATCTGGGGCGTGCCCATCGCGGTCTTCATGTGCGAAAAATGCAACCAGCCGGTCATCGACGCCGCGCTCAATCGCAAGATCGTCGAACTGCTGGAGCGCGAGGGGATCGAGGCCTGGCACACTGCGCCAATCGAGGCGATGCTGCCTGCGGGCGCGACGTGCGCGCACTGCGGCAGCACGGGCTTCCGCAAGGAGACCGACATACTCGACGTGTGGTTCGACTCCGGCGCGAGCTGGTTCGCGGTCTGCGAATCGGACCCGGAGCTTCAAAACATTTACAAGGGATTCCAGAGCGAAAACGGCACGCAGGTCTTATATCTCGAAGGCGGCGACCAGCATCGCGGCTGGTTTCATTCCTCGCTGCTGACCTCGGTGGCCTTGCGCGGGCGCGCGCCTTACTCGCACGTCTGCACCGCCGGCTGGACGCTGGACGAGCAGGGCCGCGCAATGAGCAAGTCGCTCGGCAACGGCGTCGATCCGGTGGACATCGCCAACCGCCTGGGTGGAGAGATCGTCCGTCTGTGGGTGGCCTCCATTGATTTTCGGGAGGACATGGCGGCCAGCGAAAACCTGATGCAGCGCTGCGCGGAAATCTACAAGAAGCTGCGCAATACCTTCCGGTTTCTGCTCGGAAATCTCGCTGGATTCGATCCAGCGGCTCATCAAGTAAAAGAGGCGGAACTCCTACCCCTCGACCTTTACATGCTGGCCCGCACCCGCGAGCTGACTGAAAAGATTCTCGACTGGTACGAGCGCTTCGAGTTTCATCGCGTCTACCACGCGGTCAACGAATTCGCCATCGTGGACCTTAGCTCGTTTTATCTTGATGTGCTCAAGGACCGCATGTACACCTTTGCGCCCACCAGCCACGAACGCCGCTCCGCGCAGACCGTGCTGTGGAAGATCACCGAGGCGCTGGTGCGGCTGGTCGCGCCCATCCTGAGCTTCACCGCCGACGAGGTCTGGGAGTATCTGCCCAAGGTGGAAGGCCGCGAAAAGTGCGTGCATCTGGCGCTCTTTCCCAAGCCGGAAGAAGTGTTCGACGGCGATGCGGCGGCACTGATCTACGAATGGAAGAAGCTGTTTGAGATTCGCGATGCGGCACTCCGCAAGCTGGAACAAGAACGCCAAGCTAAGAACATTGGCAAAGGTCTTGAAGCCGACGTATTAATCGAGGCATCAGGAGAGGCACTGTCGCTGCTGCAACGTTACTCTCTGTCGGATATGAAAGAGTTCTTCAACGTATCAGCAGTGGGTGTCAAAGAGTACGAGTACACGGATACTACTCCGCGGGCACGTGAATCGGAAGTTTTACTTCCCTCTCTGGGCGGGCACGTTGAGATTCGCGTCCTTCCCGCCAGCGGCCACAAGTGCGCCCGCTGCTGGAACTTCATGCCCGAGGTGAGCAACTACGGCATCTGGCAGAACGTCTGCACGCGCTGTCAATCGGCGCTGAAGGAAATGAAGATCGCGCCACCCACGGAGGTCGCACAGTGAAATTCACCGCACCTCGCCGTCTGCACTGGCTGCTGCTTATCTCGGTGGTCGTCATCTTTCTCGATCGCCTGACCAAGATTTGGGTTGCGCGGCGCATTCCCATGGGACGCGATATTCCCATCATCCCCCGCTTCCTGGCCATCTCGCATTGGACCAATGACGGCGCGGCCTTTTCGCTCTTCGCCAACTCCGCTTCGCCGCACATGGTCCGCTGGGGACTGATCGTTTTTTCGCTGGCGGCGGCGTTGGCCGTGCTGATTGCCCTGTTATGCCTGGGCAGCCGTTTCACGCTCACCACCGTCGCCTTGGCGCTCATCCTGGGCGGCGCGCTGGGCAACGTTCACGACCGCATCCTCTACGGTTCGGTGGTGGACTTCATTGAGGTTCACATCTTCACCTACCATTGGCCGGACTTCAACGTTGCCGATTCCGCCATCGTCATCGGCGCCTGCCTGCTGATGCTTGATTCCCTGCTTCTCAAAAAGCCCTCGGCGGCGTAGCCGCTTCCGCGGCCAAGCGCTGTGAAACAGGCGGGTCCGCATCGCCGGGCGCAGCACAACAAAACCCCGTCCATTCCGGGCGGGGTTTGCGTCAGACTTGAGATTTGCGCCTGGATATTCCCTGCACTCAGCCGATGAAGCCCGGCCAAAGCCGGGGTGCGCAGGCTGTGCGCCAGCGGCCTTAAGCCGCCTTGGCGACCTTGCCGTCCTTGATGCAGCCGGTGCAGACCCGGATGCGCTTGGCGTGGCCGTTGACCAGCGCCTTGACTGCCTGCAGATTGACGCTCCAGCGACGCCGGGTGACGTTGTGGGCGTGAGAGATGTTGTTGCCGAACTGCGGACCTTTCCCGCAGATGTCGCATACCTGTGCCATGACTTAGCTCCAAACTTTGGTGATTCGTGGTGCCGGGACAGTCCGCATTCGAGCGCTGACGAAATTGCGCTCCAGTCGAGGCTATCCACCGCGGCTGCCGGCGGAGCGCATCCAGACACACGTCTCAGACACACATCCCCGGCGGCTTGCCGAATCTTCATTATACCCGGAATCGTCCGCGCGGCCAAACCCCCGCCTACTTCGGAATTTGCGAGCTGTCCCAGCCGCCGCCCAGGGCCCGCACCAGACCGACATTGGCGACAAACTCGCGGGTTTCAATATCGATGCCGGCGCGCTGATTCTGGCGCAGCGCGGTCTCTGCCGTGAGCACTTCCAGATAGCTGGTGACGCCGCCTTTGTAGCGCCGGCTGGAGATGTCGAAGGAGTGCTGGGCCGCGGCCACGGCGCGCTCTTCCGCGGTTGACTCCGTCTCCAGAATTCTCAGGCTGGAGAGCTGGTCTTCCACGTCGTTGAAGGCGGAAAGAACGACGGCGCGATAGGCGGAGGCTTGAGCCTCGTAGCCGTGGCGCGCCTGATCGGTGAGGGCGTGGCGCTGGCCGGCGTCAAAGAGCAGCTCCGTTGCCTGCCCTCCCAAAGCCCACAGAGCGCTGGGCCCCTGCAGCCAGGTGCCGACTTGCCCGCTTTCAAAACCGCCCGTTCCGCCCAGGGTAATGGTGGGATAGAAGGCGCTCTGGGCAATGCCGATCTGGGCGTTGGCGGCGGCCACGCGACGCTCGGCGGCGGCAATGTCCGGACGGCGCTCCAGCAGTTGCGAAGGCACGCCGACGGGAACACCGGGCAGGGCGCTGCCGGTAGCTGCGCCGAGCGGCGAAAAGGGAAGACTGAAGGTGGAGGAATCCTGGCCGGCGATGGTGGCGATGGCGTGCTCATACTGCGCGCGGGCCACGCCCACGTCGATCAGTTCTGCGCGCACCGTCTCCAACTGCGTCTGGGCCTGGGCCACGTCGGCCTCGGTGCCGATGCCCCCGGCCAAGAGGCGCTGGGTCAGGTCAAGCTGCCGTTTCAGGTCAGTGACGGTGGATTTCAGCAACTGGGTTTGAGCGTCCAGGCCGCGCAGTTGAAAGTAGTCGGCGGCCATCTCGGCGCGCAGGCTCAGCACCACGGTCGCCTGGTCGGCGGCGCTGGCCTGGGCGCTGGCGCGGGCCTCTTCCACGGTGCGGCGAATGCGGCCCCAGAAGTCCGGCTCCCAACTGGCCTGTCCGCTGAGCGCAAAGTCGTTGCCGGTGGCGGATTTCGAGGAGGAAAAGTAGGGGCCGTTGGCCGAGACTTTCTGGCGCTCGGCGGAAGCGCCTACCGAGAGCGCGGGAAAAAGCGCGGCGCGCGCCACGGCGACTTGATCGCGAGCGGCGAGATAGGTTTCCAGCGCCTGGCGCAAGGTGGGGTTGTGGGCGGCAATGCGCTCTTCAAGCTGGTTGAGCTGCCGATCGTGGTAGATCTCCCACCAATTGTCGCGCAACATGGCGTCGGAGGGCGAGGCCGGCTGCCACGCGCCGCCGGTGGGGTTGGGAGGCGGCTGCGGCACCGCGGTCGCGCCGGTTTCCTTGTAGGCCGCGGGCGCCTGGAAGCCGGGACGGCTGTAGTTGGGCCCAACAGGTTTGCAGCCGGCGAGAAAGACGGCCGCGACGAAAACCCACCCCAACGGCAAAAGAACGAAACGCGGGTCCTTGGACTTCGCTACCCACCCTAGCAACGAAGACCTGTCGTTGGGGACCCCGGCTGCGCTTCGCTCAGCATGACAGGCGAGGGGGGCGCATTCGGCTATTCGCGCGCAGGGAGTTCGAGGTTTCCCACCCTTCGCAAAAAGCGCAAAGGATGGGACGCACAGCCTTTGCAAAGCCGGGAGTTTCTCCGCTGGCCGTCGCGCGCGCACCATCATTTGCCTCCCGCATTGGCGCTGCCGGAAGGATGCGCCACGGAGATCTTTTCACCCTCGATGAGCGAGTCGGGCGGGTCCTGGATCACCTGGTCGTCCGGCCCCAGCCCGGCGACAATCTGCACGGTGGCCCCATCGTCCTCGCCGATGACCACCGGAACCATGTGCGCGACGTTGCCATGGACCACCGTCCCCACGCGCAGCCCGTCCTGCCGGAAGATGAGCGCCTCGGCAGGCACGATGAGGACGATTCCGGCGGGCGGCGCCTTGAAATGAACCTGGGCCAGCGAGCCGGGCAAGAGCTGACCGTCGCGGTTGTCCACGTCGATTTCCACCAGCAGCGTCCGGCTGGCCGGATCAATGGCGTCCGCGGTGCGCACCAGCGTTCCCTGATAGAGCTTGCCGGGATACTCGGAGAAGCCGAGGCCGATCTTCGCTCCGCGCTTCACGTTGGCGGAATAGATCTGCGGCAGGTTCGCGTAAACGCGCAGGGTCTGGATGGCTTGCAGGTGAAAGAGTTCCTTGCCCGCGCCGGGATCGATCAACTGGCCGGTGTCCACGTCGCGGGCGGTGACCACGCCATCGAAGGGCGCATAGACCTTCTCGAACGACTGCAGCTCGCGCAGCCGCTGCACGTTGGCCTCGGCGGATTTGACGGCGGCGGCCGCGGCGGCGGCCTGGCTGACGATGGTGTCGGTGTCCGGGCGGGAGACGGCGTTGGACTGGACCAGCCCGGTGTAGCGCGCCGCCTGGATGCGGGCGTTATTGGCCGTGGCCTGGGCGGTGTTCAGATCGGCCAGGGCCTGGGCCAGTTGCTGGTCCACCTCGGGCGTGGCGATCTGGGCCAGCAGAGCGCCCTTCTTCACGCGCGCGCCGATGTCGTAATACCAGCGCGTCAGGTAGCCGGCGGTGCGGGCATAGATCGGCGAATCCGTGTAAGCGGTCACGTTGCCGGGCAGCACAAAGCTGTCCACCGGTGCGCCGGCTTTGGGCGTGGCCACGATCACCGTGGGAGCGGCCAGTTGCGCGGTGGTGGCGGCCAGCGCTTTCCGGTCTGCTTTACGGTGCAGAATCCCGATGCCTGCCAGAGCGCCGAGTGCGGCGAGCACAACGGCCACGCCGGCGAGAGCCTTCCGCGGCGCGATGGGCTTCTGCTCGGGCGCGGTTTCGTGGGCTTGAGCCGCTTGAAGCTTCGGATTGGGTCGGTTGGTCATGAAGAACTACTCCGGATTCTCGTCAAACTCGTCGATGGCGCCGGCCTGCGCTCGGCCGAAAGCCGTCCTGCGGCGGCCTTCCCGCCAGCCGTGGATGACGGAGAAAAATGCGGGAACAAAAAACAGCGTGGCCACGGTAGCCGCCAGCAGGCCGCCGATGACGGCACGGCCCAGCGGCGCGTTCTGCTCGCCGCCGTCGCCCAGGCCCAGAGCCATGGGAATCATGCCGATGATCATCGCCAAAGCGGTCATCAGCACCGGGCGCAGGCGGACAAAGCCGGCATTCAGCGCCGCCCGGCGCGCATCGCCCACCAGCACTTCCAACTGCTCGCGGGCAAAGCTGACGACCAGGATCGAGTTGGCCGTGGCCACGCCCATGCACATGATTGCGCCGGTCAGCGCCGGAACGCTCAGCCGGGTGTTGGTAAGGAACAGAAACCAGACAATGCCGGCCAGGGCCGCGGGCAGCGCCGCGACAATGATGAACGGATCCAGCCAGGACTGGAAGTTGACCACGATCAGCAGATAAACCAGCAGGATGGAAAACGCCAGGCCGCCGAGCAGGCCTTTGTAGGAGGCTTTCATGGTCTCGCTCTGGCCGCGCAGAATGAAGTGCGAGCCGCGCGGCAGATCGCCCTGGTGGCGGGCGATGATCGCCTCCATCGCGCGCGTCACGCTGCCCAGGTCGGTTCCGTCCACGTTGGCGTAGATGTCGATCACCGGTTGCACATCGTAGTGGCTGACGGTGCCCATCTCCGCGCCCGGCTCAATGCTGGCCAGGTTACCCAGCACATTGACCGGCGGCGCGGTGCCGGCCACGCCGGTCGAGGCGTCGCCCGCTACCGGCGGCGCAGCGTGCGCGCCGGTCACCGGCAGGCTGTTCAGCTTGGCCAGTGAATCGAGCCGGTACTGCGGCGCCATGACGGCGACGTTGTAGGTTACGCCCGTTTTCGGGTCGAGATAAAAGTTGGGGGTGGTCTGGAAGCTGCCGCTCAGGGCCACCAGCAGGCTTTGCGCCACATTCTGCTGCGTAAGGCCGATCTCCGCGGCCCGGGTGCGGTCCACGTTCACTGTCATATTGGGGTAGTTGAAGGGCTGCTGGATGCGCGCATCTGCGGCGCCGGGCACATACCGCACGTCATTCATCACGCGCTCGGCCAGTGCGCGGTTGGCCTGGAGATTGGGGCCGACAATCTGGACATCGATGGGCGCGGAGAGGCCGAAATCGAGAATCTGGGTGACGATGTCCACCGGCAGCACATAGAACGTGACGCCGGGATACTGGCGGGCCAACACGCCGCGCAACTGCTCGACATAGGCCGCCGTGGGGTGGTGATCCGGGCTCAACTGGACCTGAATGTCGGCGTCGGCGGGGCCGATGGGCGCCGAAGTGGAGTAAGAAAGGTTCAACCCGGAATAGGGCACGCCGATGTTGTCCAGAATAGTGACCAGCTCTTTTGCGGGAATCTGCTCGCGGATGGTCTGGTCGATGTGGTCGCAGAGCGCGGCCGTCTCCTCGATGCGCGTGCCGGTGTGCGCGCGCACGTGAATCTTGAATTGGCCGGAGTCCACGGCGGGGAAAAAGTCCTCGCCCAGGCGCGGCTCCAGCAGCGCCATGGAACCCAGCGCAACAGCTATGAAAAGAAGCAGAAAAAACGCCGGGTGATCCAGGCACAAGGTCAGCAGGCGCAGGTAGCCGTGGCGAAAGTTCTCGAAGCCTCTCTCGAAGGCCAGTTGAAAGCGCGTGAAGGGATTTCGGCTGGAGAGCTTCCTCTGCCCCTCGGCGTCGTCGTGCTCGCGCAGCAGGTACTTGGCCATGGTGGGCACCAGCGTGCGCGAGAGCAGATAGCTGGCCAGCATGGCGAAGACCACCGCCTCGGCCATGGGGACGAACAGGTAGTGCGCCACGCCGCTGAGGAAGAACATGGGGACGAAGACGATGCAGATGGCCAAGGTCGAGACCAGCGCGGGCACGGCGATCTGCGCCGAGCCGTCGAGGATGGACTGCTCCAGTTCCTTGCCGGCTTCGAGGTTGCGGTTGATGTTCTCGATGGCCACCGTGGCATCGTCCACCAGGATGCCGACGGCCAGCGCCATGCCGCCCAGGGTCATGATGTTGATGGTCTCGCGCAGCGCGTAGAGCGCGGCCAGCGAGCAGAGAATGGAGAGCGGAATGGAAACCGCGATGATCACCGTGGAGCGCCAACTGCCCAGGAAGATCAGGATCATGATGGCGGTCAGGCAGGCGGCGATGATGGCCTCGCGCACCACGCCGCTGATCGCGCCTTTGACGAAGATCGACTGGTCGGAGAGGGTTCTGATCTGCAACTGCGGAGGCAGTTGGCCGCGAATGCTTGCCAGCTTTTCGCGCACGCCGCTAATGATGTCCAAGGTGGAGGACGAGCCGGTCTTCAGAACATTCATCAGAATGGCGCGCTTGCCGTCCACGCGGACGATGTTGGTCTGGGGCGGCCAGCCGTCGTACACGTGGGCCACGTCGCGGATGTAAATGACCGCGCCATTCACAGTCTTGATGGGCAGATCGTTCAGATCGTCAATGACCGCAGGCGCGGAGTTGGTCTCGACTGCGTACTCGAAGGCGCCGATCTTCATGGTGCCGGAGGGCACAATCAGATTTTGCGCGGAGATGGCGTTGACCACATCGGTCGGCGACAACCCCTTGGCCTGGAGCGCATGCAGGTCCAGGTTCACCTGTATCTGGCGCTGATCGCCGCCGAAGGGGAAGGGCGTCTGCGCGCCCTCGATGGTGGCCAGTTGGGTGCGGATGTTGTTCGTGCTCAGGTCGTACAACTGCTGCTCGTTGAGTCCCTTGCCGGACAGACCCATTTGCAGGACGGGAACGCTGGAGGCGTTGTATTGGATGATGAACGGCGGCACGGAGCCCGGCGGCAGCGTGCGCAACTGCACCTCGCTGATGGCCGTCACCTGGGCGACCGCCTCGCCGATATTCACATGGGGCTTGAAGAATATCTTGATCAGCCCCACGCCATTGAGCGACTGCGACTCGATGTGGTCGATGTTGTTGACCGCGATGGTCATGCCCCGCTCGCTGTTGAAGACCACGCGGTCGGCCATCTGCTCGGCCGAAAGGCCGGTGAAGTTCCACACCACCGTTACCACGGGAATGTCGATATTCGGAAAGATATCCGTGGGCATCGACAGGATGCTGAAGACACCGAGGATCAGAATCAAAAGCGCGAAAACGGCAAAGGTATAGGGCCGCCGCAGCGCAAGCCGGACAATCCACATAAGGCGAGTACTCGTTCCTGAACCGGGCTGCTGGTGGCCAAATCCTTTGGGAAGGCCGCGCCGAGCGCCTGGCTCCGGTCTTGAATCCTGTTGAAACTACCATGGTAACCGAAGATTCCGGCAGAAGATGTGCGCACGCGCGCCAGCGCTCCGCGCACTGTCTTTCAGACGTGCGGGCGGACTGAAAGGATTCATTTCATTGACAAGAAACTGAATCCTGGCGGCGCCGCAAGTTGAACGATTTGAAGAATAATGCAGCGTGTCAGCCTCCGCTGCGCGGAGTTGGCGAAGCTGGTGGAGGGCTCAAGAGATATGGCCGCCCTCGGGCGGCCATATCTGCGTCTGCGCCATATTTATCTCTGCTCTGCCGCGTCTCAGAAGTGAACCGCCGGGGCATTCTTCAGCAGGAACTGATAGCGCGGGCGCAGAGTGTCCGCGCCGGAGATGATGGAACTGTTCAGGTGGAGCATCTCGTCGTCATTGCAATCCTTCGGCCACTCGGGCAGGCCCGGCCCGTTGGGGTCGCCGGTTTTGGCGAAGTTGGTCCAGTAGCTCATGATCTGCTCACTCAGCTTGCGATCCTCGGGCCGCCACTCGGAACCTGGGCGGGAGTCGAGAGTGCCGAAGACGTACTCGATGTCGTCGGAATGGAAGGCGAAGCTGCCGGGATGGTATTTGCTGGGCGGCGCGGGCAGCTCGAAGTGATAGCGGTAGACGGGCGCATTTCCAGTTTTCCACCCCGCGGACGAAGACCTGTCCGCGGGGGCCCCGGTTTTACACTGCGCCTCGAGCCATTTACAGGTGCAGAAGGCGCTGAACAGGTCGCCGCCGTGGTCGGCCGCTGAACGCGCCGTCTGGGCATCGGTTGCGCCGGGATAGAGGCGGAGGAACTCCGCGGCCCGATCCTTGAAATGCGCGGCGGCATAGGCCTTCCACTTTTGCGGTGTCATTCCCTCCACCAGGGCGTTGTCCTCGTCGCGGTTCCAGCCGGCCAGCAGGGGCACGTGCGCCTGCTGGCCGGCCGCGTAGGTGTCGGGAATAGGCTCGGTCAGCAGCCGGCCATCGACGACGGGAGAGAGCGGGATGCCTCCGTGTTCGTCCGAGGCTTCGAGAATCTTCGCGTCCGGCAGCGCCCGCAACTCGGCCAGCGACTTGACGCCGAGCGAAGCCACCCATGCGGCATCTCGCTTTTCGCGCGCCTGGAGCGAGTCCTGCACGAAGAAGCCGCTTTCCGAATCGCCGACGCTCTCGCCGATGGCTTTCTGGAAGAGTCCGCGCGCCGCGGGAGAGGCCATCAGAGTGGCCACGGCAGATGCGCCGGCGCTCTCGCCGAAGATGGTCACGTTGTGCGGATCGCCGCCGAACTTGGCGATGTTGTCCCGCACCCAGCGCAGCGCGGCCACCATGTCCAGCAATCCGTAGTTGCCCGTTGCGCCGTTGGCCTCTTTGGCCAGGTCCGCCGTGGCCAGAAAGCCGAAGACGCCCAGCCGGTAGTTGATGGTGACCAGCACCACGCCCTTGAGAGGCAGGAAGTCGCCGCCGTGGCGCGGCTCGGAGCTGGCTCCGGCCTGGTATGCGCCGCCGTGAATCCAGAACATGACCGGCAGCCTGCTTTTGGCGTTGACCCCGGCGGGCGCGTAGACGTTCAGGAAGAGGCAGTTCTCGCTGGGTCCGCTGTCTGCAAAGATCATGTCGTCCCAGATGTGGTTCTGAGCGCAGCGCGCACCGAATCTTGTCGCGTCGCGCACGCCCTTCCATTTGGCGGGCGGCTCAGGCGCGCGCCAGCGCAACTCGCCCACTGGCGGAGCCGCGTAGGGCAGGCCGAGAAAGGCCTTGACCCGGCTCTGGTTGATGGTTTTGCCGTGGATTTTGCCCTGCTGAACTTTCACCGTCAACGTGCCGGCGTGGACGGTTGCCGACAATGCCGCCACCAGGCCGGCCATCGCCAGCGTACTCCGTACGATCATGCCTGTCCGCATTGAAAAAAGCTCCCGAGCAACACCATAACAGCCGGGGCGGAAGAGGCTCAAAGAGGATGCGGCGGGAGAAAGGCGCTTACTTTCCGATCACGTCGATGGCCGCGACAATTGTCCTCGGCGGCATGCAGGTGTTGTTGTCGCAGGCCTGATAGCGGAGCCGGGCCTGGACCAGGTGATCGCCAGGCGCGGCCACAATGCGCGTCCGGATGCGAAATTCGCCGCTGTAGACGCTAAGTTTTGTCATGGGGTCCAGCGGCAGCGCAATCTCCGCGCCGGGCGGGTAAATGGCATCCAACAGGCGCACGCCGGAGCCTTCGGGGATTGAAAATGTGGTGGGTATCAGATACTCCCCGCGGGGCACGTGGGAGTTGATGTGCAGCCCCGGCGCGACGCGGAAGTGCAGCTCCAGAGAGCTGGGCCTGCCGGCGGCAACGGTGACCTGCTCGGGATAAAGATACTGGACCTCGGCGGGCTTTGCGGCCAGCCGTCCGGAATCATGAAAGAGCTGCGCCCGCGCCGGCGCGCCCGCCAGTCCAAATGCCAGCGCCAGGGCGAAGGCAGCCCTCATCATCAAGCGCCGTGTCGCCTGCCCGCTCAATGCCCAGCCCCCATCGCCTTCTTGATATTGGCTTCGATCTCATCCTGGGAGATGATGCCCAACTGGGTGGCCACGACGATTCCCTTGCGGTTCACATAAAACGAGGTGGGCAGATCGTCGAGTCCGCCGTACGAATCGCTGATCGAGTCGCCGCCGATGAGCACCGGGTAGGGCATGTGCATCTGCTCGGCGAAGTCCGAGATCTGCTTCTTTTCCACGCTCAAGGCATGGGGATTGTTGCGGTCGAGGTCGTCCATGGAGACGCCGAGCACTTCGAAGCCCCGCGCCGCGTACTGATTGCGCAGCTCGATCAGCCACGGGGTTTCGATCTTGCAGGGGCCGCACCAGGTGGCCCAGAAGTTGATGAGCACCGCCTTGCCCTGGTAGTCGGCCAGCGAGACTTTCTGGCCGTGCGTGTCCTCGAGCGTGAAGGCCGGCGCGGGCTTTCCTTCGAGCGGGGCTGCGGATTGCGGGACGGCGGCGGAGCTGGGCGTCTGCTGGCTCTGCGTGGCCGGCGCAGGCCCCTGCCCGACAGCCAGCTTGCGATGTTCGTAGTGAACCCAGCCGGTGAAGGCAAACAGGGCCAGAATGAGCACGACCGCGATTCCGACAAGAAAATTGCGCTGCACGGGGCTTGACCTCTGCACTTATTGTACGAGCCGCGCCGGGGCGCGCTTTCGGAGATTCGCCCTACCGCTCGGCCACCAGTTCCAGCAGCCGGAAAAACTCCGGAAAGCTGATGTTGGCCGATTCCGCGCCCTGAATCAGCGTTTCTCCTTCGGCGCGCAACGCGGCCACGCTGAAGGCCATGGCGATGCGGTGATCGCCGCCGGAGTCAATCGTTGCGCCGTGCAGCGTCTGGCCGCCGGGCACATCCAGGCCGTCCTCGAATTCTTCGACTTCGGCGCCCATGGCGCGCAGATTCTTGACCACCAGCGCAATGCGGTCCGACTCCTTCACGCGCAGTTCCCTGGCGTCGCGGATGCGAATGCCGCCGCTGGTATAGGGGCCGATGGCGGCCAGCACCGGCAGCTCGTCGATCAGTTGCGCGGCCAAAGCGCCGGAGATTTCTGTCGTCCCCAGGCCCTCTTCCGGCCCGCTTACATGCACGGCGCCGACAAGCTCGGCGTGCTTTTCTTCCAGGTCCAGCACCTGAATGCGCGCGCCGAGCGCGGTCAGTACGTCCAGCAGCGAGGCCCGCGAGGGGTTCAGGCCCAATTGATCGAGCACCAGGCTGGAGCCGGGAAACAGGGCCGCCGCGCAGAGAAAGAATGCGGCCGAGGAGATGTCTCCGGGCACGGCGGCCTCAATTGCGTGCAGCTTTTGCGGGCCGGTGATGCAGACGGCGTCGGCCGTGCGCGTCAATTCCGCGCCGAAGGCCCTGAGAGCCAGCTCGCTGTGGTCGCGTGTGCGCACGGCTTCGCGTACTGTGGTGACGCCGGCGGTCTGCAAACCGGCGAGCAGGATGCAGGTCTTCACCTGCGCGCTGGGCACGGGTGTTGTGTAGTCGATGGCCTGGAGCGCGCTGCCTTCAATCGTCAACGGCGCGTGGCCCTCGGTGAGGGTGAGCCGCGCGCCCATGGCGGCCAGAGGTTTTTCAATCCGCCTCATCGGACGCCGCGAGAGCGACTCGTCGCCGATCAGCGTGAAGCGGCCCTGCTGCGGAGCGAGGAGGCCGGAGATCATGCGCATGGTGGAGCCGGAGTTGCCGCAGTCCAAAGGCGCGCTGGCGGGCGTCACCTGCCCGCCCACCCCGGTCACTTCCACGGAGCAGTCTTCGCAACGCCGCACCTTTGCACCGAGGGCTTCCATGCAGGCCAGCGTGGAGGCGCAGTCCGCGCCGGTGGAGAAGTTGGTGAAGCGCGAAACGCCTTCGGCAAACGCGCCGAGCATTCCGTAGCGGTGGCTGATGGACTTGTCGCCGGGCAGGCGCAGGCTGCCGAGAATGTTCTTGGCCGGGCGGATGAGGCGTTCTTCTGGGTGCGAGTGCAAGGCGGCTCCGGGATTGTCTTTCTCTTCAGGTTACGAATGATGCGGAAAGATACGGACAGTTCGAATCGCGATTTTCAGGATCAGTTCCTCGTACGCCCTTGGATTGAGCAATTCCATGGTTTAGCGTACCTTCAGCACGATGATCGTTTCATCGTCGAAGCGTTCCTGCTCGCCCTGGAAGCGCGCGACATCGGCATGAATGGCCTGGGCGATCTGCTGCGCGGAGTGATCGCGCTGGCTGCACAGCACGCCGGCCAGACGATCCTGCCCGTACATCTCGCCCTGCGCGTTCTCCGCGTCCAGGATTCCGTCGGAGACGAAGACAATGGCGTCTCCCGGCTCGGCGGTTACGCTGAGTTCCTCGTAGGCCGCATCGGCAAACAGGCCCAGCGGCAAACCCTCGGCGCGCACCGTCTGCGGCTGACCGTTGCGGCAGAGGACCGGCTGCACCGCGCCGGAGTTGGCCACCTGCAGGGTGCGGCTTTCGTCGTTCCACACGGCGAACAGCATGGTCACGTACTGCGAGTCCAGCTTGCGTTCCTGGAGCGCGTCGTTCAACAGGGCCAGCATGGCGGCCGGCTCCGGCCGGTGCTGCGCCGCCGCGCGCAGGTTGCCGCTGACCAAGGCGGCAAACAGGGCCGCGGGCGCTGCCTTGCCGCTCACGTCGCCGAGCACGATGGCGGTGCGGCCGGGGCCGTAGTCCACAAAATCGTAGAGGTCGCCGCCGATGGTGCGCGCGGGCAGAAAGCGCACCGCCATCTCGGCGTTGGCCATCTGCGGGGCCGTGGGCGGCAGCAGGCGGAGCTGCACCTCGCGGGCCATGGCGATGTCCCGCTCCAGTTGCCGCTCCTGGCGCCGCACGGCCTGATAGAGCCGCGCGTTCTCGATGGCGATGGCCACCTGCGCGGCCAGCGTGGTCAACACGCGTTCGTGCTCCTCGTTGAAGAAGCCGGTGCGGGTGTGCTCCAGATCCAGTACGCCGATGATCCGCCCCTTGTGGAAGAGCGGGACGATCAGCTCCGAGCGGGTCTCCGGGTTGACGGGCAGGTAGCGCGATTCCTTCAGCACATCGGGCACGTTGACCAGTCGCCACTCGCGCACCGCCGCGCCCACCAGGCCGGTGGTCACCGGAATTCGGCGCAGCGGCGCCTGTGCATGGCCGAAGCGCCAGGCATAGCGCGTAACCAGCACTTCGCCGGTCTTGTCCAGCAGCATGACGGTGAACATCTGGAAGTCGATGAGCCGGCGCAGCAGTTGGCCGACGCGCTCCAGCAGCGGGTCCAGGTCAAGAATCGAGGTCAGCTCGATGGCGATCTCGTTGAGCACGGTGAGGGTCTGCGCCTGGCGGGAGACGCGCGCATAGAGCCGCGCGTTTTCGATTGCCTGGGCAATGCGCGAGGCGGTCAGGGTGAGCAGGCGCAGGTGCTCGGGACGGAAGAAGCCGGCCTGCTCGCTCTCTATGTCCATGACCCCGATCAGCCGGTTCTTGGCGATCAGCGGCACTGCCAATTCAGAGCGCACCTGAGGATTGACCTGATAGTAGATCGGCGAAGAGCTGACATCGTTCAAGAGCACCGGCTGGCGGGTGAGCGCCACTTGGCCGACCACGCCGCGGCCCCTGGGAATGCGCAGCCGCTCCACATCGTCGGTGTGGCCGATCTGGAAGCGCACCCGCAGTTCGTGCGTGCGGTCGTTCTCCAGCAGGATGGCGAAGATGGTGTAGGGAATGACGGAGCGCACCAGCTCGGCAGTGCGCCGGAGCAGGGTATCCAGGTCGAGCGTGATGTTCAGCGCGTCGGCCAAGTGCAACAGATAGGCTACATCCGCCGGTTCTACGCGGAGATCGGCCGCGGTCGGGGCTGCCGGATTCGCCGGGCGGGAATCGTCCTTCGGGCCGGGGTCGTTTTGCGGGGATTCAGGAGGGGAAGCCATGGGTATCGAAGGCAATCATAGCGTACCGAGGGAACAGTGAAGAGGGAAAAGGAAATAGTCCTTCGCGCTACTCCGCTCCCAGCTCACGCACGATGGCCACGGAGGTGGAAGAACCGATGCGGTTGGCGCCGGCTTCCAGCATAGTCTGCACGTCAGCCAGGGTGCGGATGCCGCCCGAGGCCTTTACGCCGCAGCGCCCGCCGGCCACGCCGCGCATCAGCGCCACATCGGCCGCCGTTGCCCCGCCGGAGGCGAATCCCGTCGAGGTCTTGATGAAGTCCGCGCCGGCCTGAATGGCGATCTCCGAGCCGCGCAGCTTCTCGGCCACTGTCAACAGCGCTGTTTCCAGAATCACCTTCAGCAGCACGCCATGATGATGGGCAATGGCGGCCACGGCGTGGATGGCGTGATGCACGGCCTGGTGGTTTCCGCTCTTCAGACGGCCGATGGGCAGCACCATGTCCAGTTCGCGCGCGCCTAGCCGGATCAGAGTCGCCGCTTCTTGGCGCTCGGTGGAAACCAGCGAGGCCCCCAGCGGGAATCCAATGACCACGCCCACCGGAACGCCCGTGCCGGATAGAACGCTGACCGCCGTCGGCGCCCACATGGGGTTCACCATGACGCAGGCAAAGCGGTAGCGGATGGCCTCGTCGCACAGGTTTTCCACCTGCTCGCGCGTGGCCTCGGCCTTCAGCAGCGTGTGGTCGATGACCGCGGCCAGCGCCTGCCAGTTGGACAGCGCCTGGGCGGCGAAAGCGGCGGCGTCAAAACTGCCGTTGTCAAATTCCAAGTCCAGATCCTGACCGGGGGTGGTTGCTTTCATCGGGTCACGCTCCTTGCCGGTCCTGTGCCGCTCGGCGACGGCGGCTGCTTGAAGATTCAGCCAATATTCCGCGGCAACTCTGGCTCTGCCGGAGATGAGTATATGCCCGCCGGAAGGCCAGGCCAAGTGATGGGGAACATCGGCAGTGGGTCAGTTTGAAGGGTACGGGCTTCAGCCTGTACATAAGCCTTGCAAAATGACCGCTGGCTTTATCGATCCGGCAAGAAAACAGTGACATCGCATTCCCGCCCATTTCCGCAAAAGACGCGGAAATGGATGGGGCGCCCTGACAGTGTTTAATCGGGCGGTCGTACATATAAAGGTGGTCGTACATACAAAAGCGTTTCAAAATCCTCTTGCGCCCCAGCCAGGGACGAGTGGCTAAAATGGCCGAGGAAGGTTTTGCGATGACAATGAGGGAAATCCCGGTTCCGATGCGCGCACTGCTGGCTGGGGCGCGGCGCAAGGAGGCGGCGCTGGTGGATCTGATTCAGCGATTGGCGCGGGCCGAGTCGCCGTCGGACAACAAGCCGGCGGTGGACGGCTGCGTTCGGCTGGCCGCCGAACGGGCGAAGGCGCTGGGCGGGCGGGTGAAGCTGCACCGGCAGAAGGGTTTCGGCGACCTGCTGGAGGCGCGCTTTGGGGCGAAATCCAAGGCCGGCGCGACCGGACGGACGCTGCTGCTGGGGCATCTGGACACGGTGTGGCCGATCGGGACGCTGAAGGCAATGCCGTGCAAGTTGGGCGATGGTCGTTTGTGGGGTCCGGGGACGCTGGACATGAAGGCCGGCGTGGCGATGGCGCTGACGGCAATTGAACTGCTGTCGGAGGCCGACCTGCTGCGGCAGGAGATTGTGCTTTTGCTGAACAGCGACGAAGAAGTGGGCAGTCCTGTTTCTCGGCCGGTAACCGAGCGGCTGGCAGCGGAGTGCGGGGCGGTTTTTGTGCTGGAGCCGACGCAGGGGCTGGCCTGCAAGACGGCGCGCAAGGGGCCCGGGAACGGGCGGATTGAGGTGCCGGGAGTGGCCGCGCACGCCGGGGTGGACTACGAAAAAGGGGTGAGCGCGCTGCGCGAGCTGGCGCGGGTGATCGAGAAGGGGAGCGGCTGGACGGATCTGCAGCGGGGCGTGACGGTGAGCGTGGGCGTGGCGGCAGGCGGAAGCAAGAGCAATGTGATCCCGGCCGAGGCCTGGGCGGAGGTAGACGTGCGGATTCTGCGCAAAGCCGACGGGGCGCGGATGGAACGCAAGTTTGCCGCGCTCAAGGCGGTGGACAAGCGTTGTACGCTGGCCGTCACGGGGGGCATCAATCGCCCGCCGATGGAGAGGACGCGGGGGACGGCGCGTCTGTTCCGGCAGGCGCGGGCGCTGGGGGCTGAGTTGGGGATGGTTCTCGACGAGGCCACAAGCGGCGGCGCCTCGGACGGCAATTTCACCTCGGCGCTGGGCATTCCTACGCTGGACGGGATGGGCGCGGTGGGCGAAGGCACGCATGCCCGCCACGAATCCATCCACCTGGAGCCCCTGGCCCCACGTACTGCGCTGCTGGCCGGGTTGCTTTCCAGAACCCCAAGCGTCCAAGGTACCTGATGCCTCAGAGTCTCGGACACCAACCCTCTAATCCGCCTGTTAAACTACCCACGAGAAAGATACGGAGCCAAACAACGTCATGAAACAAACTGTTCTGATTCTGTTGTTGGCGGCCAGCACGGCGGCCGCACTTGCCCAAACCCCCGCAAAACCAGCCACAGCGGCCAAGCCCGCCACTGCCACCACCAAGCACTCGGCAACCGCCGCCAAGCTGCCTTACGGAGTTCCCGCTCCCGGCATACCCGCGGTGAAGACCCTCAAGAAGACGCTCTTCTGCTTGCGCTATCAGGACATCAAGATCGGCACCGGCCCGGTGGCGGAGTCGAATAAGCTTTATTCGGTGCAATACACGGGCTGGCTGGCCGACGGTGGAGTCAAGTTCGACTCGACTGCCGACCATCCCCGTCCCCCGGTGATGGGCAAGGACGGCAAACCGGTGATGGGCCCCGACGGCAAGCCCGAGCAGGGGCCGCCGCAGCCGATCCGCTTTCCGCAAGGATTCGGGCGCGTGATTCCCGGCTTTGACCAGGGGTTTGATGGAATGAGGATTGGCGGCAAGCGCCGCATCTTCATCCACTGGCAACTGGCCGATGCCGAAAAAGGGCGTCCGGGACCGGATGCCGCGCATCC
>VFSW01005736.1_pt1 | contig 18323 bp, 18 predicted proteins | sample 5358111 | NCBI WGS metagenome assembly VFSW01 (sample SAMN11554181, study PRJNA540505) | mine drainage metagenome | isolation source: sediment from site ElyBrook_90M | place: USA: Ely Copper Mine, Vershire, VT | collected 2017 | reverse complement strand
CCCCCCCGCCCGCCTTTTTTTTTTTGTTAAATAAAAATTGCGCGGCCCCCCCAAACCCAAATAGCCCTCCCGCCGGGATTTATTTTTGTTTTTGGGGGGCCCAGCTGGACTCGAACCAGCAACTCCGCTTTTGGAGAGCGATGTTTTACCATTGAAACTATAGGCCCGATGAGATTAATTTACCACATTCTCCAGAAAAGCTCTCGCCACCGCATATATTTTGCGTGAGACGCTAACGTCATAGTATTCGATATGAATACATCCGGGGTATCCATTTTTTATAGTTTTTGCTGTGTGCGGCTTCCAATACGTTTTTGAAAATTGTTGTTCTGATATGCCGGTTATTTTTGACCAAAATTTCCTCTGTGAAGTCTCGTCGTGGTATTCGTGGAGGTGCATTCGGACTCTAAACTTTTGTTCGTCCAATATAAGTGCGCCCCGCATTAACTTCATAAAGGCTCGTATCAATTGTGAATCGGAGTTTGAGAATGTGAATGTTGTGTCATTTTTATCTTTTTCCCCTTCGCACCAATAGAGCAGTGCGCAGGAGAGGAGCGCGACATCGGGAGTTATAGTCATCGCGCGTATGATTTTTTGAGCATTCTCCCTTGCGGCCAAAAGTTTCGCTCTCGTTCTCTCGAGGTTAGTCTTTTGTGCAGATTTTTGGCCAGCTGTTTGGAGACTTGTGATGCGAGCGCGGGCTTTTGCTGAAAGGTGAAGATCACGAACCCATAATGATACAGAACTTTTTGCGACTCCAACGCGTGCCGTGATTTCATTTAGAGTCATGCCTTCTTTTCGGAGTCGCATTGCATATTCTTTCTCTCTCAATTTCATGAACCCATTATAACAGGCACAGAACAGATTCTTTAGTTTTGTGGGGAAAGCCGCCCCGAGCCGGGGCGAAGGCGGTATGATATGGATATGCGTTCTCGCGCCCCTTTATTTGCGCTCTTGTTCGTAGTTAGTTCTCTTGCGCTGCCTCTTGCCGCGCATGCCGGCGGGATACCGTTTTTCGGCCCCATCATTCCAAACGAGCAAATCACCATTAACGGCGTGGTCGGCAATCAAAATGTGTGTGCGGCGGGCTGGGGCATGCTCGTTACGGTCATCAACAACATCATCAGCCTCCTCCTCACGCTCGCCATCGTTTTCGTCGCGCCGCTGATGATTGCCTACTCCGGATTTCTTTTCGTAATAAATCCCGTGAACGCGGGAGGAAAAGAGAAGGCGAAGGAGGTTTTGCTAAACACCGTCGCCGGTATTGTCATCGCGCTCTCGGCATGGATGATTGTGGGCGCGATTATGGCCGTGCTGTATCACCCGACCGGTTCCGTCGGCTCAACCTGGTCGTCCCTCATCACCGGAGGCGGCGATATCTGTATTCCGCTTGCGGGAAGCTTAAACCAAGCCGTCCAGACCGGCATTCCTACGTCGGGAATTTCCGGTTCGGGTTCTCTCGGAGCTCCTCCTCCAGGTAAGGCAAACACGGCATGCGATCCTGCAGCCGTCCAGGCAGCCGCTACCACCGGCGGGTACACCCTTACGAGCGCGCAAGCGAACACGCTTGCCTGCATCGCGTCGCCGGAAAGCAGCTGCGGGAAGACGCTCATCAATTACAAGTGGAATAGCGGTTCAAGCGCGGTGGGCGCTTTTCAGGTGCTCTTACAGAAAAATACTTCATGTTATGAGAACAGTGCGTGCTACACAGCCGCCGGGTTGCCGACAAGCGGAAGCAAGCTCAACTGCGCGTCGGGATTCAGCGGGGGGAATCCGAAACCGGGAAGTTCGGTGGCCAGTATGTGCGTGCAGGCGGCGTCAAACCTGAACTGCAGTGCGTCGGCTGCGGCCTGCCTTCTGCAACAGAATGGCGGCAGTTTCAGCCCGTGGCAGGCGGATGTGAACAGTGCGAAACAGACGGGCTGCATTACCGGTACCGGCGCATAATTCTTATGAATACTAAACTCGTCGTCTGGATATTGGGAATTCTTTTCACGGCAATTGTCGTTACGGTTCTTTGGTATGCGACATCCGTTCCGAAGGTTCCACCGCCGCAAACTTCTCAACCATCCACGACGCTTCCTATCAGCGGTTCAATTCCGACGACCTCATTCCCCCCGTCATCCTCCGGGACATCGATGCAGGCGGTACCTGCCATGACCATAACCGTTCAGGGCGGCGGCACCGTGAGTACGAATGATTTCATACACAATGGCGTGACAATAGTCGATAAGGCGAATACCGACCGGTATCTTTTAGCCGGAAATTTGGGATATTGTCTCTCGGATCCGCAAAAATGCCAGGCAGGGACGGCAACCGATTTCAGCGCCTACTACAACAGCGTACCGCAGTCGTTCACCATCGAGCTCGAAAAAGAGCCGATAGGGCAGGCGCGGCTTGATGCGGAGCAATTTTTGAGCGCGGCGCTTGGACTCTCCGAGCAGCAAATGTGCAGTCTCAATTATTATGTCGGCGTGACGATATATGTGAATTCTCAGTTTACCGGCAAGAACCTTGGGTTCAGTTTCTGCCCCGGCGCTACGGCGCTGCCTCAATAATAGTGTTTTCTTCGTGCAATTTGCGGAGCCACGCTTTCTGGCGGCGTGCATAGTGCCACAACTTTGCCGAAAGAGTGGGGAGGAGCGATGCTTCCGTGCGCTCTCCGCGCAAATATTCGCCTACTATTTTGTATTCAAGGCCAAGTTCATTCAGGCGCGTATCGCCAACCGCCTCGCGCACGCGGCGCACCTCGTCCACAAGCCCGCGCGCAAGTGCGCCGGCGAGCCGTGCGTCGATGCGTGCGCGCAATTCCTCACGCGGTGTATCGACAATTATCCATTCAGTATCGTATATCGATGAGGACTTCGCTCGTACCGGCACTTTTCCTTTCACTTCGATTATTTCCAGCGCGCGGATGAGCCGGCGGCGATTCATCGGGTCGAGCTCAGCGGCCCGGCGCGCGTCCCCGGCGCGAACGCGCGTAAACAATTCTTCAGTCGGGAGTTTTTCAAGTTCCTCTCGCAACGCCGGGTTCGCGTCAATGCCGGTCGGAAGACCGGAAAGAAGCGCGTTGAAATAAAAATGCGTTCCTCCGGCGAGAATAGGTAGTTTCCCGCGGGCTGTTATTTCGTTAATGAGGCGCGTCGCATCCGTCACGAAATCTCCCGCGGAATAGTTTTCCTGCGGATTGCGGATGTCGATGAGGTGGTGGGGCACGCCCCGCATTTCTTCCGGCGTTATCTTCTCGGTGCCGATATCGAGCCCGCGATACACCTGCCGTGAGTCCACGGAGATTATTTCGCCACCCCGTTTGAGCGCCTCCTCGACCGCACGCGAGGACTTGCCGGAGGCCGTCGGTCCCGCGATGCAGAGAATTTGTACGACCAATTTTACTTCGCGGTTTCCCGCGTTAGTAAAATGGAAGTGCTCTTGTGGCGCGGTCATTGCTCGCGATGGTATCATGGCTCTGACCTAACTAATACACCTATGAAAGAGACCAAAAGCAACTATTGCGAGAATTGCGGCGAGTTCCATGATGCGGTGCGCGACTATACCTCGCAGGTGAAAGTGGGAGAAACCATCCCCGACTTTGAATTCGAGGCGTATCACGGCGGGAAAATCGTGACGATGAGCCTTTCGAAGTTACGCGGGAAGTGGGCAGTCCTCGTCTTCTATCCGGCGGACTTCACTTTCATTTGCCCGACCGAACTTGAAGAGCTTGCGAAGTTGTACCCGAAGTTCCAGGCGGCGAACGCCGAGATTATCTCGGTTTCTTCCGACACCGTCTTCACGCACAAGGCATGGCACAATGCTTCTCCCGCCATTGCTGGAATAAAATATCCGATGGCGGCCGACCCGTCCGGCAAACTTGCCTACGCATTCGGCGTTCTCGTTGAGGGCGGGGAAGCGATACTCACACCGGACGAAGGCCTCGCACTCCGCGGTACCTTCATCATTGACCCGGCCGGAGTCCTGCGCTCTATGGAGGTCAACGACAACTCCATTGGCCGTAAGGGTTCGGAAACATTCCGCAAGCTCCAGGCGGCGCAGTATGTGGAAACGCATAAAGGGAAAGTTTGCCCCGCGTCGTGGGAGCCGGGCGAAGACACGCTTGAGCCGGGGCTGGACCTGGTGGGAAAGTTGTAGAACAGAATATGGAATATAGAACGGGCCGCCTAAAGGGCGGCCCGTTTTCGCAACCAGCAAAATACGCTAAGATAGCTTCACTGCCGGGATGGCGGAATTGGTAGACGCAACGGATTCAAGACCCGTCGTCGCAAGACATGAGAGTTCGAGTCTCTCTCCCGGCACAATAATTGAGTATGCTAAAATCTTTTACATGAAAGACGATGCGGCGTATATACCGACCAAGTACGATTCGGTCTTCTGGATTGACGTTGACCGCATCGTGCCGAATCCGTACCAGCCGCGGAAAGAATTCAGCGAAGAGGGGCTTCGATCGCTTGCGGAGAGCATCCGCCAGTACGGCGTACTGCAGCCCCTGGTGGTGAGTCGCACCGAGGTAGAGAAGCCGGAAGGAGGTCTTGAAAGCATGTACGAGCTCGTCGCGGGAGAGCGACGCCTGCGCGCGAGCCGGCTCGCCGGCCTCCGGCAAGTACCGGTCGTAATACGCCAAGGCGACAGCAATCTCACCAAGCTCGAGCTCGCCATCATCGAGAACCTCCAGCGCGAAGACCTCAACGCCATCGACCGCGCCAAGGCGCTCCAGAAGCTCATTGATGAATTCGGCATCTCGCATGCCGAGACTGCGGCGAAGGTCGGCAAGAGCCGCGAGTGGGTATCTAACAGCCTCCGCCTCCTCTCGCTACCGGAGCATATGCAGAGTGCCATTGTGGGGCGGGAGATAAGCGAAGGCCATGCGCGGCCGCTTATGGCGCTCAATGACCGCCCCGAGGAGCGCGAAACTCTTTTCAAGGAAATTATCCTGAAGCGGTTGCCGGTCCGCCAGGCCGAGCGCATTGCGCGTTCCATCGCACAGGAGCGCGTGCACAAACATCATCGCAAGTCTTCCGAGATGGTGGAGATAGAAAAGGCGCTTACCGAAACCTTGGGCACGCGCGTCATCATCGAGACCAATGCCGAAGGAGGATGTCTCCGCATCGACTTTTTCTCCCCCGATGACCTTCAACAGCTTGTGAATGCGCTTGCGGCACAGCAGGCGGAGGAAGTCGCCGCCGTCGCGCCGGAGATATTTCCGAATACTACGCAACTTTCAAGCGACCCCATTCCGCCGGCAGCGCCCGACGAGACTCCTGAAGACGACGAGCTTTACTCGGTTAGCAACTTCTCAGTCTAAAAACTATTTTTTGTTCGTGTGGTGCGGACGATGGCGGCGCGACGGTTTCGTGGGTTCGGTGAGCCCGAGCGCCGTGCGGATGTGTCGGCGCGCAAGGGATGTGCGGGCGAATTCCAACCACTTTGCCGAAGGGTGCGCGGAATCGCGCCGCAATATCTCGACGATTTCGCCGTTCCCGAGTTTCGTATCAAAAGAGACCAGTTTGCCGTTGACCTTCGCTCCTTGCAGGTGGTCGCCGAGGTCGCTGTGTATGGCGTAGGCGAAATCAATCGGCGTCGATTCTGCGGGCAGGTCGATGACGTCGCCCTGCGGAGTGAAGACGAAGACGCGATGCGAGAAAAAATCTTCCTTGAGTCCTTCCACGAATTCTTGAGAACCGGCGATATTCGTATGCGCCTCGGCGAGTTCGGCGAGCCAGAGCGGCACTTTCGTGACATTTTTCTGTTCACCCTCCTCTTTCTTGGATATCTTCATAAGCGAAGGCACGAGAGAGCGGACCCAGGAGAAGGAGAGGGAAGAGAACCGGCTTTTCTGCTCCCCTTTCTCAAGTTTTTCCACCCCTTTTCCTAATTGCTTGTACGACATATGCGAGGCGATGCCGAACATCGCGCGCCGGTGCATTTCTTCGGTGCGTATCTGTATCTCCACGATACCCGCTTCCGGCGTTACGACGGTCGTGTGGAGCGACTGATAGCCGTTTGGTTTCGGGAAAGCGATGTAATCCTTGAATTCGCCCGGCAACGGCCGGTAGAGCGAGTGTACGAGGCCGAGCGTTGTGTAGCAGTCCTCGATGGTCGGCACGACGAGCCGCAGTGCGGCGATGTCGTGGATTACGTTAATGTCGTCATGCTTTCTTTTCAGCTTCTGATGCAGGCTCCAGAGACCTTTCATACGGATGTCGGAATGGAATTTCGTCAATCCTTTTTTGGCGAGTTCTTGTTTTAATTCCTTTTGTACCTTGGCGAGACCGTCCTCGGTCTCCTGTGTTTTTAGTTTGCGTACTTCGGCGGCATGCGAAGCGGCATCGGGGTCGACGAACGGGAAGGCGAGATCCTCGAGCCCCTTCTTCACCTTGCCCATACCGAGGCGGTCGGCGATGGGAGCGTATATTTCCAGCGTTTCAAGCGCGATGCGCCGGCGCTTGTGTTCCGGCACGTGTTCGAGCGTTTGCATGTTGTGGTAGCGGTCGGCGAGCTTCACGATGAGGACGCGGATGTCGCTTGCGGTCGCGACGAGGAGCCGGCGCAGCGATTCGGCGTGGCGTTCGGCTCCGCGGTACTTGTGCGTGCCGAGTTTCGTTACGCCGTCGACGATGAAAAGCAGTTCCTTCCCGAATTCTTTTTCCATATCGGGGCGCGAGACGCGGCCGTCCTCAATAGCGTCGTGCAAGAGCCCGGCGGCGATGGTCGTCGCGTCCATGCCGTATTCGGCAAGTATTTTTGCGGTTGCCGCCGCGTGTATGAAATACGGTTCGCCCGAGTAGCGGACCTGGCCCTCATGCGCCTTTTTAGAATATTCGTATGCCTTTTCTACGAAGGCGATGTCCTCCGGCGTCGCTCCTCTCATTTCGCCGATGATCTCCTTGACGGTCGTCATAGAAGACCACTATACACCGTTCGTTTTCTTTTTGCCGCGGACAGAGTACTATATCTCCAGCTCATTGAAGGCTATGTCCGCAATGAATTTGGAGGCCTATCGAGAAGGACCGCCTCCCGCAACCCACCTAAGACCGGCGGTAGGAGTCAGTGGACGCGTATAACGCCACGGGATCTGAGTATTCCGTTCTGCGAGCCGGAGATATCCGGCTTGTTTTTTATAAGGTGCGGGCGCGTTGCGGTTTCTTCGAGCGGCAGTAGAATGGCGACACGTTCTTTTACAGGAGAGAGACATGTTACATACGAATCCGAAAAAGATTGTCCTTATCGGGTGCGGCCGCAGGAAATTACTCATACCTGCAAAAGCAAAAGATTTGTACACGAGCCCGCGCTTTCGGCTGAGCTTCGCGTATGCCGAGTCGCTCTCACCGGATGCAATATTCATACTGTCGGCGAAATACGGTCTGGTGCACGCCGATCGTAAGGTGCCGCCTTACGACGAGACGCTGAACACAAAAAGTGCAGCGGAAATCGCGTGGTGGGCCAAGGGAGTACTTTCGCAACTGCGCCGCGCTGCTGACCCGGAGAGCGATACATTCATTCTGCTGGCCGGGGAGTGTTACCGCCGATACATCCAGCCGGAACTGATACGGGTGCAGGTCCCGCTTGCCGGGCTTCCTATCGGGAAGCAACTGCAGTTCTTGAAGCGTGCGCTTGCACTCTCGGGCTAACCCCCCGGCCCACACCGGGCGCCGGCTTCTTTTTGTCTCACTTATTTCAGGTATTCGGCGGCCTCGTCAGGTGTGAAGGAGTCGGGTTTCGTGGCTTCGGGGAGATAGATACGACGCAGGCCTTTCTTCAAGAAAAGTCCTTGTTTTGATTTATAGAGCACGAGATTTTTTCCGGTACGCGGATGCTTGCCGATCTCTCGGACTATCTCAACACCCTTGGGCGGCAGTTTCGGAGTCGCCAAGAGTCCGAGCGCCGTATCGAGGGTGACGGTGTACGGTTCGCCGACGGCGGCTTTAAGTGAACGAAACTCGCCGTCACTACCGACATACGGTCCGAAGCGTCCGGTGGAAGCGAACACAGCCTTACCGGTCGAAGGGTGCATTCCCAGTTCGCGCGGAAGCGAGAGGTACCGGAGCGCATCGGCGAGTGTCACGGTGGCGAGGTCGGTACCGGCGGGGATGCTCGCGCGCTTTGCCGCCGTCTTCGGTCTCCCGCGACCTTTTTTCGCAGCTTTTTTCTTTTTCATTTTCTTCCCGTCCTCACTCTCTTTCGTTTCTTCCGTTACGATTTCCTCCGGCAATGACATTTCCACATACGGTCCGAAGCGTCCGGTCTTTATAAAAATAGGTGCGCCGGTCTCGGGATGGAAGCCGATGGGCGTATCGCTTTTGAGCTCGGTGCCTTCTTCGGTTCGTGCGCCGAGACAATCAGGATACTTTTTGCAGCTCATGAATACGCCGCCGCGCCCGAGCTTGAATTCCATCGGGCTTCCGCAGAGCGGGCAGGGGAATTCTGCCGGCGCGTCGCCGAGCGAGGTCGCCTTTGGAAGTTTCTCTTTGGACTGCACCGCTTTCTCAAACGGGTCGTAGAACTCGGTCAAGGTCTCCGTGTAGCCGCGTTCACCGCGCGCTATTTCGTCGAGCTCGTTCTCCATCTCCGCCGTGAAAGTGTCGCTCACGTAGGTCGGGAAGTTTTCTTCAAGCCAGCCCGAGACGACCATGCCGGTGGCGGTCGGTTTGAGCGAGCGCGCCAGTTTTTCCACATAGCCGCGGTCCTGAATGGTCTTCATGATGGACGCGTAGGTGGACGGCCGGCCGATACCGCGCTTCTCAAGCTCTTTGATGAGTCCCGCTTCGGTATAGCGGTTCGGCGGTTCAGTTTGTTTTTCTTCGGAAGAAAGGGATAGGAGCGTAAGCGCGTCGCCGATGGAGAGTTTAGGCAGCTCGAGGTCTTCACCGCGCGCTTTCGTGTCGAGCGCGAGCCACCCGGGGAAGAGCATACGCGAACCGTTTGCCGTAAAAAGAGGAATGGCGGCATCCGCTTTGACGGAAACGGAGGTGCGCATGATGCGCGCGGCGCTCATTTGCGACGCGATCGCGCGGATGCGGATGAGTTCGTACAGAGCCGTTTCGTCCGGCGTAGCGCCGGCTTTCTCGCGCATAGGATTGGTGGGGCGGACGGCTTCGTGCGCTTCTTGCGCGTTTTTGCTGGTCGTCTTGTACGCGCGCGTCTTCAAATACTCTTTGCCGAATTGTTTCTCGATGAGACCCGCCATCTTAGCGACCGCCTCCGCGCCGAGATTTACCGAGTCGGTACGCATGTACGTGATATGGCCGGCTTCGTAGAGCTTCTGCGCCGCGCGCATCGTGCGCGACGGAGCGAAACCCAATCGGGTGGATGCGGTCTGCTGGAGGGTGGAGGTTGTGAAGGGTGGGCGAGGATTGCGCTCCTCCGACCGTTCCCCGACGTCAGCGACGCTCCACGAGGTACTCCTGCCGGCTTGCACGATGCGTTCCGCTTCTTCTTTTGTCGCGGGTTGTTCAACGCAAATAGTCGCGACATCTCCCGTCTTTGATTTGAAAAGGGCACTGAGCACGAAATAGGTGACGGGTATAAAAGCTTTTATTTCGCGCTCGCGTTCCGCGAGGATGCGGAGCGCCGGCGACTCCACACGCCCGGCCGCGAGGCCGTAGCGCACTTTCTTCCAGCTGAGTCCGGAGAGGTCATAGCCCACGATGCGGGCGAGACCGCGCCGCGCTTCTTGTGCGCGGCGCAGGTTCTCGTCGATGGCGCGGGGGTGGGCGATGGCCTCCTCGACGGCGGCCTTGGTGATTTCGTGGAAGACAACGCGCTTCGGCTTTTTGAGATGTGCGACCTCTTTGATATGCCACGCGATGGCTTCGCCTTCGCGGTCGGGGTCGGTCGCGAGATATATCTCATCCGCCTTCTCCGCGGCATGCTGTATTTTCTCGATGACCTCGCGTTTCTCGGCGGGGATGACATAGCGCGGGATGAAACCGCCCTCGATGTCGACGGCGTCTTTATTGGACTTGGGCAAGTCGCGCACATGGCCGACCGAGGCGAGAACCGTGTAGTCCGAGCCTAGATAATTCCCTATAGTGCGCGCCTTGGTCGGCGATTCGACGATAAGTAGTCGTTTGGTCACAAACTAACTCATAACGCGCATACCTATATATGGTCAAGTGCGGCTATGAGATTTCAACTCGTATCGGATGATGGTCGGAGCCGATGCGGTCGGGAAGAACCTCGGCATTTTTTATTGAAAATGAATGCGAAACGAGGATGTGGTCAAGCTGTGAACGGGAGAACGGATGCGTTATCTTTCCGCGGAGCGGATTCAGCAATTCGTGCTCCACGAAACGCTTCTCAATACGGGTTCGTTCCCGGCGATAGAGCAACGCATCGGCGGTCGAGCCGCCCACGAGCCAGTTGAGGAGCGAGAGCCGGGGGGATTCAATAGCATTGAAATCGCCGCAAACGATTGTCGGGCGCCCAGGGTCGCGCTTCATCATGGCTTGCTCAAATTCGCGCACGCGCAGTTCGGGTCGTGCAAGTGCGCTGTGCAGATTGAAAACGCGTAGAGACCCCTTCGGTGCGGCGATATCCGCGTACAAGCCGTTGCGGTTCTGTATCTTGGACCAGTGGAGCGGGCGCATGAGGCGGACGAACAATTTCGTGCGCAGCGGCAATATCGGCCAGTAGTCGGGCCAGGGAATGTGTCCGGAGCCGGTGATCGGATAGCGTGCAAGGATGACGAGATGATTCCGCCTCTTCTGTGCGAAGAGACGGTCCACATCCACCGCATCCGTGATGGAGAAGGGTAGCGTGCGCAGACGCTCCAGGAATTCGGGCGGCACTTCCTGCAGGCAGAAAATATCAAAATCGGCATGCGAAATGAACTCGAACGCGCGGTCGAGTTCCGAGTTACGGAACAGCATATTCCAGGAATAAATTTTCATTTTCTAGATGCGATGCCACGCGCCGAATTCCTCTTTGACGAGACCGCGCAGTTCAAGAGCGACGAGTGCCGTGAGAAGTTCGCCCGCGCCGGCGGCACGGCCCCCGGCGCGGAGTATCTCGTCGCGTGTTTTCGGCTCCTCAAGCATACTCCAGATAACGAGTTCTGTGTCTTCGAGGTCGCGAGGCGCCGCCCCGGGCTCGCCCGCCTTGCGCGGCACTAGGTGAAGCGCCTCGAGTATATGGAGCGGCTCGCTCACCAGCGCGGCGCCGAGGCGGATGAAGAGATGTGAACCGAATGCGTGCGGGTCACCGATGCGGTGCGGGATGCAGAGCAGGTCGCGATTGTACTCGGTCGCGAGCCGTGCCGTGATGAGCGTCCCGGATTTCTGTCCCGCCTCGATCACGAGCACCGCATCACTCATTCCGACCATGAGCCGATTTCTCGAAGGGAAGTCATAGGCACGCGCCGTGTAGCGCGGTTCGTGCTCGCTCATAAGCGCTCCACCCGCCGCAAGGATCTTTTTCGCCAATCCAAGATTGGACCGCGGGTACAGAAATGCATCATCAAGTCCCGAACCGGGAATGGCGACGGTATGGAGCCCCGCAGCGAGCGCTGATTTATGCGCACAAGCGTCCACGCCGAGCGCGAGACCGCTGACGATAGATATAGGATAGCCCGCAAGGCCCATGATGAGTTTCTCGCAGGCCTCCTGCCCGTAGTGTGTCATCGCTCGTGACCCTACGACCGCAAGGGATTTTGTTCCTGAACTCGGCAAGGTGCCTTGTATCCACAGCTTCTCCGGCAGCTGCGGTATCTCCCGGAGTTGTGCAGGCCACTCTGTGCGCTCAAGTTCACGGATATCCATAGGTGCAGTATAATACGGAGCACATGCTCGATATACATTTTATTCGGGAAAACCTCGACTTGGTGAAGGACGCTGTCGTGAAGAAGAACGCGACTGTTGATATTGATGAACTCCTTAAACTCGATGATGAGCGTAAGAAATTACGACAGGAACTTGATGCAAAGCGTTCGGAACAAAATCGTCGAAGCAATGAGATACGAATCGCCAGCGGTCTCGAACGCGAGAAAGTTATCGAACAGATGCAGCATCTCAAGGCCGGTATGGCCGAAGCGGAAGACCGCTACCAAGAATTGCTCAAGCAGTGGACTAAATTACTTCTCGCGGTCCCGAATGTCCCGTCGCCTGATACGCCGGTCGGTCCCGACGAGTCGGGGAACGTCGTCGTGCGTAAATGGGGTGAGCCGACAAAGTTTGACTTCAAACCGAAAGCGCATTGGGATATCGGAAGGGAGCTTGGCATCATAGATACCGAAAGAGCCGGGGAAGTGTCCGGTGCCCGTTTCGCATACCTCAAGGGAGATCTCGTCCCCATGCAGTTTGCTCTCATCGCTCTTGCACTTAAGGTGCTGACTTCACGTGACGAGCTCTCAGTCATTGCAAAGAAGGCCGGTCTCGATATCGCACCGAAGCCGTTCATCCCGGTGATTCCGCCAGTATTCATGCGGAGCGATGTCATGGGTCGTATGGCGCGGCTGCAGCCGATTGAAGAGCGGTATTTTTTTGAGAAAGACGATTTGGTGCTTGTCGGCAGTGCTGAACACACGCTTGGTCCATTACACATGAATGAGACCATAGATGAAGAACAATTGCCGATTCGGTACGCGGGATACTCAACCGCATTTCGGCGGGAGGCCGGTGCAGCGGGGAAAGATACTCGCGGTATTCTACGCCAACACCAGTTTGATAAGCTTGAGCTCGAGAGTTTCGTACGGCCGGAAGACGGCTATCGGGAACAGGAATTTTTCGTCGCGATACAGGAACACCTCATGCAACTGCTTAAGTTACCATACCAGGTTGTCGCGATCTGTACGGGCGACATGGGCAAGCCGGACCATCGGCAATTCGATATCGAGACATGGATGCCGGGACAAGATACATACCGCGAGACGCAGACGTCGGATTATATGGGCGGATATCAGGCGCGCCGGCTCAATACGCGCTTGCGGAATAAGGCTGGAGAATTGACGCACGTGCACATGAACGACGCCACAGCCTTTGCTATCGGCCGAACATTGATTGCAATTATCGAGAATTACCAACAGCAGGACGGTACGATAAAAGTGCCCGAGGTCTTAGTACCCTATGTTGGGAAGAGCATCATCGGCGGAGCGCGGTAGCGAGCGGCTCGCGGAGCGCCGCCGCGTACGGCGCCGTCGCGGATTCATCGTATTTGGCGTTCTCCTTTGCATATTGGCCGGGGCACTCATCTGGGGACTCCGGCAGAACTCGGTGCGCATCTCACGCATCAATGTGTATGGCGCGGACGCTTCGTTCGCCGCATACGCAAAAGAAGCGATGCAAGGAAGTTATTTCGGCATCATTCCGCGCGACTCGACTTTTTTCTTCCCCGCTTCAAGCATCCGCGCCAGCATCCTTGCCGCGCATCCTGATATTGCCGCCGTCTCCATATTCAGGAACGGCCTGACCGGCATTTCGATAAAGACGGATGACCGCGCCCCGATTGCGCGCTGGTGCGGTTCGTCGGCCGTATCGCAAACGGCTTCGACTTCTCCGACATCGGGAAAAGAAAATTGCTATCTTTTTGATGCGAGCGGTTTTATCTTCGCCACCGCAACGACGTCAACGCAAACCATCAATTCTTTTATGCTCTATGCGCCGCTCCAGGCGTCGTCGTCGGAACCGCTCTTGATGACCATTGCACACGCCGATGAACTGCCCGCCGCATTTGATTTTGCGCGGCAGCTCGATACGCTCGGCTCGCCGGTCACCCAAGTCGTTATTCAGGGAGACGAAGTTGATGACTATCTCGCGAGCGGTACGCGCGTCATGTATGTCCTTGGACATGAAAATGACGCCTTTACGGCGCTTGTTTCCGCGCGCGCCAATGTAAATCTCGCGGACGGCTCTCTCGACTATGTCGATCTGCGCTTCGACGGCAAGGTGTATTTGAAAAAGAAGTAAGCAGAAAGCAGTAGGTAATTTGCAGTAAAAAATAAATGGGCGCGGTCGCAGTCAATATGACTTTTGTACCGCCCCCATTGGACTCGCGCCACCAGACGCTTGTCTTGGCACTCTATTAATTAATCCATGCACAATATATGCAAAGTCGCTATTTTTGTCAAGGGCTGATAGAATAAACAATATGAAATCGTTCTGGCAAGGCCTCGCTAAGCCGTTTTTCGTGATGGCGCCGATGGCGGATGTCACCGATGTCGCCTTCCGCGCACTCGTGGCAAAACGCGGTGCGCCGGATGTCTTCTGGACGGAGTTCGTCTCGGCCGACGGCCTGTATCACACACGCGAAATCGCAAAGATGAAGGATGAAGAGAATCCGCTTATGCGTGATCTTTTGTTTGATAAAAGCGAGCACCCTATCGTCGCCCAGATTTTCTCCAGCAAGCCGGAGATGATTTCCTACGCGGCAAAACTGGTCGCCGGGCTCGGCTTCGACGGCGTCGACATTAATATGGGTTGTCCGGATCGTGCCATCGAGCGACAGGGATGCGGTGCCGCGATGATTAAGAATTCGAAACTCGCGCAGGAAATCATCCGTGCGGCACAGGAGGCGAGTAGCTTGCCCGTCTCGGTGAAGACACGAGTCGGGTACAACAAGGAATCGCTCGATGAATGGCTCACTGCACTGCTTGAGACGAATCCCGCCGCCATCACGCTCCACTTGCGGACGAGGAAGGAAATGTCGCTCGTGCCTGCGGATTGGGAACTGATGAAAAAGGCAGTGGCAATACGCAATCGAGTAAATCCGGATGTCCTCATCATCGGCAATGGCGATGTGCAGGATCTTGAGGACGCACGAACGAAAGTCGCGGAGTCCGGATGCGACGGCGCAATGCTCGGGCGCGCGATGTTCGGCAATCCGTGGGTTTTTGCCGGAAGGAAATCGGAAGATACGCCGCTTAGGGATAAGCTCGCAACGCTCGTCGAGCTTGCGCACGACTTCGAGAAGCTCTCGCCGCCGAAAAATTTCGCCATATTGAAAAAGCACATCAAAGCATTTGTCACCGGCTTCTCCGGCGCCGTCGAATTGCGAGCCATGCTGATGCAGGCCGAGTCAGCCGCTGAGCTGGAAGAAATTATCAGTAGCAAATAAAAAAAGGACGCGCGGGGCGTCCTTTTGTGGCAACGAGAATCATTCGGCGCCGGGGTGCTGTTTGGCGCGGTAGCAGCCAATGTTGTGGCCGGAACCATCGTCGATTTCTTCGTGAGTGAGGGGCGAGGGCAGCGCCGTCTGGGTCGAGTCCTCGTAGGGATCGCCAAACTGGCGGGCGCTCATCTCCGTCCTCATTCCTGCCGCCGGCTGCATTTGCATCTGCATGCCGGGTGCTGCGGGTTGCACAGGTTCCTTCGGACGGCGGAAAGTCTTCCTTTCAATCATGTTCCTTCTCCTCGTTATTAACCCACGATACTGTAGGGCTTTTACGGATAATTGTCAATTCCTCGGTTCCCCCGACAACCTACTCCCTGTATACTTCAGTGCATGGCGCACCAGTCTCTCTATCGCTCCCATCGCCCGACATCTTTCGCGGATGTCGTTGGTCAGGAACAGGTGACGAAGCCGCTTGAGGAAGCGGCGAAGTCAGGGAAAATCGGGCATGCGTATCTTTTTGCCGGCACGCGCGGCCTGGGGAAAACTTCAGTCGCGCGCATTTTCGCGGATGCTATCGGCTGTACCGAGAACGATCTCTACGAGATAGATGCGGCGAGCAACAATACCGTGGAGGATATCCGCGCGCTCACCGAGGGTGTGTACACACTTCCGTTTGCTTCGCCGTACAAGGTCTACATCCTGGACGAGGTGCACATGCTTTCCAAGTCGGCATGGAATGCATTTCTGAAGACATTGGAGGAGCCGCCCGCGCATGCGGTGTTCATCCTGGCGACGACCGAGCTCACGAAAGTACCGGAAACGGTACAATCGCGCTGTCAGGTATTTGAATTCAAGAAGCCGACGCGCGTGCTCGCTACAAAGGCGGTTGCAGAAATTGCAAAGAAGGAAGGATACACGCTCGCGCCGGATGCCGCCGAACTCATTGCGATGCTCGGCGACGGCTCGTATCGTGATGCGCTTTCGGTTTTGCAGAAAGTATTTGCGGGAGCGGATGGGAAATCGCTTTCGCGCGAAGCGGTAGAGGCCGCGACAGGCGCGCCTAAACGCGAACAGGTGCACGCGCTCATAAGCGCGCTCGCCCTTGGCGAGCGCGGAAAGGCGCTGGAGGCCATCGAGAAAGCATCGAAGGCGGATGTAGATATGAAGCTTTTTCTAGAACTGGTGCTGGAGGCGCTCCGTGCCACGCTTCTTATCCGCTATGCGCCGGAACTCCGCGCCCCGCTTGCGGAGGAGCTCGGCGCGGACGAATTTTCGGCGCTAGAGAAGTTCGCAAAAGAGAAGGGAATTACGCACGCCGCGATGCTCGCATTTCTCACTGCCGCCGACCGCATTCGCTACGCGCCCATTCCTGCGCTTCCGCTCGAGTTGGCTGTGTTGGAACTCTTTCCTGAATGACCGGAGACACGATTCGTTGGCTCGCGCTCATGGTCGTTCTCGCGGCGGCCGGCGGCGGCCTTTACTATGAGTATCAAAACACTCGTCCTTGTACGCATCCGATTGCCTATGCCGTCGGCGCAGTCGATGCGCGTTTCGGCATAGAGAATTCGGCACTCGTGAGCGATGCAGAGACTTCCGCCGCCATATGGAACAAGGCGGCGGGGAAGACCGTTCTCGTCTATGATCCGAAAGCGAGCTTGAAGATTAATTTGATTTACGATGCGCGCGAGGCAAGCGCCAAGCTCGGCAGTCAGATTGCCGTACAGCAGGCCCAGGAAGACACTGTCCGCGCTTCGCTCGACGCCGCGCAAGCGCAGTTCACCGCGGAGCAGACCGCCTACAACGATGCCGTGAGCGCAGTGAACGCTCGCGGAGGCGCGACCCGAAGCGAGGCGGCGTCGCTTGGCGTACAGCTCACGGCGCTGAAGAGTTTGGAGAATTCCATAAACGGCCAAGTCGCGGATTACAATGCGAGCGTGTCTGCGCTGAATGCATTGGTGGCGGAGTACAACCAGACCGCCGGGCACACCTACGAAGAGGGCGAATATGTCCGCGATTCTTCCGGCGAGCGCATTAATATTTTTGAATTCGTCGGCACTATCCAACTCGAACGCGTCCTTGCGCATGAGTTTGGGCACGCCATCGGCCTCGGCCACGACAGCAATCCTAAGTCCATCATGTATGCGAAGAACGAGGGCGGTAATCTGGTCCCCACCGCGTCCGACCTCTCTGCGCTCCATGCCGTCTGCGGAACTTAACCCATCCACAATCTCTCTTCTCTAATTCGCGCGAATGGTAGAATAGATAAATTATGTCTATGAATATGGCTGGTAGTAAAGTATCGATATCTGAAAAGGACTTTGAGCGAATTATGAAAGCGCTCGCGAATCGGCGCCGGCTTGCGATTTTGCGGTTCCTAAAGACGGGAAAGGAAGCGAGCGTTGGCGATATCGCCGAAGAAATCAAGCTCTCCTTCAAGGCGACCTCTAAACATCTCGGCGTTCTCTCTGCGGCAGGCATAGTTGACCGTGAGCAGCGAAGTCTCCAGATGTTCTATCGCCTCTCCTCGGACATCTCTCTGCCAGCGCGCTCTATTGTTTCTCTTCTCTAATTCGCGCGAATTGACGAATAACGTCTGCAAAGGTCGATGGTACGCTCGCTTAAAAGTAAAAATGGGTTAGCATAAAGAAGCTCGTGCTCAGAGCTGGGGGATCGTCTAACGGTAGGACATGGCCCTTTGAAGGCCAGTATCGGGGTTCGAGTCCCTGTCCCCCAGCTGTGAGCAGGAGACTCTAGGATCGTTCCCTAGCTCCCCAGCCAAGTCGTGCTAGGTTATCGCGCACGAGGCGCATCGTTTCTCGAGTATATGCCAAGTGATATAATTGAGGTCATGGGAACCAATGTACCCCCCAAGGAACTTGCGAATAGATGGATGACAAACATTGTCGCTACGAGCTCAATACTCAATGAGCAAATCCATGAGGGTATTCGTTTAGGGACAAATATCGACACAAGAAAGGTTAGAGGTCTTACCTACGGTGTCATTGTTGCTTTTGGTAGTTATGTAATTCAACAAAAGGTACTTAGTGACATTGGGTTTGATAAAAAAGAGGAGTTCGCTACCCTCATGCGTGAAGAATTTCTGTCGATTCAAAAAGCCCTTACTAAGGGAGACCATGATGAGAAATGGTTAGCGACAACGAAAAACATGTATGATGGCCCGTTCAAAAAAATGAGCTTGGTGAAGGGTCCAGTGACGAATTATCTAAAACAATCTCTTGCAATAATTTTTACACAATATACGGAAC
>VFSW01005735.1_pt1 | contig 18323 bp, 24 predicted proteins | sample 5358111 | NCBI WGS metagenome assembly VFSW01 (sample SAMN11554181, study PRJNA540505) | mine drainage metagenome | isolation source: sediment from site ElyBrook_90M | place: USA: Ely Copper Mine, Vershire, VT | collected 2017 | reverse complement strand
CAAAATTCGATATGGGGCACAGGGACCTTCACCTACAACCTCATAGTCACGGACAACACCCCCATCTCTATAACAGATAACGGCCAAACGTATACTGCTTCGTCTGCTGTAACGTGCGTAAACACGCTTCCGGCCCCATCGACGGTCCCATCCGGAATTGTTGCTTACGTGCCAGTAGTTCTTTGCAATGAGCAACCATCAGCAACCGAGGCTCCCTTCCAGCAACAGCTTACAGTCAACAGCCTCAACTACACATCATACGAGGCCGGTGGCCTGACAAACGTTGAGTTCTTCTACTCGAATGGCATCATTGACAATTCCTGGCTGGAAACCAACAATTCCAATACCGCAACAAGTAGCATATATTGGCTCAATCTCGCCAATGGAATAGCCGCAAACACGAACTCGGTTGTGTACATAGGCTTTGCCCCGCTGTCCACTACGCTACTGAACAACGCTGTTACTGGCGAGGCGCCCAACATGTCAACGAGCTACAGTCAGTACGATGATGGTGCGAATGTCTTTAATCTGTATGACAACTTTGCTGGTACAACACTGAACTCCTCAAAGTGGCTGAACAAGGAAAGTGCAGGGGGTAGCGTCACCGTGAGCAATGGCATAACGTTCGCAACAGCGGCTACAACAGACTATACGTGGCTGTATTCTAACAAGCTGTTCACATCTCCGCAGTACGTAGACACGTACCTTGCAAACCAAGTCGGTACCACGCTGTACGATATAGGATTTGCAGATTCGAACACCGCGGTGAGCTCTGCAAAGAGCTACCCGTTCAACTCCTATGACTTGAGGTACTACTCTGGTGCAGAGAAGATAGGCGTTGATACAAACACAATCCATACTACTGCGGCATCCGTTATTACATCGTTCCTACAAGGTGTATGGCAGTTTACTTGGGCGGCAACTGGCAATCAGTTCGGTATAGAACAAAATAACCAGATAAGTGCCACAAACACCCTGGTTCCATTTGCAAACTACTATGCCTTCTTCGGCCTTGAGACCTCAGCAACCACAACCGGCAGTGACAATGCAAACTGGATAAGCGTAAGGGCGTATCCTCCAGCAAATGTGATGCCCAATACAATATACGCCCCGCTGGTTACAGTTTCCTCATCTGTATTATCGATAGCAAGCTATACTGCATCCAACAATCCCATAGATGGAAATCAATTCCAGGTGCTATCCGTTTCGACTTCCAACGGAGTATCCAGCAATACCCTCACCTATTCTGTGTACAACTCCGTAGGGCTCGTGACAAACATGATCTATTCCGGGGTCACCTCCGCATCTAACACATTCACATTCGCGCAGAACGCCGTATGGGGGACAGGACCATTCACATACAACCTTGTCGTCACAAGCGGATCCTCTACCGCGACTGACAACGGCCAGGTGTATAATGCATACGGGGTCGGTTCGGTGAGTTACACTGCGTCAAACAACCCTATAGACCAGAACCAGTACCAGACACTGACCGCATCAGTTACAGGGGACAATGCACCATTTACGTACAACTTCCTGGTCTACAATTCGCTGGGCTTGGTCGATAATGCATTATACTCCTCTGTCGCTTCCGGAACAAAAACATTTACCTTCCAACAAAGTCCATCCTGGGGCACTGGACCCTTCACATACAACCTGATTGTGACGGATAACGCCCAGACGCACAATGTTCTTACAAGCAACAGCAACGCATACAGTGCATATGGAGTAGGATCGGTAAGCTATTCCGCACACAATACACTGATAGATGCAAACCAGATTCAGGTGCTGACAGCGCAGGTGACAGGGGACAATGCACCATTTACGTACAACTTCCTAGTCTACAACTCTGTGGGCCTCGTTACAAATGCGCTGTACTCATCGATAAGCTCCTCTACAAACACCTTTACCTTCACAGAGAATCAGGCATGGAGCTCCGGGCCTACCCCCATAACGTTCAACTTGATTGTGACGGACAGCGCCCAGACCAACAATGTTCTCACAAGCAACAGCAACATCTACAGTGCGAACAATATCGGTGCCATAACCAGCTATACGGCGTCCAACAACCCGGTAGGATTCAACGGCAACCAGGTTCTGACCGCAACCATAAGCGGGGATACGGCATCGTATACTTACAATTTCCTGGTGTACAATTCCCTCGGCCTGGTCGACAACGCACTGTATATTACTACATCCACAACGAATACGTTCAAATATGTGCAAAGCTCCTCCTGGGGCTCCGGGACCTTCACCTACAACCTCATAGTAACGGACAGCGCAACCACCAAGAACGTCCTCAGCTACAACGGTCAGACATACTCCGGAGGAGCACTCTGCTTCATACAGATAACCAATTCGCTCATAGGGTTCGGTAGCCTGAACACTAATGCACAGCACGCAACCTCAAACCAGGTCATAGACTCCAATCCTACAAGCACAGTAAGCTCAAACATCCTTACAGAGGGTACCAACTGGGTCTTTGGCGCAAACAGCTTTGCGGCATACAACACCGTATGGAATCCAACCCCGTCTGTATCGTATGTGGGAAATATACTATACCCGTATCCCAACAATCTTATAGACACAGGCATAATCGTGCCAACGGCAGGAAGCAATGATATCTATTTCGGAGTGGGCATACCTCCTGGCGAGCCTCCCGGACCATACTCCCAGAACATCATCCTGGAGAACTCGTGCTAATATATGCCATCGGTCAGGTTACAAAAGCGCAATTATTTGTCGCGTCTATTCACTTTTTCGCATCGTTTAAATACCATAAAACCCCATATCCATGCATATGTTACATACCCAAAAATGCCGCTAATGCATAGTGTTTAAATATATGTAAAACAGAATATGCTATTGGGCTGCTTCTGGGGAAATAACCTTATGTGCGTTTGCCATGTTCAACAACGAGGATGTTAACAAGATAGTGCTGAAGGTGTACGATAAGAGCATCAGCGGAGAGAAGAGGGCGCACAACTGCAACCTCTGCCAGATATACAAGAGGGAGATAGCCAAGGGCGACAAGGAGGCGCTGGTTTTCTACAGGGACCATATCAATGAGTTTGTAAAGAAGTACAATGGAGCCACGCTTATTTTCAACGTTAAGTCAAAGAGGCAGGCACTGCCAGTCTCTTCAAAAGCGGGTCCGTCAAAAAAGGTTTAAAAATCCCTGGATAAATACTTGAATGGATAGATATGGATTCCATTGACAAGGCCGGCCGGAAAGAAATTACTTCAAGGTTGGAGGATTTAAGGCATAGCAGGAAAAGGAAGCCGATAATAGCCACAACGCATATGAGGATAACATTCGTGGGAGGAGGCACGGATCTTCCCGAAGTATACACAAAAATAGGCCATGGTTCTTCGGTCGCTGCGACCATTGACGACTGGTCATCGATAATAATAAACAGGAGGGACGACCACAAGATAGTGCTGCGTTATTCTAATTTTAAGGAATATGATAGCGTGAGCGAGATCGAGCACAAGCCATTCAGGATTGCGCTGGAACACGTTGGCATCACCGGAGGGATAGAGATAGCAAGCACTGCCAGCCTCTCATACAAGGAGGGTGGGGTCGGCTTGGCGTCAGGGAGCGCATTCATGGCATCATTGCTCAACGCGCTTTACTCGCTGCAGGAGAAATACATGACGCCGGAGCGGCTTGCGGCAGACACCTATTACGTCGAGAGGGAGCTCATGGGCACGAGCTGCGGGAAACAGGACCAGTACATGGTAGTGAACGGCGGCGTCATGCACATGAGGTTCAATTCCGATGAATCGGTGCAGACAACGCCATTGACATTGAGCCTCGAGGAGACGATAAGGATGCAAAACTCCCTTGTTCTAGCATACACCGGCAGGCGCAGGTCCGCAGACCAGATACTGAAGCAGCAGGCAGCCGATGCAAAGGACCACACCGACGTGGAGATAAAGATGCGCGACCTGGCCGATGAAATGCTTGTCAGGCTCAGGAACAGGGAATGGGATTCGATAGGCACCTTGATGGACAGGAACTGGGAGTTGAAGAAACAGCTGACCGACGGCATAAGCAACCCCGAATTTGACAATATATACTACGGCGCAAAATCGAACGGCGCAGCCGGAGGCAAGATCATAGGCGCGGGGGGAGGCGGGTTCTGGCTGTTCTGGGTCCCTCAACGTAAGAGAAGCGCGCTTCTCGGGTTCCTTGAAAGCGAGGGGATAAAGGAGAGGCCATTCCAGATAGTTTCAGAGCCCAGCACCGTGCAGGGCTGATACCTGGCACCGGGCCCGGTCCATGGCATCACGGTATATTGTATCCGCTTGTCCATGCGGCGGTATACGCCACGTTTGCTGGTGAGCCGATGTTGTTCAATCCTCCGTAGTCGTTTCCGTTTCCATTGAGTTGCCACCATGCTGTCACGTTTGCCGGCCTTACCGGCACCGCGCCTATCCCCTGTGAATACAACGTCTGCACTTCGGCCACGGACAGCGTGGCATTATAAAATTGCAGGTTTGACATATCGCCCACAAAGGGCGCAGCTCCTCCGGGATACTGGTTTCCTATGAATATAGGATATGTGGATGAGTATGTCGTCTGGCTGCCACTCCCCGCATCCGCGCCGTTCACATAAAGGATGAAATTGCCAGGTGGCGAAAAGGTTACTGCCACTTGGTACCATATCCCGCTCAAGAGGGTGGTAGAGGATCCTACCGATGACTGGCCATAGACGTTAACCCTCAATGTATTGGAATTCACATAGAACTGGAATCCGTTTGTGGTCCATGCTGTGCCCGATGTCTTGGTGAAGATGTTCTGCTCCCCTCCCAGTTGGTTTAATTTTATCCATGCGCTTATCGTGAAAGGGTATTGGAGGTTCAGCGACGGGGAGCTGCCCACGCTGATCAATGAACTTTCGCCGTTGAATTGCGCCACAAACTGCGGCTGCATGTTTGTGCATTCGCCCGTAAGGGCAACTGTGCTGGTCAACCCCGTGCTTTGCCTTTCGATAATGCATGTCCCAGCGTGCGCCCTCTGCGTTGTCGCGCTATTGCTTCCGCCAAAAACTCCCAAAGTATACAGCCCTGCGAGCGCAACCGTGACTATTGCTATGGCCCATCCCCAAGTCACCAGATATTCCATGGAGGATTGTGCCTTCCCCACGGTTGCGGGGCGTTTCTTGAAGCTCATTCGTTTTTAATGCTATGGGAAACATTATAATCCTTTTGAACTTTTATGACATATAAAAAAGGGAAGGCAGGTATAGCAAAGATCCATTCGCATGGCACCCTGGCCAGTCACGGAAGGAATAAAAATTCTGATTACAATTTGATATGAGGCGATCGCATGATAGACGGATATACCGATGTGGCAGTTGTTGTATCAGACAAGGAGAAGGCGAAGAAGTGGTACACAGAGAAGCTGGGTTTCAGGGTCGTCCTGAATAAGGGCCATGCAATATGTGTAAGCCCCAATGTTGAGGGACAGGGAGCCCTAGCCCTCCATCTTTGTGCCGGATTTGTCCCTCTCGATCCCGGCAACACAGGGATAGGCTTCACAGCAAAGGACTTTGACAAGACATGCGAAGAAATGGCGAAAAAAGGCGTGAAGTTCTCCGTTCCGCCCAAGGACATGGACGGCTACAAGTTCGCGAAGTTCCTTGACCTGAATGGAAATGAGTATTGGCTCTTTGACAGCGACCAGGCGCAGAGGATAAGGGATTCGAAATGATGGCGTGGTAAAATATGGCACTTCCTGGAATATGGATAAACTGGCCCGTGCTGCTTGTCTGGGCGGTTTTCTATGGGTATTGGGCATTCTCCATACTGTACGATGCTTTTTCAGGCAAACTGAAAAAGGTTGAAAAGTCCCCAATGCCGGCGTTGCAGGTGGCTGAAAGGATGCTTTTGCTGGCCGCTCTGTTTTTGGTGATTATGAGGTTTGGGCAGCAGTACTACCCCCTCGGCGCAATTGCCATCCAGGCATCAGTATTTTCGCCATATTCCGGAATTGCAATTGCCATTTTAGGTATTTTGTTTGCGATATGGGCAAGGATTCATCTTGGCGGAAATTGGAGCCCCCAGGCTGAAATGAAGAGAGGTCAGACAATCACTCGGACCGGACCATACGCGATAGTAAGGCATCCCATCTACCTTGGCATAACCTTGGGAGTAATCGGCTCCGCCATATTTGATGGGACCATTGGCGGGTTGATCGCCATTGCGCCCGTGCTGATATTCTCCTACCTCAGGATATCTACAGAGGAAAAATTGATGCGTGAGAAATTTGCCAAGGGGTACGTTGAATACAGAAGGAAGGTGAAGGCATTCATACCGGGATTGCTGTAGAGCGGAGCATGGAGCAAAGGGAATAAATAGCAGACATGCGTAATCCACAATAATGGAATATACGCCGGGCGTTTGCAATATAGGAAGAAAGGAGGTTAGAAGGAGATATACCCTGGCCGCGGCTTCGTTTGTAGTGACTGCCGTTATCTTGTACACCATTCTCTCATTTAACATGCCGCGCCAGGTATTGTTGGTCTCCCTGATACCACTTATGGTTGGTTTTGAGGGATTTTACCAGGGATATCTTCATTTCTGTGCCGGATTCGCCGCAGGAGGCATATACGACTTTACCGGATCCGGCGGCTCCAGGAACAGGGTAACAGACCCAAAGGCCCATAAAAAGGACATGAGGATGGCCAACAAGATTCATGCATATTCCATCCTCTCGGCCCTTGTCATAACCGCAGTTATTTATTTTTCTTTGTAAATAATACTATTGGATAAATTCACGTGATAACATGGCACTTGATATAGAGAAGAGCACGACCGCCCTGGTCGTTATAGATCTGCAGAAGGGAATCGCCTCAATGGGCCGCCCCCTTGCGCCATATAACGCCGATACCGTGATAAAAAACGCGGCCAGCATTGCCGATGCGTTCAGGAGGAACGGGATGCTGGTGTTTCTCGTGCACGTTGTTGCATCGGAAAAGGACAGGCTTAATGTGGTTGTGGATGATAATCCATGGGGGGCAATGGGCGCACGCAGCCCGGACTGGGCGGATTTCGTGCTGGAGCTTGGTCCAAAGGAGTCAGATGTCATAATAACAAAAAAGCAATGGGGGGCTTTCTATGGGACAGATCTCGAACTTCAATTGAGGAGAAGGGGCATAAAGACCATAGTGCTGTGCGGAATATCCACAACGCACGGGGTCGAGAGCACTGCAAGATTCGCATACGAATACGGATTCAACCAGATATTTGCAGAGGATGCGATGACCGCAATGACTGACGAGATGCACAATTCATCCATCAATAATGTCTTTAAGAGGATGGGTAGGGTCAGGAAGACCAGGGAAATAATCGAAGCCTTTGATGTTTCGGTGATTGAATGACTTGCTATGCGACGGACAGGGGGGTTCCGAAGGAGATATTGAGGATGAGAAGGATTGATGTCGGCGCAGCTTGGGACATGCAGAAATGTGCAATTGAGAGGGAGCAGATGGAGCTGCGGAGAAAAAGGAGGCAGTTGCGCGGTTCCCTGTAGATTCTGCTGTTGATATGTTAATCTGTTGATTTGATGGAGGGAGGCGGCAAATTCAGCGGAAAACGTGTCAAGCTGGACGATCTGATCAGGGGCTCCCCGCGGCCCGTGGACCAGCTCGGCTTCCATAACTTTATCAGGAACCATGCCTTTAGGAAGAAGATGTACTCGGCCTTCTGCATGTTGTTGGAGGAGAAAGAGGGCATCGCGGTCCTTGAAGCATTCAGGGCCATAGTCGAAAAGAGAATGGGGCAGCCGTGGACGCCAGAATATGCAGGGGGAATGACGATGGCCTTGATTGCGTCGGTCAATAAGTACGACGGCAATATCGATCATGATTATAATAGGGCGATCGGACTTCCAAGGAAGGCGCTTGATGAGGGATTCATCACCAGTTTCAAGAAAAGCGCCAACGAATTGTGCAACTCCTATGCGGTCTACAGCCTTGCTGTTGTCGAGCACTGGGCATTCATGAATAAGATAATGGAGATTGGGAAGGGCATGGACACCGTTACTGAAAAGGAGCTGGCGGGCATTCTCAGGGCTGGATTGGCGCAATACGCACATAGGAATCAGTACTAATGGCGTGGCATCCTGATCCGTAAACTATATGGAGTTCCTCGCCATGAAATGCCGGTAAGGTGGGAAAGGCAAAAGCATAAGTATTTACAAAATTAAAACAACTTTGCGCAAATGATGATTGCAATGACTTTAGCCGATAAAAAAATTATCCGGGAAATGGGCCCGCAAATCGCCAAATCTACCGCCCACATAAGGGCTCTTGTTGAGGCGCAGCCAGAGGGGCTGAGGACCGAGATAGTCATACTGGTTAATCTATGGGATTGGGTCTGGGATATGAGGAAAAGGGACGTGGTGCACAAGTCGCTTTTCCTTCTGCAGGTCAAGAACGCCGGTGCGGCAATGGCGATCGAGAACCGTGAAAAGGACAGGGAGTCTGACCTATGGAGGAAAGGGGAAAACGCCGCAATGCTCCTGGGCGCAAGGCCGCAGATGGCGGTGGACGCTGCGGAGGCGTTCATAGACTATTGGGCATCCCTCAAGATATTTGAAGATGAAAAGGTGCAGGTGCGCACAAACTTCATATTAGCATTGGACGCGCTGCTAAAGGGTTCCAGAGCAAAGACGCTGCGTTCACTGATAAGGGGAGAGGGCGGGCTGAATTTTGCAGATAAGATATCGCTTTTTTCCAGACACGAACGCCCCTCGCATGCCAGGAAGGATTAAATATTTTAATTAGGTCAAGATTTTCTTGGTAAGACGCAATCCGGGACCAAGATCCATGCACGCTAAAAGCTAGGGGGATATGCAAAAGAAGAAGTGTGCTAGAAAATATCTAAGCCTTCCTTACGTTCTTTGCTCGCGGACCGCGGTCCCCGGCTTCCACTTCGTATTCAACCGTATCTCCTACAGCCAGGACTGCCCCATCTTGTATCGCAGTGCTGTGCACGTACACGTCTTTGCCATCCTCGCCGGTTATGAATCCAAAACCCCGCGAAGAGTCAAACATCTTTACTTTTCCTTTCATTAGATCACTTTTGTTTCGTATTACATTGAAAGCTCGAGCTTATAATAATTTGCAAATGGAGCCGCAGCGCAAAAATTGGCCGTTTTTGGCGCGTTGGGGCGTTTCACCTAGGTTTTTATACCCTATATTCCATTATTAATTATGAAGGAAAGAGGAAGCAGTGCACCCGTGCACAGGCGTGTGAGCCTCAAGCCGACGTATCGCGTGGTCAACATCGTGGCCAGCGCGGACCTGAATACGGATCTTGATCTTTATGCTCTAGCCAAGACCTCGCACGACATAGACTACGAGCCGGAGCAGTTCCCCGGTGCGATATTCAAGCTTCATGAGCCCAAGGCGGCGATGCTGCTATTCAAGAACGGGAAGATGATATGCACTGGATGCGGCAATGTGAAGGATGTCAAGAGGGCTGTGACCGAGACCATAGAGCTTATAAAGAAGTACAAGGCACAGACAAAAAGACAGGTCTCTTAGGAGTCGCGCCGGGCTTGGAAACAGAAATGGGAATCTCACCTTCTTAGGGATGGTCCCAGTATCGCCGCGTCGACCAATAATCTCTTATGCCAATGGATGCCCTTCTCCGTCAATCTGTACATGACATCGTTCCCTTTGCCAGTGAACTGCGCTACAAATCCTTCCGAGTACAATATGCCGAGTCCGTAGGCGAGGGGCCTTTTTGGTATCCCTAGCTCCTTTGACAATCCCAGGAAGGTCACGCCGGGTTTTTCACCTACCTTGAGCAGTATTGCAATCCTGCGCTCGTCGCCGAGCGCGGTAATGGTGGCCACCGTCTGCGGATCCATTGGCAGTTCCATGTCATCACTTGCAGTGCTTTGCATTGCCCAAATATTTAAACATATCTATGATGCGGCAGTGCTGCATCCTCATTCAAAACTGCGCCTGAAAAAATATAAATATCTGGATGGCACAGCATTCCACGGTAACATGCGACATACCTCCCCGGCTTCCTGCAGTCACACGTTTATCCAACCATCGAGCAAAAGGCATCCTCGATAGAGAGGAACGAGCCAGACATATTCGCCGCCATCGGAAAGCTCAATGGCGCAGGCCTCCATGTTACCGACATACAGTTTCATCTAACAGCAATTTTCCTTGCGGTCGGCAACGGACAGATAGCCGTGCGCTCCGATCCTGAAAAGGCATTCTGCGCGATGGGGTCAGAGAGCGAGAGCTGGAGAGAGATTGAAGCGAAAGCGGTCCGGATAATGAAAAGGGCGGGTTTCCGCCAGATGGGCTGGAGAATGGCGGACTTTGCCGTGCTGCCTGCGCGAAGATGAAAAGCGCCCGCGGATCCGCGGACAAACGCAACATATATATAACTTTCTTGAGTCACCTATTTATCAAAGAGAAACAGGCGCACATTCACAATGTCAAAGAAATCTGCCATTGCATCCAGGAGAATTGCAGCCGCAGTCTTGCTGCTCATCCCCTTCGCGGTCTATTTTGATGTTCCGTTTTATAACGTGGTGCAGCCCGAGGCTTTCGGCCTCCCGTTCTTTTATTGGTTCCAGTTGGCCATGCTTCCCGTCTCCGCATTGCTTTTCCTGATAGCCGCAATACTCATTGATATGAAATAGGTGTGAAAATGCTCGTTGACATATTTGGTATTTTGCTCTTCGTCGTGCTTTTCATAGCCTTTTCCTTAATAGCGTATTATGGCAGCAGGTTCAGGAAAGGGGATCTCAACAAGCTGTATGAGTGGGGCCTTGCGGGAAGAAAGCTCGGCCCGTACCTGAGCTGGTTCCTGCTCGGAGCGGATGTCTTTACCGCATACACCTTCGTGGCCGTGCCTTCGCTCGCGTTCGCGAGCGGGTCAGTGGCTTTCTACGCTGTCCCTTACGTCGCGATAGTTTTCGCCATAGCCATACTGACAATGCCGCGCCTGTGGAAGATAGCCAAGAAAAGGAATTACGTTACTGCATCTGATTTCGTAAAGGACAGGTTCAACAGCAGGGCGCTTTCCATACTAGTTGCGATCACCGGAGTTGTTGCTGTGCTTCCATACATAGCCCTGCAGATAGCCGGGATGCAGGCGGTGCTCGTGATAATGCTTTATGGGATGGCGAATGCATCAACAATAACAGAGATAGCTCTTGTATTGTCTTTCATAGTGCTTGCCGCGACAACGTTTACCAGCGGCTTGAGGGGCGTGACCCTTGGATCCGTTTTCAAGGATGTGCTGATATTCCTCACTGTAATCGTGGTGATAGTGGCCGGAGTGATGTATTTCGGAGGCTTCAGCCAGGCGTTTACCGCGATATCGACAGCAAAGGGCGCGGCTGCCGCCGCATACTCTACGCTCCCTGTCGCGACGGTCCCATCGTTCTTTACGTTGTTCCTTGGCAGTGCCCTCGCCCTGTATCTGTATCCGCACATAATAAACGGCAGCCTCTCCTCGAACGGCGTGAAGACCCTGAGAAGGAGCCTCTCACTGCTGCCAATTTATTCGATAGGGTTGGGATTGCTTGCGCTCTTTGGCATCCTGATATATGCGGTGCCAGGCGCGCTTGCGATAGTCAAGGCCACAGGCAACGGGCTGTTGACCGTGCCAGCGCTGATCGTCACAATACTTCCGGGATGGCTTGCTGGCATATGCCTCCTGGGCATATTCGTGGGCGGCATGGTGCCGGCGGCGCTCATGGCAATAGCTGGTGCAAACCTCCTTTCAAGAAACGTGGTGAGGGAATTCAAGCCGGAGATAACCCCGACCGGTGAGGCAAGGCTTGCGAAATGGCTCTCTGTCGCGTTGAAATTCATCGCTCTCGGCTTCGTCTTTGTCGTCCCCCTCACATTTGCCATACAGCTGCAGCTGCTGGGCGGCATAATAATACTGCAGATATTGCCGATAGTCTTCCTTGGACTGTTCACGAACAAGCTGGATTGGAAGCCGTTGGTCCTAGGATGGATGGCCGGACTCATCTCTGGCATATGGCTCGTTTTCGTGGCAAACAACTTCGCGGTGCTCAAGACCTCCAGCATAATCACCCCGCTCGGGCTGATATACATAGGGGTCATATCGTTGGCGATAAACCTGATAGTGGCCGTCGTCGGCTCATATGTGGTGAGGCATGCCGGTGCGTTCAGGGAAGGAAACATCAGCGAGACGGAATTGACCGGGACCTGAAATAAAAATCGAATCCTATAATCGTTGGTGAGATGATGCGAGAGGCAAAGGCGAAACGCAAACCCGCAATCCATGCAGATATATCTGACTGGAATGTTACCGATGCCCTTTCTGTCATAGACATGGACAGGTCCGGCTATCTCTCCTTCAGGAACTCTAGACGGTCGGGAGTGGAAATAGGGGCAAAAGCATTGTTGGACCTGGTGGATGACCTTTCCAGGCGCAGGGAGGCGATGGGTTTCCTGCTGGGGCACTCTTGGGAGAAAGGCGTATCGTTTGTAAGATACGTTCATTCCGATATACCATATGTGAGGAGCAGGTCTGGTCTTGACTACCGCAGGAAGGATTACATCAGGGAGCTGGAAGGCTTCAGGAGGGAAGGATTCGACGCACAGGCTGATCTCCACAATCACCCGTACGAAGATGACTACAGGATACCAATAAGATCCAGGCTGCGCCGCCTTCCTGTGCCATATCTACTGAGGCACGGCCTCTTCGAGGAACTTGAGGGCGAGGGAGGATTGAGCAGGAACGACAGGAAATCTGCCAGTAAAGACCATAGAAAACTAGAGGAAAAGGAGGTGGGCTACGCCAAGAACTTCTCCGGCGTTCTCAGTCTCTTCCGCGTAAAGCACGTCGATGCGGCGGTGAAGGTTCTGGTGCTTCACGAGGGCGGCTCGTGGAAGGATCCGGTCGGGATAAGAATAGCCGAACACTGCGAATAGGATGGCATTCCACACTCTGCAATGCATAGGCTCCCATGGACCAGAAAGGCATTAAAACGAAGCATGCAAACAATATAGGGAGATGATATTGCTGTTGCTGATCTATTTCGCATTTTTGCTGCTTATAGGGGCGGGCGCCGGGATCATCGGCTCGCTCAGCGGGCTGGGCGGCGGGATAGTTGTTGTTCCGGCGCTCACCGTGCTGCTAGGCCTCCCAATAGAGTATGCGGCTGGGGCAAGCCTGGTAGCGACAATAGCAACATCCAGCGGGGCAGCAAGCGCATACATAAAGGAAAGGATAGCGAACATAAAGATAGGGATGTCGCTCGAGATTGCTACCACACTTGGCGCCATTGCCGGGTCGCTGATCGCCGCATTCATCTACACAAACAATCTCTCCCAGGTCATATTCATCGCATTTGGAATGGTTCTCCTGGCCTCTTTTGTGCCGACATACCTGGAATACAGAAGGTCCGGCAGGAAGCTGATAAACACCGACTGGAGCACGGGGTTCTTCCAGCTTAAAGGAAAATATTACGATGACGCAAGGAAAAAATCCATAAGGTATTCTGGGTTCAGGTGGTGGTTCGGGGAATCCATAATGGGGATTGCAGGGGTGGTATCCGGCCTCCTCGGGATTGGATCCGGCGTGCTGAAGGTCATAGCAATGGATCTTGGAATGAGGCTCCCGATAAAAGTCACAACCTCTACAAGCAACTTCATGATAGGTGTGACAGCCGCGGCGAGCAGCGCAATATACTGGGCATTGGGGTACATGCAGCCATTCATAATAGCTCCGATAGTGATAGGGGTTCTCGGGGGCTCCTACGTAGGGTCAAAGGCCCTGAACAGGACAAGAAGCCCTAGAATAAGGGTATTTTTCATGCTGATACTCATGGTAGCGGGTGTAGAGATGATACTTAGGGGAATAGGGGTGGCTTGATGGACATGGAAACCAGAACCGCGCTCATACTGAGGACAGGAGTAGCGCTGTGCATACTGTTTGTGGCTGTCGGCGTAGCGCTTATCTTCATGAACTCCGGGGGCGGAGGGTTTTCGCTGGTCCAGATTGCATCCAGTGCGTCCACTGTAAATTCATCCAATATTGGCATCGCACAGATAGTTTCCGGATTGTTCGGCCTTGACGGACTCAGCTTCATCTTCGTGGGAATCATAATACTCATAGCCACTCCGATCGCAAGGGTGCTTTTCTCCATTTTTGCATTCTCCATTGAAAGGAACTGGCTTTATGTAGTAATAACGTTGATAGTGTTCATCAACCTAATGGTGGCGATATTCATCGTGCCAATGCTGATCGCCCATTGAGCCAAGGCAAGAGAAATGATAGATGTTAACCTGAGACTTACAAGCACGAATCATCAATGCAGCGAATAATGTAGAAAAAAGGGCTGGACAACGACGCCCAGCCAAAAGTCATATCAATTTACTCCTTATGGGGTTATGCCAACAGTCTGCGCAACGCATACAACTGAGGCTCCTGCATTTGCAGGTCCAGTGCCGCCAAGACCACCAGCGGTTGCAAACTGAACTACCCAGCTAAAATTGCCGTTTATGTTTCCGAATGCCCCATGTATGTACCCGCAAGGTCCTATTGGAAAATTAGACCCATATTGGTTCTGTCCTGTTGCACCCGTGATCCCCACGATCAAGGACATCAAGACTGCACCCATGCCGACTATGCTCAATGTTCTGTTCATTGTTTCACCGATATTTGTTCCGCCCAACTAAATATTTAATAGGATAGGGTTGTAAACGTCTATAGCCAAAGCCGACCGCAACCAAAAGATTTAAGTATGACAAAATTGATATAATATAGCACAGAAGAAGGCAGAAAGGCTCTAATTCTATGTAAAAACAAAACAAAATAAAGTGAAATAAATGTACGGAGACGAAGGAAGCGAAGGAAGAAGCGGATCATACGGCGGAAGAGGCAGATCCTATGGAGGAGGCGGAGGATACCGAGGAGACAGAGGCGGCTCATTTGGCGGTTCTAGCGCTCCAAAACCTGTAAAGCCGGGCGACGAGGTAGAAGTTAAAATCGAAGCTGTGGCCTCAAAAGGAGATGGCATTGCCAAGAAGGACGGATTCGTGATCTTCATAAAGGGTGCGAAGGAAGGCGAAACCGTAAAGGTAAGGGTCACGGAGGTCAGGGAAAGATTTGCGGTAGGAGAAGTAATAGTCTAACCCAAATCCAGTTTGTATTTTTTTTATTTTTCTGAAATGCGTAGCGCAAGCTTTGCACCTTCGGATTTTTATGGAAAAGCGATATATATTGTAAACAATAAAGCATTATGGAGGCAAAATGACCAACCTGGGCAGCATCAAAACAAAACTTCTGTCTGTGCACAGATACACCGAGCCGGAAGTTGAAAGGATAACGCCAAAATTGGAGGAGATAGACAGGATAAGGAATGAGAAGCGTGCTGTCATTCTTGCGCATTATTACCAGATACCGCCCATCCAGCTCATCGCGGACAAGGCGGGGGATTCACTTACGCTGGCAATGGCAGCAAGGGAGTTGGGCCCAGGCGACGGTTTGGTAGTATCATCCACGGTGTATTTCATGGCCGAGATGGTCAAGCTGCTGAATCCGGACAAGAAGGTTGTCATTCCCGATGTGGCGGCAAGCTGCTCGATCGCGGAGGGGATGAATGCGCAAACGGTCAGAAGGATCAGGGAGACCTACAACGACGCCGCAATAGTGGCATATATCAACACGACGGCGGAGGTCAAATCCGAGGTTGATGCGGTTTGCACATCGGCAAACGCCGAAACAGTGATCAAGAATATAAAGGGCAACCAGGTGATCATGCTGCCGGACTACTTCTTCTCCAAGAACATCTTTGGAAAACTGGGCAAGGCGCTTCAGGACAGGAAATGCCTGGCATACAGGGGAATAGAGAGGGGGAATATTGTCCTAGAAAATGTGTCCAATGGCAGCGAGGAAAAAATATCTATAGAAGAAGCCGCAAAACCGATCCTTCCGGACGGCACGTGCATGGTGCACAACAAGTTCACCCCCATTGATATTTACGAGTACAAGAGCCGGGGCAATATCGATGTTGTCCTTGCACACCCCGAAGTCCGTCCGTCAATTGCTGCTTTGGCCGACGTCGTAGGAGGCACAGGAAAGATGATTCAATACCTGAGGACGAACCCGCAGGCCAAGAAAATACTTTTCATCACGGAATGTGATATGGCAGCGCCATTAAGGGAGGCCTTCCCGGAAAGGGATTTCTTCACCCCCTGCAGGTTTTGTGATTATATGAGGAAGAACAATCTTGACAACCTGCTGAATTCGCTGAGGAACGAAGTCCACGAAGTCAAATTGGATCCCAAAATAGAGGCGGGGGCTAGGAGATCCCTGGAAAGGATGTTTGAGCTCACCGATGGCAAAAACCCTGAAGAGTAATGCAAGATGGGTGGCATGCCCCAAACGAGGCTAACGAAAGCATTGTGGCCAGAATCCCATCCGGCATTTTGGTTCCCGGTGGCTGCGGCGCTCGCGTTATTTTTTCATTACGAATGCTCCTGCCTTCCAGTTCCCTATTATCCAAACCAGGGTTCCCAGCAATATCGCTGCTACTCCCGCCCAGATGTATGTCATCAATCCACCTGAGTAGTCACCGTAAAGCCATACTCCAGTCCCTATCAGGATTAGGGCTATCCCAATTATATCCAATTTTGTAGATAATCCGTTCATTTTCATCAAGCAAAAAGCCGCTATGATCAGTATTAGCAGGATCCATGCGCCAAGCTCAAGCGCAAGACCGCCTGCCTGGTTGGATGCGGTTGTTGTATAACCATTGTTCTGCCCTCCACCAGTGTTCTGTGCTGTCGTTGTGGTTGCGGGAGGTACGGACGTGGTGGCTACCGAGCTGGCAACAGCGGTAGTTGTCGCATTGGTCTGGTTCGTGGTGGTTATCAACATCTTCACCACATTAACCACTATTGTGGTATTGCTCGTTGATGGGTCGTCCCCGGTTGCCTGCAGCACCAAATCATGACTGCCCTGCGTTGCAGTGGACGATGCGCTTATTATCAAATATCCCGAATACGTGGGATCACCATATGATTTGCTTATCGTAACTGTTATCCCCTGCGCTGCTAGCGCCGTCTCGTTCACAATAACAAGGTTCGTCCCCCACGTGTTGCCTGTTGCAAGGTTTACGCTGTAATTTACATTAATGCTGGATCCCTGTCCAATTGCGACAGTGCTCTGGGAGACGCTTATGCTTGATGTCCCGTATCCGTTCGCTGCCAATGCAAGCGGCATAATCGCCATTAGCGCAAAAAGTCCAATCAGCCCGCGCACTGACCTACGTCCATTCATGCAAACACCAATAAATTATCAATGAAAAGGCTTAAATAATTTAATCTGAAACACAGGAACCAAAAATTACAGAAATGATTAAATACACGGGTTGCCAAGCCAAAGCATGGCGGAGGAGGAAGAAGGCTGCAGTGCATGCAATGGCACGGGACAGGTGCGTTGCGCAGGCACCTGCAGTGATTGCGGGGCAACGTGCGGCAAAGAGGTGCAGTGCGCAAAATGCGGCGGATCTGGCGAGGTTGAGGAGGAAGAGTCATAAGATTTACTCCAAATTGTATCCCGCATATGTGCGTCTACATCTTGGTATCGTCAGCACGGCTTTCGATATAGCTGGTTTCTTGGCAAAGACCTGATTTTAAAACGACCAAAAAGCTAAGATACAATAATACAATAAAAATTGTTATCCAAGTCCGATCCCGGGGCAGGGTAAAAGGTGCAGGGACTCTAAAAAGAAGATTTGGGAGATCTAGCAGACAAAACTAATAGTGATACTCTTTTATAGTTGCGATTGCACTAATAGTAGTGTGTGGTGTGATCATGGCCTCTGAAATAATGCTTTTTCTCGCAGAAAGGTGGCGGGACCCAAAGCAAGACAAAGTTAAAGGGAAGCTGGTGAATGAAAGGATATTGTTGGAAAAAGTATTGGCCGCCAGTACAGATTCCACATCCAAGCACGTACTAGGACTTATTAGTGACGCAGATGAGACCGTAGATAATGGGACATCAAATCAGTTTGTTGAAAAAATAATAAAATTAGACGACGTCACCGCGGGCAATCTATACACAATATTGGGTAAATTGATGGTAAAAAATCCACTTAAACTAAAAAAGTCTGATATAATCATCATGAACGCGATTAGATTGGATCTCCTTAGAGGACTGAACTACAAGCCCCCTGCGCAAGAGATTGAACTGGAAGACCAGTAGAAAGCTATGACTGCGCAGCATTCATGGAAAACCAAATGCAAGCAGCATCCCGAAAAAAAGCGTTACAAGAAAGGCTGAGGCCAAAAAGA
>VFSW01005734.1_pt1 | contig 18327 bp, 15 predicted proteins | sample 5358111 | NCBI WGS metagenome assembly VFSW01 (sample SAMN11554181, study PRJNA540505) | mine drainage metagenome | isolation source: sediment from site ElyBrook_90M | place: USA: Ely Copper Mine, Vershire, VT | collected 2017 | reverse complement strand
ATATTCCCGGCAGTTAATCTATCATGGCAAAGACAGTCATGGCATTTGGCTCTTTCGACATACTGCATCCGGGCCACCTTCTATACCTTAAGGAGTCAAGAAGGCTAGGGAGCCGGCTCGTGGTGATAGTGGCCAGGGATATGAGCATAGAGCTGTTCAAGAAGAGAAAGCCAACTTTCAATGAGAAAGAGCGCCTCCTCCTAATATCATCGCTTAAGATGGTCGACGAGGCGGAGCTTGGCAACAGACTCAGGGGCCGCGAAGGAATGTTCAGGATAATAAAGAAATACAACCCCGACGTCATAGCGCTCGGATATGATCAGCAAGCAGATACCGGCGAACTAAGCTTGTGGCTCAGGACCAACAAGCTCAAGGCGAAGGTTGTAAGGATCCGCAGCCGGCTCAATCCTAAGAGATACAAGAGCTCCTTGATACGCAAACGGATTCTCGAAAACATATGACCGGCAGACTTCTGCACTCGGAGCCAATAGATACTACTAAATTCCTATGCCAGGGAGGGAAAACCCTTATAAGAATTATTGTACATAACCTAAGCAATAGATTGCTATGTCTACTCTGTTTCCATCCGATGTGGGGATGAGCCATGTGCGGGGGCTCGTTAAGATAATAAAGGAACATGGGGGAAGTATCTCGATCACCGATCTGGCCGAGGAGTCGGAGGAGGACGTCGACGACCTCCTGCCGCTCATCGAGGCATCGAAGCTTCTTGGCTTCATAAAGGTGGCAAGGTCTGACATAAAGCTGGTGCCAAAGGGCGAGAAGCTCTTCACCCCTGGCATCTCAGCCAGAGCAGTAATCCGCGAGAGCCTCTCAAAGATAGAACCGTTCAAAAGCGCGATAAAGGAGCTTTCAGAGGGAAGCAAGAGCACATCCGACCTATTCGCCGCTCTGAGGGCAAAGGGGGTCTTCCCTCAGGACGAGCACTCAGAGGAGACCTTAATCAAGCTCCTGCTCACATGGGGCGTAAGAAGCAAGCTTCTGGGCTACGACCAGGAGAACGAGAGCTGGATACTCGTCTCTTAATTCATTTCGCAAGAGTGGCGTAGACGAAGTCCATTATGTCAAGGAACTCCTTGCTCCTCCTGTTCCTTGGCCTCTTCATGTCTATGTGCCTGACTGCCACGACCTTGGAGGGCTTCTTCGAGAGTATCACTATCTTGTCCGAGAGCTCCACAGCCTCCTCGACGTTGTGCGTGACCATTACGACCGAGTTCACCGGCAGGTTCTTGCTCTTTAGGTGAAAGACTATGTCGGAGCGCAGCGTCTCGGCGGTGAGCTCGTCAAGCGAGCTGAAGGGCTCGTCCATGAGCAGAACCCTCGGATTTGAGACCAGCGCCCTGGCTATGCCTACCCTCTGCTTCATGCCCCCGCTAAGCACGTTCGGGTAAGAGTGCTCGAATCCGCTCAGACCGAGACTGTCAAGCATAGCCGAGGCCTTCTTCTCCTTCTCGCTCTCGCTGAGCTCCATCATCGAGCAGCCGAGCTTGACGTTTTCGACATTTGTAAGCCAGGGCAGCAGGGCGAAGTCCTGGAATACGAAGGAGATCCCCTTCGAGGTGCCCTCGGTCTTCCTGCCCATGTACATCACCTTCCCCGAGCGAGGCCTTACCAGTCCCGCTATTATCCTAAGCAGCGTGCTCTTGCCGCATCCGCTCGGCCCTATGAGCGAAACGAACTCGTCCTTTCCTGCCTCGAAAGAAACGCCGCCTATCACGTCAGTCTCAGAATCGAAGGAGTAAGAGACGTCCTTGACCTCTATCATCTTCATGCAATACCTACCCGTACATCTTGGACACCTTCCCGTAAAGCCTCCTCCACAGGAACGTATTCAGTATAATAATCATCACAGTCAGGTTTATTAATGCAACCAGCATGAGCACGAGATTGTTGGACGCAAGTGAGGTATTAAGGAGCTTCCCTATGCCCGTTCCAACCTGCGAGACGACAGTGCTTCCCACGGTGAAGTACTCCGCAACTATCGACGCGTTCCACTCCGCAGCGATTCCCGTAATGCTGCCGGTTATCAGCCCGGGGATTATGGCCCTCAGATAGATCTTTCTCCATGCCTCAGTGCCCTTGATACCGAAGATTCCCTTAACCTCCGCGATGTTCGAAGGCAGCGTCTTTGCGATGTTCATGGTGCTGAATATTATGTACCAGACGCAGCTTAAGACGAAGACTATCTCGGCTATAAGCTCGCCCGATCCCGGAACATTCCTGAGGGAGTTGACTATCGCAGGCAGCAGTATCGTCGCAGGCACTGAGGCTATTATTTGGAAGAGCATAAGGTACTTCGAACTGTGCCTTGTTATGAATATCAGGTAGACGCAGACTGGTATCCCTATTCCAAGCGAGATTGCGAACGCTAGCCAGACCCTCGCAAAGGAGTATGCGAGCGCCTTAAGTACTATGCCTTCATAGCCTATCAGATAGCTATGGGTAGCAATTATGGCCAAAACTCCTAGGACCAGCAGGCCCAAAAGCGGGTATCTCCAGACCCCGCGGCCTCCTTTCTCATTCCCGCCGACTCCCGTCCACGCCTCTTTGCCTTTTCTGTTGCCTATGCTCCCAATCCTTTTCCCTATGCTTCCAATACGGCCCGCACCAAGCCTTTTCATAATCCTTATCCTCATGCTGCTTATGTCCCGAGCTGCGAACGTCTTTTTGATCTCGGACTGGGCGTTGTCGTGCCTGTTATACCTTGTCACATACTCCTCCCAGGGCTTAAAGAAGAAAAGCCTTGTAGCCACCACGAACCCTACGAATATCAGGAGAGCAAGGGAGTACCCGACCAGGCTGCCTGTGATAGCCGGCGATGCTATCGCGGCGCCTATCCCCACCTTTACCGCATACTGCGAGCTGCCGGTGGAAAATATCTCGCTGGTCACCAGGTAAAAGAGCCCTATGGACCACGAGAGGATGGACTGCTCGACGACGCGGGGCATGCAAGCGGGTATGTAAACCCTTTCCAGGGTCTCGAGGCGACTAAGCCCGTAGAGCCTTGCCAGCTCAAGGTACTCCTTTGGCAGGGTCTTTATCGACTCGTACACGCCGAAGATTATGTTCCACACCATGCTCGTTATTATCAGGAAGACGACAGCCAGGTTTATGCCAAGAGCGCCGGGTATGGTGGCAACCATTATGAAGATCACAAACGGGAAGAAAGCGAGTATGGGCAGCGTCTGGAGTATGTCTACAAGCGGGAGTATCAGTCCCTCGGCCTTCCTGTTGGTGGCGGCATATATCCCTATGCCTATGCTCAAGACTACCGAGATCGCCAGCGCGGCGAACATCCTGGCCCAGGAAAACGCCGTATCCTCCACCAATGTCAGGAAAAGCACGGCCAGACTCTGGAAATCCATGTTATGAAGAGATGTTTAAACGCATTTATACTTTTGGCTTCCTGCCTGCCTATCTTACGTGTTTTTATTAGTGCGTTGTCATATAAGCTCAAGATGCAATGGCGGTTCAAGGAAAGCGCAGAGGCCTGAACGCAGCGCCAGCAAGAAGGCGCGGCCCAAAGCGCGGGCCGGTGCAAGCTCGACAAACAGCCACTGCCAAGGGCCGCCGCGCGGCAAAGAAATCTGCCAGGAAACGTGCAAACAAGGGCTCCATCTTCGCCGAAGGCATGGCTGAGTACCTGACAAAGGATCTGGAGGACCTTCTGATAGAGGATCTGGTGCTTGGCATACCCAGCTATCCTGCCACAGAGCCGATGCTGCATACTGCCATATACAACACAAGTGCGCCCATGAAGAGACTAGCTTACTCGTACGGCTTCTCTGTAGGCAAGGAGATCTCCGTCATCTCAGGGGGAAAGGGCATTCTGCATCTTCTAAACGTGCTGGACAACTCCGGCATAGGCAGGAAGCTCTACATGCCTGCAGGCGATGTGGCGATAATCAAGAGCTCGACAAAGACCGGGCACAGGCTCCAGACCGGGGCCATGATGCACAACTACGAAGCAGGCCTGATTTCCGGCTACCTCTCTGCATATACCTCCAAAACAATAAACACTATCGAAACCCACTGCAGGTATTCAGGAGCCGAGTTCTGCCAATTCGTATCCAACGATCAGGACCAGGAACAGCCAGACGGAGCCCAAGCCGCCGTGCCGCCGATGGGAAAGATGGTCGAGATGGTACGCGACTCTTCCGGGGCTCCCCAGGGAAAGGCGAAGAGCTATTTTCTGCTCTCCATTCTTCCGGTACTCGGGAAACAGCTAATAAGCGAATCGGCGGGGCTCATGCTGGCTCTTGGGGAGAGGCTGGCAGTCTCCGAGCCGCGCCTGCAAAGGACAGAGGCTCTTGCAAGGCTCGCCTCGTTCTTCGACATCAGCCACCAGGTGCGCGAAAAAGAAGGCGCCATTACCGTAACTCTCAAGTACCTGCCATACAACTCGACATCGGGATTCGTGGAACTCAGCACAAAGGCATTTATAGGCTTTCTTAGTAAAAGTTTTAAATCCTCAGTCAGGCTCAGCAAGGCAGCGCGCGATAATGTCTATACTGTAAGGATGAGCACAAAAAGTGGTGTATGAATGGGCGTAGAGATACTCGATCCGGTGCTTAAGTTCATTCCAGGAGTCAAGAAGCCGAAGGAACCGCTCTCATTCAAGCAGAAGCTGAAGTGGACTGCGGTGATAATGTCAATCTACTTCCTGCTCTTCGCGACCCCGGCGTTCGGTGTGAGGATCTCAACCCTCAAGAGCCCGGTCTACCAGATCATAAACACAATATTTGCGGCGAGGATAGGCTCGCTGGTGACAGTAGGCATAGGCCCGATAGTCCTGGCAAGCATAGTCCTCCAGCTGCTAAACGGAGCGGGAGTGATAAAGATAGACATGCAGAATCCCGAGGACAAAGGCAGATTCCAGGCCATACAGAAGCTTGCGGCAATGATAATCGCCATCGTCGAGGCCACAATCTTCGCAAGCACAAGCGTCGCCGCGATAAGCCCGTCCTACTTCCTTCCCATAGTGATACAGTTCATTCTCGGAGCGGTGATAGTCATCTACCTCGACGAGACGATGGTAAAGTACGGAATAACATCCGGAATAAACCTCTTCATAGCCGGAGGAGTGGCATATGCCATAGTGGGCGGAACCTTCAACATACTGCTGCCCCTCGCGGAGCAGGCCCTCGCGCTTGGAACCGCAACGGCCATACCCACGGCAGTGCTCGCCTTCCTCCCCCTGGCATTCACCATAATAGTCTTCCTTATAAGCCTCTACGTACTCGATATGAAGATAGAGCTGCCATTGGTCTTCAGCCAGTTCCGCGGCGTCGGCGGCAGGCTGCCGATACCCTTCCTGTACGTCAGCGTGCTGCCTGTGATCCTGGCGACCTCGCTGCTCTACAGCCTGGGCGTCTGGTTCATGCCGCTCGCCCACGTAAGCGGCGGCCTGGGCGGCATCGTTCACTTCTTTGCCACATACAGCAACCAGTCCGGCACCAACCAGCTAAGCGGCGGCCTGATATACCTGATGCAGCCTCTGGGCGAGACGCCATACACCAGCGGCTACGGCACCTATCTCTACCAGATAGCCACGGGCTGGACGTATCTCTATCCCCCATGGGGCGGAATCCCATACCAGGTGCCCGAGTGGCTCCATTTCATAATCTATACCCTGGTCTTGGTGGTAATGTGTGTAATATTCGGAAAGTTCTGGGTCGAGATGACGGGCCAGAGCGCAAAGAGCATGGCCGGGCAGCTCCAGGACGTCGGCTGGCAGATCCCCGGGTTTAGGCGCGATCCCAGGACAATTGAGGGCATACTTAACAACTATCTCCCAACCATTACTGTTCTGGGAAGCATGTTCGTCGGACTGCTGGCCGCTTTCGCGACGATAAGCGGCGCAATAGGCGGGGGGATGGGAGTCCTCCTCACGGCAGGCATAATGTACGCCATATACCAGCAGCTCGAGCAGGAGAACCTGATAGAGAGCTATCCTGCGCTGAATAACCTGCTCTCCAAATAAGACGGGATCTGCACGAAAGAAGGGAAAAAAGGAGTAGACGTAAAAGCTTCAAACGAGGCATTCGACTGGGGGCTGTACCCCGAGCTTGAAAGATTCGTCATGAGCGCCGTAGACGTTTTCCTGAAGAACAACGCATACGCATCGGCTCTCTCGGCGAAGATGCTCGAGAAGACCTCGACAAAGTTTGTCGACTGGATCGACCACATCGTGCTTCCAGACTCCATCGCCGACCAGAAGACACTGCGCCGCCTCGGGCTTACGAGGATACGGACTCTTGGGGATCCAAAAGGCGCAAGCGTGTACAAACACAGGAGTTCCTACCTGTTTCCGATCATACTTCGCAGCTCTGACGAATTCGAGGTGGCGATAAAACCCGAGAGCATAGACGACTTCCTGCAGTCAGCCGGGATTGGCGCCAGCGTTGAGGGGAAACCATTCTCCGAGTTCAGGAAGGCCGCCGTCTCAAGGGACGGGGAATACCTTCTCTCGGCAGTCGAGCGCAGGGGATACGACGGCTTTGTCGTAAGGGAAACTGAAGACACCCAGATGTACCTAAGGGCGCTAAGCGCATTCTTCTGCAGGAAGAGGCGCTTTGCAACAGACTCTGAGGGCATGGAAAGCGCCGAAAAGACGGTCGGCGAATCACTCGACGGCCTTGCGAGCGCCAGAGCATCAGACGCCTTCTTCAGGGCCGAGCGGGTCTACTGGCAGAGCAGGAACCGCGCGGGCCAGATACAGAAATCAAGGCAGGATACCCTGGGCCTTGGCTGGGGGAACCACGACCACCACACATACCGCTCCTCGCGCGAGGCATTCACCTCGATGATCAGGATATTCGAGAGGCTCGGGTACACATGCAGGGAGAAGTACTACGCGGGAGACAAGGCGGGCTGGGGGGCGCAGATACTTGAACACGAGGTGTGCAACATAGTCATATTCACCGATGTAGACCTGGAGGCCGACGAGGCCCAGGCTGACTTCTCGCACGAAGGCTTCGGGAAGAGGGAGGGGCGCCTTGGCACAGTAGGCCTCTGGGTAGGCCTGCACGGGGAGAGCATACTCCAGGCAGGCATGCACCACCTTGAGGCCAGATTCGATTTCAAGCGGCTAAGCGAAGAGCTGCCAAAGTACGGCGCGGAGGTAATGCAGCCATTCTCGCATTTCGAGTTCCTAAAGCAGGCATTCACTGCAGGGGATAGGTGGGAAGTGGATGCGGTCAGGCTCAGGAGGCTACTGGGCGAGGGATACATAACAAAGAGCCAGTACGACGAATTCCTAAGCAACGGTGCCATAGGGAGCCACATGGAAAACCTGGAAAGGGACCAGGGCTTCAAGGGCTTCAACCGCGCATCAGTGACAAAGATAATAATGGAGACCGATCCGCGAAAGCAGCACTTCTCCGGCGCATGAGTTGTGGCATATGGCAAAGATACTTGTTACCGAGCCCGAATACTTCTCCGGAGAGCCAATCCGCATCCTGCGGGAGGCGGGAACGGTGGCACTCGCAGCTCCAGGGAGGCAAGCGCTAAAGCGCAAGATCAAAGACGCCGAGGTCCTTGTGGTCAGGACAGGCACAAAGGTGGACAAGGACCTTCTCAGCGCCGCTCCAAATCTCCGCCTCATCGCATCGGCGACCACCGGACTCGATCATATAGACATCGAATATGCAAAAGCGCAGGGAATACGCATAATCAGCCTCCACGGGACGCACACGATTCCCACAGCGGAGCACGCTCTAGCCCTTCTGCTTTCATTATCTCGCAAGATCCCGTGGGCGAGCCGCTCTCTCTCGTCAGGGGTCTGGAAGAGGTACAAGTTCATAGGAACCGAGCTAAACGGCAAGACGCTTGGCATAATAGGTCTGGGGAGGATAGGGCACAGGCTCGCAGGGTACGCGCGCGCCCTCGGAATGGATGTGATAGCCTACGACCCTTATGTAAAGCCGGGAAGGACAAGGATGGTAAGCCTCGGATACCTGCTTAAGAACTCCGACGTGATCTCAATACATGCGATGCTCACAAGCCGGACCTGCGGCATGCTCTCAGCTAAGCAGTTCAAGCTGATGAAGCCAAGCGTTCTACTGGTGAACACGGCCCGCGGGCTGATAGTTGACAGCACCGCGCTCCTCGCTGCTCTCTCGCAAGGCCGCATAGCCGGCGCATCGCTTGATGTCTTTCCTGAAGAGCCGCTAAGTGACAGGAACGATCCGCTAATGGTATACGCGAGGGAGCACGAGAACCTTATAGTAACTCCGCATCTGGGCGCCTCGACCAGCGAGAGCGTCAGGAAAGCAGGAGCCGAGATCGCCAGAAAAGTGGTAAAGTATATAAATTGAAAAGAAGTAGCGGCATGATGGCAGGAAGCGCCTTGGAGATAAGCAAGATATTCAGGGATCTGCCAAGCTTCAACCTCTCGGGCTCAAAGGATATAGACTACTATCCACTTAGCCGGCTCGAGGATCACGGGATTGGCGTATCGAGTCTGCCCTTCTCGATACGGATAATGCTCGAGTCGATGATAAGGAACTATGACGGCAAGGAGGTAAAGACGGAGGACGTCCTCGCCCTTGCGTACTGGAATCCCGCGAGCCCCTCAAAGGTCGAGATTCCCTTCAAGATATCCAGGGTGCTCATGCAGGACTTCACAGGCGTGCCCGCAGTAGTCGATCTTGCAGCCATGCGCGACTACGTTGTCAGGAAAGGCGGCTCTCCGGAGGCGATACAGCCCATCATACCAACAGACCTTATAATCGACCACTCTGTCCAGGTCGATGCCTTCAACTCAGCGGGAGCTCTTGAGAAAAACCAGGAATTCGAGATCAGGCGCAACAAGGAACGCTACAACTTCCTAAAATGGGGAGGCCAGGCGTTCAACAACTTCAGGGTCTTCCCACCATCAGCTGGGATATGCCACCAGGTAAACCTGGAATATCTTGCAACCTGTGTTACCTTGAGCAGGAGAGGCAGCGGCTACCTCGCATTTCCGGACACACTGGTGGGCACAGATTCGCACACGACTATGATAAACGGGCTCGGAGTCCTCGGCTTCGGTGTCGGCGGTATCGAGGCCGAGGCCGCTTTGCTGGGCCAGGCCATCTCGCTACCTACTCCGAGGGTCCTGGGCGTGCAGCTGGACGGCAGCCTGCGGGACGGGGTCACCGCAACCGACTTCGCCCTAACTCTTACTGCAAAGCTCAGGGAGAGGGGCGTGGTGAACATGTTCGTCGAGTTCTTCGGCAAAGGCCTAAAAGGGCTCTCCCTGCCTGAACGGGCAACCCTCTCGAACATGTGCCCGGAATACGGGGCGACGGTGGCTATCTTTCCTGTAGACGAGAAGACCATAAAGTACCTTGAGATGACAGGGAGGAGCGCCGAGCAGGTCGAGCTTGTAAGAAAGTACTACTCATCGCAAAAGATGTTCGCGATGGACTTCAGGAAGGTGAGATACAGCAGCATAATGCGCGTGGACCTCGGCGAGATAGAGCCCAGCATCTCGGGGCCGTCGCTTCCAAAACAACAGATGGCAGTAGGCAGGATACGCCAGAACTTTATAGACTCCTTCATGGGCAACCACTCCGCAGAGGTGCCGCGAGGCGAGGTTGCAAGCCTGGCGGAGCGCACACGCTGGGCCTCGGAGAGCGCAGCCACCGCGGAGCACAAGCCTAATCCTGAGGATGCAAGGAAGGAGCCGCGCCCATCCATCATCTGGCGCGGGGACAGCGGCAGGGAAGCCCTAAAGGACGGCGACGTGGTGATCGCATCAATAACAAGCTGCACCAACACCAGCAATCCTCTCGTAATGATATGCGCCGGCCTGCTTGCCAGAAATGCCCTCCGAAAGGACCTTAGCGTAAACAGGAGCAGGGTAAAGACAAGCATGGGCCCCGGATCCAGGGTTGTAATCAGGTATCTTGAGAAGGCGGGCCTTATGAGAGACCTCGAAAGGCTGGGATTCGGGGCAGTTGGCTTTGGGTGCATAACGTGCATAGGAAACAGCGGCCCGCTCATCGGCGAGCAAAGCCGCATCATAAAAAAGAACAACCTTGCCGTCGCAGCTGTTCTATCGGGCAACAGGAACTATGAAGCAAGGATACATCCTGACGTCAGGGCAAACTATCTCATGTCGCCTCCACTGGTGCTCGCCTTCGCCATTGCCGGAACAGTCCTCAAGGATCTTGACAAGGAGCCTCTTGGAACCGACGGCAGCGGTAAGCCTGTCTACCTCAGGGATATATGGCCCGCGCAGACCGAGATAGAGGAAGTGGCTACCAGTTCCGTAGAACGGGGCATGTTCGAGAAGGAGTACGGTCCAGGAATCTTCGAGGTAAATCCCTACTGGAACGGCCTGAAGGCGCCTTCCGGGAGGGAGTATAAATGGTCCTAGCAGAGCGCTTACATACGCATGCCTCCATTCTTCGACGATACCGGATCCGGAGCGGTCGGCAAACCGGCGAGCAGCCCTGGGCTTACAAACGCCCGCGTCCTCGCCGTTTTCGGAGACTCCGTTTCCACTGATCACATCTCCCCCGCCGGCGCCATAGGGCCACAGAGTCCCGCCGGGATCTACCTAAAAGGCATAGGCATAAGGCCCGAAGACTTCAACACCTACGGCTCAATGCGCGGAAACCACGAAGTCATGGTGAGGGGGACGTTTGCAAATGGGAGGATAAAAAACCTGATGATGGGCGGCATCGAAGGGGGAACCACAATCCACTTCCCCGACAAGAAAGCAGGCTCGATATTCGACGTTGCAATGCGCTATAAGAAGGAGGGAACAAATCTTATCATATTCGCAGGCAAGGAGTATGGCTCGGGAAGTTCCAGGGACTGGGCCGCAAAGGGCCCAAGGCTGCTTGGCGTCAAGGCGATAGTTGCCGAAAGCTTCGAGAGGATACACAGAAGCAACCTTGTCGGGATGGGCGTCCTTCCCCTGGAGATGCGCCTCCGCCGCGGCGCAAGGCCCCCGAAGATAGACTACTCTGGGGAGATAAGCATATATCTGCCTGCAAAGATCATCCCCGGTCAGAAGGTGCGCATGGAGTACACCGAGCCTAACACGGGCAAAAAGAAGAATGCACAGCTCGTATGCAGACTCGATTCCCTGGTGGAGGCCGAGTACTACGCGAAGGGAGGAGTCCTGAATTATGTGCTCGAGAAACTTACAAAAAAGATGGCAGAATGAAGAAATACAAGGTAACAGTGCTTCCTGGCGACGGGGTCGGGCCGGAGCTCATTGAGGCCACAATCCCAATAATTCGTGCGATCAACAAGCGTTTTGGCATAGCAATGGATCTCAACATGGGAACCGCCGGACTAAATGCAATCGAGGTATACGGAACAAATCTGCCCGACGAGACCGTGAGCCTGCTCAAGCGGTCCGACTGCGTCATAAAGGGCCCCATGACGACACCGGAGAAACCCGGATCGGATGTAAGCGTTGCCGTCAAGATACGGAAGATGTTCGATCTCTACGCAAACCTCAGGCCCGCGAGGGCATTGCCCGGCGTGCAAAACCTCCGCCAGGCAACCGACCTGGTGATAGTCAGGGAGAACACCGAAGGCATGTACTCCGGGATGGATTTCATGGCCTCAAAGGACACCGCAATGGCGATCAGGGTAATCACGAGGGAGGGGAGCAGGAGGATAGGCAAGTTCGCATTCGAGCTGGCAATGAAGAGGAGAAAACACCTGACGATAGTGCACAAGGGCAACATACTGAAAGTCTCAGACGGCCTTTTCAAAGAGACCATATACCGACTCGGGAGCGGTTACAGAAAAGTGACAGTGGACGATGCGCATGCTGACGCGATGGCGCAGTGGCTCATAAAGAACCCCGAAAAATACGACGTCATAGTAACAGAGAATATGTTCGGAGACATACTCTCCGACGAGTCCTCCATGCTCGTCGGCGGAGTCGGGATGTGTCCCTCGGCAAACATCGGAGAGGGTTTCGCAATGTTCGAACCAGTACACGGCTCTGCGCCAAAGTATTCCGGAATGGGCATAGCAAACCCCATGGCCACAATCCTATCAATCAGGATGATGTACGAGTGGATGGGAAAAAACTCAGCTGCGCTCTCCTTGCAGCAAGAAGTGGAAAAGGCACTGATGAAAGGGGTAATGACGCGCGACATAGGCGGAAAGTCAAGTTTATCCGAGGTTGCAGAATCGATTGAGGCAGGCATAAACAGGCCGGGGCGAAGGTGAGAACCAGGTTGGTCAGCCATGTCGATAGTTGAAGAATACGAGGTAATAATTGTCGGCGGCGGCATAACCGGAGCCTCGCTGCTCTACCTTCTCAGCAGGTATTCTGCAGTAAGGAGCATACTGCTGGTTGAGAAGTACGGAGATCTTGCGCAGCTCAATTCAAACAGCTCCAACAACGCACAGACACTGCACTTCGGCGACATCGAGACTAACTACTCCATCGAGCAGTCACGGCATGTCCTTAGCGCGGCAAGGATGGTTCTCAGGTATACCCAGCGCCTCCCATACGAGAAGAGATCAACTATCATAAGGAAGTGCCAGAAGATGGTTCTTGCTGTAGGTGAGACTGAGATTAGCAGCATAGAACGGAATTATGACTCGGGCCTAAAGGAGGCCTTTCCCGGCCTGCGTCAGATCTGGAAGAAGGAGCTCGAGAGGATAGAGCCCAACACCACAAAGAAACGAGATCCGAACGAGAAGCTCTCCGCCCTGCTTTCAGACAACGGGCATATGGTCGACTTCGGCAGGCTGACTCACTCATTTGTAGAGAACACCCAGAGGCGCATGGCAAAGATACGCGTCATCTTCAATACAAAAGTCATTTCCATCTCCGGCAGCGACGGCGAGTACAAACTGAAAACGAACAACGGCGATTATCGTGCACGGTTTGTTGTCTTTGCAGCAGGGACGTACAGCCTCTTTTTTGCGAAGTCCCTGGGATACGACAAGAATCTCTCGGTGTTATCGGTTGGCGGCAGCTTCTACGAAGCTCCGAGCATCCTTCGCGGGAAGGTCTACCGCGTTCAGATAGGCGGGATTCCATTCGCAGCAGTCCACGGTGACCCAGACTTCAACGGCCAGGCAACCCGCTTTGGCCCGACAGTAACGCTGCCACTTACGCTGGAGAAAGGCCACCCGGAGACATTCATCGACTATCTAAGGACATTTGACTTCGACATCGAGACCATGGTAAGCCTCAAAAGAATAATGTTCAGCAGGGACATAAATCGCATACTCCTGAAAAACCTCCTTTATGGGGTGCCCGGCATAGGCAAACACTACTTCCTTAAGATGGAGGCCGCGAAGATAGTGCCCTCGCTAAGGCACTCTGATCTCACCCTCGGCAAGATAGGCGGAATACGTCCACAGATAATAGACGAAAGAAAGAAGGCGCTTGTTCTCGGCGCCAGCAAGATAAAGGAAGAGGGACTGATATTCAACATAACCCCGTCACCAGGGGCGAGCTCCTGCCTGCAGGCCGCGCTCGAGGACGTTCTTACCATAACAGGCCACCTTGGAGTAGCATTTGACCTGAAGAAGTTCGAGAAAGAGCTCGGAAAGATAACAGAAAAGAATATCCTAAGCCTCTTCTGACCTACTTCCTATTCCCAATCCGGGTGTATTCCAGGTTCAGCGGCCCTATATAATACTCCAGCGGCCTTAGGAGCCTGTTGCTTTGCCAATACTCGAGCATGTGGGCACACCATCCCGGAACCCTGCTCACCGCAAAGAGCGGCGTGAAGAGCGCTATGGGTATGCCTATGTACGTATATACAGGCCCTGAGAAGAAATCTATGTTGGGCCAGATTCCCTTGGTCTTGCCGAGCCTCTCTATCATCATCTTCTCGGCGCGCAGCGCTATTGCTGTAAGCTTTCTTACCTCTTCCGCTTCATCTTTTTGCATTGCCAGCAGATCGGCCCTGATTATTCTCGCGCGCGGATCGTACGTCTTGTATACCCTGTGCCCAAAACCCATTATCCTGCGCTTTCCTGAAAGGGCCTCCTCAATGTACCTTTCGGTGTTCTCGGGGCTTCCAATCTCGCGCATCATGGCCAGCGCCGCCTCGTCAGCGCCTCCATGCAGCGGCCCCTTGAGCGTTCCTATGCCTGATGTTATCGCCGCGTAGAGGTCGGCTAGCGTCGAACCTGTAACCAGAGTGGAGAAGGTCGATGCGTTGGAGCTGTGCTCCGCGTGCAGTATCAGCATCGTATCGAGGAGTTTCACCTTTCTTGGATCGGGGTCTCTCACTCCGAGCATATGCAGCAGGTTCTCGGCATGTCCGACTTCAGGATCCGGCCTTATATAATCCCCCCCGGAGCGAAATCTCCCTATGGCTGCAACTATGCTTGCAATCTTTGCTATGAGCCTTGCGCTCTTCCTCATGTTGGCACCCTCTGAGGAGTCATATGCCTCATTGTCGTATGCCGGCAACGAAGAGACTGCGCTCCTTAGCACATCCATCGCATCCGCCTTGTTGGCCATCTCCTTTATCATTCCAACTATCTGCACAGGCAGCTCTCTCTCCTCCCTAAGCTCTAAGTCAAACCTGGAGAGCTGCTCCGAATTCGGCAACTGCCCATTCAGGATAAGATAGCAGACCTCCTCGAATGTCGAGTTATGCGCCAGGGTCTCTATCGAATAGCCCCTGTAGTAGAGCCTTCCATTAACCCCATCCACCTTGCATATGTGCGACTTTGTAAAGTAAACCCCTTCCAGCCCCGGTGCTATGGCCTGCCCGACAGGCATCTCCCCTTCCATATTCTTGACTTGAAACTCAATTAATATAAGACTAACCCATATCCCAAACTGCCAGAATATGCTGCCGCCACCGAGCGCGAAGAGTCAATGGCGCATGCTCAATTCTAAATAGGTTAACTTCAATTATCCAAAAGATGCGTAATGCTTCTCTCAGTCTTCGCTTCCGGAACACAGGTTGACCTGTTCCTGATAGTCATATCCCTGATACTCCTGATAGGGTACGTTAGCGAGGTGGCCTTCCGCATCACGAGAATTCCGGAATCGCTGATCCTGATACTAATAGGCATACTGCTAGGATCCGTCTTCCACCTGCTCCCTACGACATACATAAACACGTTAAGGACACTCACCCCGCTCTTCGGCGACTTGGCACTGATAATGATAATGTTCAACGGCGGCAGGATAATCCGGCTCACCAAAAAAGCCCTTTCAAACACCACCGGCTACGCCCTCGCGCTTGCCGATATAGTCATCTCCGGGGTGGTCCTCTCGGTTTTTATGAAATTCGCGTTCGGATGGCCGCTGCTCTACGGCGGCATGCTCGGCGTAATACTAGGTGAGACATCCACCATAGTAGTCCTGCCATTCATCAAAAAGATAAAACTCTCCCAAGGACTCTACCAGACCATAATGGTCGAGACCACCTTCAATTCGGTATTCTCAATTCTCTTCTTCTATCTTCTTCTGGTTCCCATAAGCGGGACGGCTCTATCAATCCCATCATTCATCGGCTACTCCTTCTCCTATCTGCTTCTTGCCGTAATAATCGGGACAGTGGCTGGCTTCGCATGGCTGTTGATGCAGAGCATCTTCAAAGGCGCAAACGGATACATAACAACGCTCGCAGTTGCCATACTGCTGTACGGTCTCGCCAGCTTCATCAACGCAGCCGCGGTAGTTTCGGTGCTGATCTATGCGATTATCATAGGAAATCCGGGAACCATAAAAAAATACCTCAGGATGCCAAAATCACAAAATGACGAGAAGTACAACAAGTCCGTAGAGCACGAGATGGAGTTTCTTGTGAGGACATTCTTCTTCGTGCTTCTCGGCCTCATAGCAATCATCTCCTTCTACTACTTCCTCTTCGCGCTTGCGATAACGATAATCCTGGTGTTTGCAAGGAAGATCGAGGTTGAGGGAATCCTCAGGAGGATGAGGAGGGAAGACCGCAACATCCTCTTCTCCCTGATGCCCAGGGGTCTTGCAGTAGCCGTGCTCTCAAGCATCTTCTATGCAACAGGATATCCGTACTCCGAGCAGATATTTTACATCTCATTCATGGTGCTCGTACTTACCAACATGCTCTTCACTGTCACTACCATGGGCACGACAAAGAAGCTTGTGAGGCAGCTAAGCCGCTAGCCAATCCTGCAGAGTACTCTGAGCCTGAACAAAATCCAAGCTGATACAAACGAGCTGAACGAAGGCCGCTATCTTGTATCTGCGTAACCTCGGCGCATGGTAATGCGTATAAGCCTCTACTGCGGTTATTAACCAGAAGGCTTCTATGGCCAAACGCATAGCGTATCTGTGCCTTCCCATGGCGCCATCATGCTCGTCGGCGCCCTTCCCACTGGCCATATCAATCCACCACGACTTCGGCGCACGCCAAGTCTCAGACGGACAAACTAGGCGCCTTTCCATCCTGAACGTATTGCCAGCCATAATCAGGGCGCCGGCCTGGACGCGGTGTTTATAACCTTTAGCACCATAAAAAGTCATGCCAAGGCCAACATACGCCATTATTCTGGCATCATCCCTCCTGCTGCTCTCCATTCTAAACGGCGCGAGCTCTATCCTGGCAAATCCACTCAGCACTCTGAACTCTTCGTCACTGGTGCCGGTAGGCATAGCTAGTTACGGTCTATATAACATATCAAACGACAGCGGCCCGTACCAGATAGAGACAAACAGCATCATCGGAGTCGCCCAGATAAATTCGATACATGCTTACAACATGAGCCCCCCCGCCAATACCTCTGCAACAGCGGCCTCCCTGCAGCTCAACGTGGTGCTGAACATCACCGCCACAGACGGCAATCGCTTCTCGTACTGGATACAGGATGTAGCCGACCTGAACACCAGCAATATGACATACTCGATAGGAGACAACATCTGGAACATGACTGGGGTAAACGCGAGCGTTACAAATATCACCGTCTCGGCCATGGGGTCATCCGCTCCGATAGGCAGCGGCGCGCCACCTAACGCAACATTCTATGCATTCTTCCCTAACACGACTACCACTTACTCCTATCCCCTTTATTTCATCCCTATAGTCTCCGTGAAGATTGCCGGAGGCCGCCCATTTCTCCAAGTAGGCTACCGGCAAACAAACGGGACAGAGACTTTTTATGACAATGTAACGTTTAACATATCAGCCGCAAGCGCATATTTCCTGGTAACCCCCTACTATCTTACTCCATCCCCTGCAAACGGCACCGTGCAGGGGAACTTTTATGATGCCGAACTCGTTTTCGGCGGCGAAGCAAACGGCGAGTCATCCACATTCAGCAATACAAGCGCCATACTGTGGATAGGATATTCCAACAACGGCATCCTAACTCCGTTTCCCGCCCTCGCCGATTTCGGAAGCGACACGGAAGAAAGCGCAACCGGCCTTTCGGTGGGCCAGGGCCTAGAAAACGCATATGTGGCGCAAGGCAACCTGGACTATAACCAAACCTTATACCTCTCTGGAATACCAAGCATTCTCGGATCTGCTGGCTCCGGGGCAATTCCTGTGGGAACAACTGCCTCTTCCCCGAATACAACCAGGGCAACCATCACACAGCCAAACCTCCCCCAAACTGCAAATAATGCAACATCGGAAAGCGGCAATCCGCAATCAAACCTCCTGCAGAGGATACTCGGCGCAATAAGCAGCTTCTTCATGGGCCTCTTCGGCCACATGTAGCCGAGGCAGCCGGCCTGTAACCACTACAACCAATCCCAGTTCACTGTAGCCTTTTTAAGATATATGCCCTATTTATCACTCATCTGGATTATCATGACGGAAGAAACCGGATTCAAGGGACCGGAGAAGACGAAGGCGCTGCTGTTCACTTCGCTAGGCCACTTCACAAACGATCTTGTAACACTCCTGTTCTCAATCCTGATAACCTACTATAACGCCGATTTCGGAATCAGCCTGGCAGTGCTTGGCGGGATAGCGATAATATACAACATCATAAGCGGGGTTCTTAGCACACCTGTTGGAAGATATGCGGACAGCACCAAGGCATACGGAAGACTCATGGCCCTCGGGCTGTGCATAATAGGTATCTCCCTTATCCTCTTTGCCGCATCATTCGTTTTGAATGGGAACGTCTTCCTGGTCATGATAGCCGCGGTCATATTCCTCGGGGTAGGCCAGGCATTCTACCATCCTCTTGGCGCATCCATACTTAACCTCACCCACAAGGAGAGATCGGCGTCGGCCCTGGGTATAAACGGATCTTTCGGAAGCCTGGGCAGATCGCTTCTTCCGCTGATACTCGTACCTCTCATAGTTGTGATCGGAAAGTTCTTCGCACTGAGTCTAGTCGGCATATACATGATCGTCGCAGGCCTCGTTA
>VFSW01005733.1_pt1 | contig 18327 bp, 12 predicted proteins | sample 5358111 | NCBI WGS metagenome assembly VFSW01 (sample SAMN11554181, study PRJNA540505) | mine drainage metagenome | isolation source: sediment from site ElyBrook_90M | place: USA: Ely Copper Mine, Vershire, VT | collected 2017 | reverse complement strand
ACGACGACTACCTGTTCCGCCTACTGGAGCTATTTTGAAATGCGATTGCCCTGCACGGGATAACCCCCGTGCCCTTCGCTCAAAGCCAATCATCGATAGAATCTTATCGCACGCCGGTAAGGTGGCTCGCCCTTCGCGAGGCCAGACGGCTGATGGCATCGCTCTGCTTGACCATCTCGCTTGCTGCGAGGCCCTTCTCAGCGAGTGCGCCCGTGGGGCATGCCTGCACGCACTTGCCGCATCCGGTGCAGTTGCTCGCGTGACCCCAGTCGTCGATCAGGTCGCTCACGATCCGCGAATGAATGCCGCGCGACGCCACTTCCCACACGTTCGCACCTTCCAGCTCTGCGCAGACGCGCACGCAGCGCGTGCACAAGATGCAGCGATTGTGGTCCAGAACAAAGCGCGGATGCGTCATATCCACAGTCAACTGCGGATTGTTATAGGAATAGCGCACGTGCGTGATGCCCAGGGACTGCGCGAGCGACTGCAACTCGCAATGGCCGTTCGACACACATGCCGAGCAGACATGATTGCGCTCCACCAGCAGCAGTTCAACCGCCATCTTCCGGTAGAGCGTCAGCTTCGCCGAAGTCGTCTTGATCGACATTCCCTCCTGAATCGGCGTTGTGCAAGCAGGCAGCAGCCGGTCAGTGCCTGCAAGTTCCACCACACACACACGGCAGGCCCCCACCGCGCTGAGCCCCTTGAGATAGCAGAGAGCCGGTATCTCCTTCCCGTTGGCACGGGCTGCCTCCAGAATGGTCTGTCCTTCCTGCGCGGCCACCAGTTCGCCATCAATTCGGACTGAAATTGTTTTGTTGGGCAAAGCAGCGCTCCTTTCCTTTTCCCCGGTTCTCATTCGGCAGCCGCGGTGATTCTTAAATCGCAGCGAAGACACCGGCGGCATTCCTCCAGCGCCTCCTTCGGGTTGAGGCCTGCCACAACCTCCTCTTGCGACCGAACCCTGACTTCAGCGGGCACGACGCGGGCATGATGTCGATGACTGAGGCTCGGCTCCCCGGGCGCCTGGCGGCTGTACTCGAACTGCGGGAACAGCTTCTGCCACCGCTGGTCGCCCATCAGGCGCTCATCGATTTTGCGCGCCGCCAGCTTGCCGCCGCCCATGGCGTTCGACACGTTGGATGCACCGGTGATGACATCTCCGCCCGCATAGAAATTCGGGCGGCTCGTCTCCAGCGTGAAGCGGTCCACGACAATCGTGCCATCCTCCTTGAGCGCGAGGCCGGAGGCGCGGCAGAAGTCCTGATCGAAGGTCTCGCCCACGGCCAGAATCACGCTGTCGCAGGCAAAACGCTGCACCTCGTCGGTGGGCAAGGGCCTTCTGCGACCGGACTTGTCATACTCGCCCAGCCGCGTCTTCACAACCTCGATGGCTTTTACCTTTCCGCTCTCATCGCCAAGAATGCGGTGGGGTGCGGCCAGAAAGACAAACCGGACGCCCTCATCCTCGGCCGCCTGAATCTCCTCGTCGATCGCGGGCATATCCTTGCGCTCGCGCCGGTAAAGGATGGTGGCGGTGGCGCCCGAACGCAGCACGGTGCGCGCGGAGTCAATGGCCGCATTGCCTCCGCCAATAATTGCCACACGCGAGCCCATGGTGACCGGCTCATGCCTGGCCACGGATTCAAGAAAAGGCAGCGCGGGATAGACGCCCTTCAACTCAGTGCCCGGCAAATAGAGCCAGGATTCCTTCCACGTTCCCACCGAGAGAAAGACGGCATCAAACTGACTTGCGAGATCGTTCAACGGCAGATCGATGCCCACGCGCGTGTTGAACACCATGTTCACGCCGACGCCTTCGATCAGGTCGAGTTCGCGACGCAGCACAGACTTCGGCAGCCTGTACTCAGGAATGGCGAAGCGCAACATTCCACCTGCCTCGCTCCGCTCCTCGAAGATGGTTACGTCGTGGCCGAGCATCGCCAGGTAGAACGCAGCGGTAAGGCCAGTTGGCCCCGAGCCGGCTATGGCGATCTTGCGGCCCGTGGGCTCCAGCTTGTGCGCCCGGATTCGCTCGAGCATTGGCCCAAAGCGATCGGACCGGTAGATGGAGTCGGCGATAAACCGGTGTACCTCGCGCATGTTCACCACTTCATCGAACGACTGGCGGCGGCAGCGATTATCACAGGGATGCTGGCACACGCGGCCCGTCGATGCAGGCAGCGGATTGTCAAGAATCACCGACTCGAACGCATCCTCAAGCCGGCCCTCCTGGTAAAGCTCAAGGAAGCGCGGAATGTTCATCCGCAAGGGGCAACTGTTTTCGCAAGGCGACAACGCCAGTTCCTGGCACACACCGGCGCGGCAGCGATGCGCAACAATGTGGTCTTCGTATTCCTCACGAAAGTGGCGGATGGTGGTGAGCACGGGATTGGGCGCCGTTTGCCCCAGTCCGCACAGAGAGCATTCCCGGATCATCCTGCCCAGTTCATCCAGCATCCCCAGGTCTTCTTTTGTCCCTGTGCCTTCAGTAATTGAGTTGAGCGTGCGCAGAGCCTTATCCAGGCCTACCCGGCAGGGGACGCACTTGCCGCACGATTCCGAGCGCGTGAACTCAATAAAGTAGCGCGCCACATCCACCATGCAGTTGTCTTCGTCCATGACCACCATGCCGCCGGAGCCCATGATGGAGCCGATCTGCGCCAGGCTCTCGTAGTCCACCGGTGTGTCCAGCATCTCCACCGGGATGCAACCGCCGGACGGCCCTCCGGTCTGCACCGCCTTTACGCGGCGGCCGGGGACGGCTCCTTCGCCGATGTCGTAGATGAAGCTTTTGAGCGGCGTGCCCAGCGGCATCTCCACCAGGCCGGTGTTCTGGATCTTGCCCACCAGCGAAAACACTTTGGTTCCAGGACTCTTCGCGCTGCCGGTCTCAGCAAACCACCCCGGACCACGACTCACAATGGGGGCAATGTTGCACCAGGTCTCAACATTATTGATGTTGGTCGGCTTGCCCCACACACCTTTTTGCGCGGGAAACGGCGGGCGAGGATGCGGCCGCCCGGCAAAGCCTTCGAGCGATGCAATCAGCGCTGTCTCTTCGCCGCAAACGAACGCACCTGCTCCCTGCACCAGTTGGATATTGAAGTTGAAGCCGCGATCCAGGATGTTTGTGCCGAGCAGCCCAAACTCACGTGCCTGATCGATGGCCTTCGTCAATCGGCGCACGGCCAGAGGGTACTCGGCGCGCACATACACAATGCCTTCAGTAGCGCCCATGACGTAGGCGCCGATGATCATTCCCTCCAGCAGCGAATGGGGATCGCCTTCGATCTCATTGCGGTTCATGTAGGCGCCGGGATCGCCCTCATCGGCATTGCAGACAATGTATTTGGTGTCTGCCTTGGCCTTGGCCAGAAAGTCCCATTTGTTGCCCGTTAGAAAGCCGGCGCCGCCGCGTCCGCGCAGCCGGGAAGCCTTGATCTGCTCGATCACCGATTCCGCGCGCCCATCGATCAGCACCTTGTAGAGGGCCTGATAGCCGCCAACGCCAATGTACTCCTCGATGTCTTCAGGATTGATGAGCCCGCAGTTGCGCAGAACAATCTTTTTCTGCCCTTTGAAGAAGGGGATCGCATTCCACGGCAAAACCTCAGGATAGCCCTGGCCGTATTTCACATGAGCCGTGATATGGTCCCACTCCTCGATCTTGCAAAAAAGCAGATCGGGCGGCATCACCTGCGTCGAGAGGCTCTCCAGAATGCGGTTGGCGTCGTTGGCCTGCACGCGGTGCAACATCATCAGCGGATTACCGGGGATGCGAATGCTGACCAGCGGCTCCTGAAAGCACGAGCCGAAGCAGCCGACTCCCGTGAGCAACACATCCAGCCCGCTGCCCTGGATGGCCTCATTCAAAGCGTGATAAACCTCTTCCGCTCCGTTGCCGCGGCCGCATGTTCCCATTCCCACGGCAATGCGCGGAACGGACGGCGTCAGCTTGGCAAGCCCGGCCTCATGGACAGCGTTGAATGCACCAATATCCAGAATTCGCGGCATTATTTTCTCCCCGGCGTCAGGGCCTTCACTTCCCTCTGCAACGTGCGCTCATTAACATGGCTCAGGATGTGGTGATTCACCTCCACCACCGGCGCGAGCGCACACTGACCAAAGCATGCAACCGTCCGAATCGTGAACCGCCGGTCGGGTGTGGTGAGCGCCAGTTTGTCGGCATCGCCGCTCCCGTTCAGATCGCGTCCGCTCAATCCCAGGTCCAGGCACAGCTTCTCCAGCAGATCGCGCGACCCCCGTGTGTGGCAGGCTGTTCCACGGCAAACGCAAATCACGTTGTCGCCCTGCGGTTCAAGATTGAACAGCGCATAAAACGTGGCGGCGCTGTAAACCCTCGCGGGTGGAGTGCCGGTTGCATCAGCAATGTAGCGCAGCGCCTGAAGCGACAGAAACTTGTGCGCGTTGGAGGATTGCACGTCTTCCAGTATTCCCAGCAGCGCTCCGGGACGGCCCTCGTGCCCTGCAATCACCTGGTCAATCAGCACCTTCTCGCGAGCATTCAGAACTCCATTGACCGCAGTTTGCATGCTTCCTCTCTTTCAGGCCCATTCTTCTTCTCGCGCGTCAGACAGAAGGAGCCAGATGGTATTCCTCCGCATAGTGAACGCGCATCCGCTCTCCGTCGATGGCCTTGAGCATGGCATCGTTGTCTGAAAACTTGAATGAGCTTAGATGGCTCGCCTGCGCCATCTGTTCCTCCGCATGAGCCAGCAACGCCAGCCCTGCCTTGGTTACAGGCCGAAGGCCCTTGGCCGCAAGCTGCGAAAGGATCTTCTCCTCGCCAAAGGTGTCGCAGTCAGGCGCATTCTTCAAGAACTCAATCGCCTTGGCAGCGCCCAACTCGCCGTCGTGGCGCGCAATACCAACCAGCCCCGTGCTTGCCTTCCTTGCCCAACCTACAACGTAGCGACCGGAGATGATGCATCTGGCCTCAGGATTCCAGACTTCAAAATGCGGCTCATGCGGGTGGCCGGGATCCGGTTCAGTGGCATACCCTTCCGGTCCCATCGGCAATCCGAGCTTTGCATCGTGCTTATCGCCGATGGCAAAGATCAGCGTGTCCACCTCGATATTCACTCTCTCTCTTGTGGGCACAGCCGCGGTACTGCCGTCGTCCTTCAATACCAGCTCGTTTTCAGCTACCTCAAGCCATGCAATCCTGCCATTTTCATCGGGCAGGATTGCTGTGGGCGACGACAGGAAGCGGAAGGATAGCCGGGGTGGAATGGATGCGAAATCCGCATTCTTCAAGTGACGGAAGTGATGCTCGAAAACATTTTCCGGTGAGACATCCTGGTTGCAGCGAGCACACTTTTCTTTCACGCGCTCCAATTCAGCGGCCAGCTCGTCGCGCGACATATGACGCTCGACAAACTCGATCTCCTTTTCGTCGAACTTGATCTCCAGCGGCCCTCGCCGGGCAATGACGAGCACGTTTTCAACCTGGCGGTTTGGACTGTCTTCAAGCAGCCATCGAGCGATGTCGATGGCCACGTTGCCCATTCCGATGATGGCAACCCGCCTGCCGGTGGAGAAGTCCATGGACGCATACGGCGGAAGCTGGTTGTAGTGGTAGACAAAATCCTTGGCAGCATAGACGCCCTTCGCATCTTCGCCAGGAAGGCCCAGCTTCCGGGTGCCCTGCGCCCCGCAGGCAAAGACGATGGCCGCCGGACGCATCGCCTCCAACTCCTCGATCGCCACGTCGTATTCCGCGCCTACCTTGACATGTCCGAAGTAATGCACATTCGGCATCGCCAGCACCTGGGTAAACTGCTTGCGCAGCCCGACTTTCATCTTTTCCTTCAGGGGATAGATGCCGTACTCCGCCAAACCGCCCGGCTTGATGTCCCGGTTGAAGAGGAACACCTCATAACCGGCCTGCGCGATTTGCCGTGCGGCAAACATGCCGGCGGGTCCGGCTCCAACCACAAAAATGCCCTTCATAGTCCGCCTCCCAGTGCGTCGACGGCCAGGTGATACCGGCCGAGTGATTTGGTGTGCGCAGGTGGGAAGGCCTTATGCAGATCGCAGGGCGCCCAACCGTTACGGCTGCTTGACTTCCGCGGGCGAACTAACCGCGCGCAAGCCCCGGCATGGCGTGATGGAGAGGGCAACATAGGCAGAACCCTCCTTGCTTCTGAACTATATCTCTGGAGAGGAAAGAAGAAGGAAGAGGGCGTTTGCCATCCAAATATCCGCATCACTGGCAAAAAATGGGACGCAACGCAATCAGCGGCGGCGCGTTCCGCAGAGATCTCTCCCCTGAGAACAGTCCGTCCGGAAGCTTTATACCGTGAAGTATCAATCGGATGTGCCTTACATCACGTCAGCATGTGACGACGGATTCCGCCGCTGCTTTTATGCGGCACCACACTCCGTCGCCCAGCGGCGCCGGTACCCGCAGGCGTCACGAAAAGAACAGGTTGAAGACCGAAGCAGCCTCAATCGCCGGTCTTGACCGGCTCGCTGGGGCTGCTCTGCGAATCTGACTTCGATTCAACCTTTGCCTTGTTGGGCTCTGCCTGCACGATGCGCTCCGGCTCCGGTTCGCCCGCCTCGAAGTCCTCGTCCTGTGCTGACGGCGCGCTGCCGGCGGCGTCGAGCAGCGCATCGACACGGTAACTCGCCGCGTCCGCCGTCGCCAGAGCGTCGACCACGGTCCGGCTCATCTGTTCCGCCGCGGCACGGCTGGGAACAGCCTCGCCAGCCAGACGCAGCAAGGCCGGCATCAGCAGCCACCAAAGCAGTTCTTCATACGGCTCGCGAACCAGATAGGTATGGCCCTCGGCCGCATGAACACGGGTCAGCCAGCGTACATCCGGATCGAGCCAAAGGCCAGCCGCAAGGGCTACGCGATCGTGGCAGTCCTCAGCATTCGTGGCCGGCACCGCTTGCGGAGTCTCCGGCTTCTTCTTGGCTGCGGTTTGGTCCGTAGCCGCTGTATTCTTTGCCGCGCCGGGCACGTCGGCAGGGGAGGAAGCCTCAGTACTCGCATGTCCGCTCTTGCCGACTCCGGCTTCTGTAAGCAGCACAACCTTGATGCGGGCTGCGGCACGCCAGCCCTCTTCGCCTTCAAAGCCCAGAGCATCAAAGCTTTGGGCCAACGGGTCCCGCAAGCGCAGGCGGTCAAACAGATTGAGTGCCGCTCGCTCGGGGTTTTCGGCGTCAATGGACTCCGCCAACACCTCCAGCGCGCACCAGGCAAAGACTGGCCCCCACATGGCCGTGGCGGTCTGTTGCGGGCTGGGACTTGGCAATACACGGCGCGCGGCAACCGTCCACGGCAAGGGGAAGAGTGCTTCTACCAGGGGGATGCGCATTGCGGCGCTTAAACGGTCACGGAACGCTTGGCCGAGACGTTCGGGATCGACTGGTGGGGTGGCGCTTGGCTCAATGGTGCCAATGTGAGACTGGCAGGCGGTCTGCGCAGCCCGCAGGAATGTCTCGCACCGCGTCCATGCATGTTCAAAGAACGCTCTGCGCTCCCGGCTCAACTTCCGGCTTGTGCCGGCAACACCGCGGGGCGGCTCTACGAGGTCGGCCAGTAGTCGCACCAGGTCCGGATCAAGCAGCGACCTCAGTGCGTCATGCACGGGCTGCAATTCCAGATTGATCAGTGCATCTTCAATGCTGGGAACTCCGCGCCCATTGAGTTGGTCGCAAAGGCGGTCCCACGGTTGCTCTGCCGTGGCGTGCAGTTCGCGCCAATCCAGGAAAACATGGCACTGATAGGCATGCAGATTGAGCGTAAGGCCGTGCTCGGAAAGGTCGTTGGCTCGGCGCAGGTATTCGAGCCCCGTCAGCGAGTCGCACCACGCGAGGATGACGCCGGAATCTCCGCTCATCCCCAGTCCTTCGCCAAGCCGCCGCTGACGCAACTGGGCTGAGCCCTTGTCAGCGTACGCCGCGGACAAATGAAGGGTTCCGTGGGCGGTGCCGTAGCGGTTGTTGTAGACCACCAGCGCCCGCTCTCCACCGGTCCGGTTGGAATAGGCAAAGACATTTTCGTCCACTGAACCTGAGGCCTCAAAGAGGTCATAGAGCAAAAAATTGCTGCTCTCGGCGAAGAGCCAGCGCCGCTTTAACAGGGGCGCAATCTCACGTTCGTGGCGCTCGATGAGCCAATGATCGGGCGTCTCGTCGTAGCGAGGCCGCTGGTACTCCATGCCGTATTTCTCAGTGAATCCCTCGATTTGACCGTGGCCAAACATTGGCAGGCCGGGCAGGGTGGCCATCAATACGGCGACGCCAAAACACTTGTCCCCTTTGCCGAACTGGTCAATGGCCGTGCGCTCGTCGGGATTGCTCATGAAGTTCACGTAACGCTTCATGATGTCGGGGTCGAATTCCAGGGTGTTCTTGATGACCGAGCGGTACTTGGCATTCTCCTCGTCCCGCATCATGTTCATGAATGCGCTGTTGTAGACGCGGTGCATGCCAAGCGTGCGGACGAAGTAGCCCTCCATGAGCCAGAACGCTTCTGCCAGCAGCAGCGTGCCCGGCACCTCCGCGGCCACGCGATCCACTACCTCGCGCCAGAACTCGTGCGGCATGTGCTGGTTGAATTCGGCCTGGCTCATGCTGTATTCAGCGCGAGAAGGGATGGCGCCGCTCGATCCGAGACCGGGAAACCACAAGCGGTGGAAGTGCCGCTTGGCCAGGGTCATGGCCGCATCGAAGCGGATGACAGGAAACAGGCGCGCCACATGGAGAATCGTTTGGATGACCTGCTCGCGCACGGCTGGATTCAGGTAGTCGAGCTGCGCCGTGTCGTTCCAGGGAAAGCTGGTGCCGTCGTTGCCGTGGTAGATGTAGCGCGTCTCGCCGCTGGCGCGGTCGCGACGGCGGAAGACCACAGCGGCATCCGTCTGCTCAAAGTAGTGGTCCTCAATCTTGATCTCGACGCGGCCGTCGCCAGAGACATCGGGACCTTCAAAGCTATACGCCGGATAAGGCGTCTGCGGCCGCGAAATGAACCAGTCCGGGTGTTCGACAACCCAGGGCGAGTCAATGCCCATGTGATTCGGCACCATGTCACTGGCCAGCCGGACGCCGTGCCTGTAAGCGCGGTCGCGCAGATTAATGTAGGCTGCTTCCCCGCCCAGATCATCGGCAATCCGGTAATCGTAGAGCGAGTAAGCCGAAGCCACCGCATCAGAGTTGCCGCAAAGCTGCTTGATGGTCTTCGACGCGCGGCTGCGCTCCCACACTCCGATCAGCCAGAGGGAGTTGAGCCCCCGGCTTGCCAAGGTGGCCAACTCCTCGTCGGGAATCTCGTCCAGGCGCGCGATGCGGCGCCCGTACTGCTTACTGAGCTGTGCCAGCCACACGTACGTGCTCTTGGCAATCAGGACGGTGTTGGGCATCCAGGCCGTGTCGGGACTGAACTTCTCATATTCCTGGGCGGGGTCGCCGAAGACGGGGACGTCGGAATGGCTCACGACGGACGGCCATTGCTGCTCCCCACGCTCTCGGCGGCGTCTGGCGGCGGCCTCAGCGGCGGCACGGGCCTGCGCGGCAGGAGGATTGAACTGCATCCAAATAGCCAGCTCTTCCTCGTGCAATATCTCCCCGGCAATCAGCAGAAAGCGGTCCAGAGTGTCGCCGAGCAGCGGCTTCCACAGGCTGCGGATCAGGGCGAGTTGTTCACTGAGCGAGCGCGGGGCCCCAGTGGCCGGTGCCCGCAGCAGGTCAAGCAGATTCACCGGTGCGGCGTTGGGCAACGGCACCAGCGGGCGGGTGGCAAAGTAGTCCGGCAACTGCTGTGTCACCTCGCGGTACACCGTCTTTTCCGCCAGGCTTTTCTCCTCAAACAGCTCTTCGAACGGCTTGAAAGCCTCGTTGCGATTGGCGGTCCAAAGCAGCAGCATCTCTTCCAGCGCGGCGGCACGGTGCGGAATGCCGTCGGACTTGCCGGCCAGCCACTCACGGGGCGTCTCCTTGCCGCGCATCACACTCAAGCCCGGAAAATGCTCGACAAAAGTCAGCAGCAGAGTATCCAGTTGGCCAGGGCCAACACGCGCCGAGAACCAGTCAAGAGCCGCCGTCATCACCTCGGGGTCAAACTGCTCCCGATAGCGCGCCATCATTACATGGCTGGCCTCGTCGATCAGTCCCATGGCAAACAGAGCCCCGGCGTGCACCACCCGCTCGGGATACTTCTCCACCTCTCGGACCTGATTCATCTTGTGAGCGAAAGCACGGCAGGCAGCCAGATCGGCAAAAACGACGTTGCCCGTATAGGAAAAAAGCGACTCCGCGAACTGATAGCGTTCACGAGCCTTCCGCGAAATGTGGAATTCCATCATAAGAACCCGTGCTCCCGAAGTCGTGGCGCCCACTCCATAACTGTTAACTGTTGCCCGCACCCACCCCGGGCGCGATTCTCGCCGGCCAGGCAGATGCTTCCTGCCTGAACACGGTCAAAGGGTAAAGTATCACCTATGAGTGCTTCAGCGCTGCAAGGTTTCAGGTGAGCCGTACATCACCGCGGCAGGGCGAACCACCCGAGCCACTTCCTTCTTTGGCAAAGACGTCTTTGCCACCCCGGTTCGCGTTTTTGCAGGGATCTCTACATGCTTTTATAACATCAATAAAATGAAATTGATGCGATAGAAGCTCCAGGCGAGGCGCCGGCGCGGCAGCACCATGCGGCCGGACGCTCCGGCCCGCCGGAGGACAGCCTTAGTCCAACGACTTGTGGAAGCGAAGGATGGCGACTGTAAGCAGGCCCAGACCCAGGCCCGCCATCGCCGCCATTTGCGGCCACAAAATGTCCATACCCACGCCCTTTAGATAGGTGCTGCGCAGCACCACCAGGAAGTAGCGCAGCGGGCTGGCGTAGGTCATGTATTGCAGCCACTGCGGCATGGTGCTGATGGGGAAGCCGAAGCCGGAGAAGGTGATGGCCGGCATGATGAAAAAAAACGCAGTCACCATCGCCTGCTGTTGCGTGGAGGAGACCGTGGATATCAGCAAACCCACCCCCAGCATGCACAGCAGAAAGAGCACGGCGCCCGTAAGCAACACCCAGACATGACCGCGAAACGGCACCTGAAACCACAGCGACCCGACCACCGCAATCAGTGAAACGTCAAACAGGCCGATAAGGAAAAACGGGAGTGTCTTGCTGAGAATAAACTCCGCAGGCCGGATGGGAGTGACCATGATCTGCTCCAGCGTGCCGATCTCCCGCTCGCGCACCACGCCAAATGCCGTCAACGTGATGACCAGCACCAGGGTCAAGCTGCCGATGATTCCGGGAATAAAGAACCAGCGACTGCGCAGCTCAGGGTTATACCACGGTCGCGGTGCGAGCTGGACCGAGGGAATTGCGTTCGTCAACTGGGGCGCAATTCGGTAGATGCGGTCTCTTTGATATTCCTGCGCAAAGCCAAGCGCGATCTGCGAAACGTAGCTTGAAGCGATCAGCGCGCTGTTGGAATTGGTTGCATCCACAATCACCTGCAACGGGGCGGCCTCGCCTTTGCGCAGGCTCTGCGCAAACCCGGCGTGAATCTCCAACCCGACGGTAGACTTTCCCTCCTCGATCAGGTCACCGAGTTGGCGCGAGTCAGTCAGTTGCTGCTGCACGTCAAAGTAGGGGCTCGACGTGAAGCGCGATATCAGATCACGGCTCTCCTGGCTGTGGTCATAATCAACCACTACTGTCGGCACGTGATGAATCTCAAAAGTGGCGGCGTATCCAAAAACCAGCATCTGGATGATGGGTGGACCGATGAGGATAGCGCGCGTCCGCTTGTCCCGGAAGACCTGGACAAACTCCTTGATGATCATCTGCTTCATGCGCCCGAACATAGGTCCTGCTCTCCCTTACGTCAGCCTCTTGTGAAATGAGCGCGTGGCAATCACCGCCAGCACCACGGCAAACACCGCCAAGGGAACCAGGTCTGCATACAGCGATGCAGTTGGCGTCCCTTTAAGAAAAATCTTCTTCAGCACCGAGACGTAATAGCGCGCCGGAATGATGTGTGTGAACCATTGCAGAGCAACCGGCATCTGCTCAATGGCGAACAGAAAACCCGACAGCAAGAAAGCTGGAAGAAAGGTGACCAGGAGCGCAATCTGGCTGGCCGCGAACTGATTCTTGGCAAGCACCGAGATGAGAAATCCCAGCGACAGGACGACTACCAGAAACATTGCCGAGCTGGTGAGCAGAGTAATCCACGAGCCGCGAAACGGCACACGGAACCAGTAAATGGCGATCAGTGCGCTCATGACAGTATCGGCCATGCCGAGCACGAAATACGGCGCCAGCTTGCCGATCAATATCTCCGACGCGCTTACCGGAGTGGAGATCAACTGCTCCATTGTTCCGCGCTCCCACTCGCGCGCGATGGTGAGCGATGTAAGGAACGCGCCGATGACAGACATCACCAGCGCCAGCACGCCGGGAATGATAAATGCACTGCTCTCGAGGTCTTCGTTGTACCAGGTGCGTGTTTCGACACTGATCGGAGCGGGCTGGATGGACAAGCCGCGCCCGCGGAGCCAGTCAAGCTGCACCACTGACGAATAGCCCTGAACTACGCCCTGCGCATAGCCGATGACAATATTGGCTGTGTTGTCATCCGTCGCATCCACCAGTGCCTGCACCTGCACGGGCTCGCCCTGCCGCAAACGCTCTGAGAAATCCCAGGGAATCACAATGCCCATCTTTGCGTGCCCATCGTCAAGTGCGCGCGTCAGCTCAGAATAATCGTTGACGACCCGGGCAACATGAAAGTATTCGCTGGCCTGGAAGCGCTTGAGAAGATCCTGGCTCTGCTGGCTGCCGTCGCGGTCAAATACATAAACCGGCAACCTCTTCAGGTCAAGGCTCACTCCGTAGCCAAACAGAAGCACCAGAACCGCCGGCATGATGATGACGATTATGAGGCTGCGCGAATCGCGAAGGATCTGCACGACCTCTTTCTTGGCTACTGCCAACAATCGAGTCAGGCTCATGCCTTGCGCCCCTCCAACGCTTCGCGCCCCGTGGTGAGCGAGACGAACACATCTTCAAGACTGGGGCGTATCCGCTCGATGCGGCCAACCTTGACGCCGCGATCCGCGAGATACTTTTCCAGCCGCGGCGCTGCTTCCGCCGCATCGTTCACCACCAGATGCAACGCGCTACCAAAGACTGCCGCATCTATCACGTCCGGAGCCGATTGCAGAATCTCGACTGCGCTGCCAAGAGGCTCGCACTCCACCAGCAGCAGCTCGCCCTTCATCGAGTTGCGCTTCAGTTCAGAAGGCGTACCCAATGCAACAATCTTCCCGCGAAAGATGAGCGCGAGGCGGTTGCAGTATTCAGCTTCCTCCATGTAGTGCGTGGTCACGAAGACGGTGACACCTTCTTCCGCCATTTGATGAATCAGTTCCCAGAAGCGGCGTCGTGAGATCGGATCCACGCCGGAGGTTGGCTCATCCAGAAAGATGACCGGCGGTTTGTGCAGCACCGCGCAGCCCAGCGCCAGCCGCTGCTTCCAGCCTCCAGGCAGAGTTCCGGTAATGAGATTCTCCTGGCCCTTCAGGTTCGCCATCTCCAGCGCCCATTCGATCCGCTCCTTCAGCTTGCTTGACGCAACACTATAGAGGCCGGCAAACAAGCGGATGTTTTCAATCACTTTCAGATCGTTATAGAGAGAGAACTTCTGGGACATATAGCCAATGTTCTGGCGCACTGTTTCCGGCTCGCGGGCAACATCGTAACCGGCAACCATCGCGTGGCCTGAGGTGGGCCTCAACAAACCGCACAACATGCGAATGGTGGTGGACTTGCCTGCGCCGTTCGGACCAAGAAAGCCGAAGACCTCGCCCTTGCGAACCTCCAGACTGATGTGATCCACAGCCACAAAGCTGCCGAACCGCTTCACCAGGTTCTCGATCACAACCGAGTTGCCGTTCTCAGGCATGGGGCGCGCCTCCGCCACCAACCGCATCAACAAACAGGTCCTCGATTGTGGGCGCTACCTGTTGAACCGCATCGAACTGAACATTTGCGTTCTTCAAGCGCGCCTCAAACTCGGGAATACGGCGTGCCGCGTCGTCCACAACAACGTGCAGGCCATCGCCGGTTAGCACCAAGCTCGATATGCCGTCCGCGTGTTCGAGTTGGGTACGCAATTCGCGTGGTTCCTGCGAAGTAATCGACAATACTCCTTTGCGCATTCCGTTCTTCAGGTTTGTGGGAGTGTCGCAAAACAAGAGCTTGCCCTGGTGCAGTAACGCTACACGATGGCAGCGCTCCGCCTCGTCGAGATAGGCCGTGGAGGTGAGAATCGTCACGCCTTCCGCGACAAGCTCATAGAGAATTCTCCAGAAATCACGCCGCGAAACCGGATCGACTCCCGTCGTCGGCTCGTCAAGCAGAACCACTTTGGGGTGATGGATGAGCGCACAGACAAGTCCCAGCTTCTGCTTCATACCGCCGGAAAGCTTGCCCGCGAATCGTTTGCGAAATTCGCTCATGCCTGCCGCCTTCAATAGTTGCGCAGATCGCGCTTCGCGTTCCGCCCGCTTCACTCCGAACAGGTCAGCATAGAAGCGGATGTTTTCATCGACCGTCAAATCCTCATAGAGCCCGAACCGCTGCGGCATGTAGCTGAGCAGGTGCTTTGCCCCTTCAGGATCGCGAACAACATTGACGCCTGCGATGCTGGCTGTGCCCGCGTCGGGAGGCATGATGCCCGCAAGCATGCGCAGCGTCGTCGTCTTCCCCGCCCCGTCGGGACCGACCAGGCCGAATATTTCTCCAGCGCGCACGTCAAAGCTCAGCGCATCCACCGCACGCACGCCCGGGAAACTCTTCATGAGTCCGTCGGCCACAATCGCAGATTGCAACTCGTTCGTCATGGCTTGGCTGCGGCTGCCCCGGCAGGTTGACCACTCTGCCCGGCCGAACCAAGATCGACGTGAGCATCGGCCGGCATGCCCGGCTTGAGTTCGTGATTCGGATTGTCGATGTCGATCTTGATGCGGTAGACGAGCGTCACTCTTTCCTTGTAGGTCTGCACGCTTTTAGGTGTGAACTCGGCACTGGATGAGATGAACGAGATGCGCCCGTGGTATTGCTTTCCAGGGTAGGTGTCTGTGGTTACCGTTGCCTCCTGACCCCAATGGATGCGCCCTAAATCGGTCTCCGCAATGTACGCGCGCAACCAGATATGGTCGAGGTCAGCCAGCGTAACCACGGGAGTTCCGGGCGAGGCAACTTCTCCCAGTTCAGCTTCGCGCACCGTGATTACCCCGGCAGCGGGGGCACGCAAAATGGTGTAGCCAAGGTTCACGCGCGACAAGCCCAGGCTGGCATTTGCCGCATTCAGATTGGCACGGGCGATCGCAATATCTTCTTTGCGGCTGCCTTCCACGGCCTCGTTGTAACGCTGCTGTGCCGCGCTGTAAATCGCCTGAGATCGCTTCAGCGCAGTGGCTGCCAAGTCACGGTCCTGCGCAGAAACCTCGTCCCTGGCATACAAGCGCTGTGCCCGGTCGTTGTCGAGTTTCTTCTGTTCCAGATCGGCTTGAGCATCGAGCACGGTTTGCTGCGACGCCTTCACCTCCTGCTCGCGCGTTCCTGCCAGCGTAAGCGCGAGGTTCGATTCACGCACACCCACATCGGCCTGATCGATCCGGACCCGCTGTTTGAAATCGGCGTCTTCCAGGCGCGCCAGCAGAGCGCCCTCCTGCACTTGCTGACCCTCTTCGACTGGCAAGTCGACGATGCGCCCTTGCACTTTGAAGCCCACCAGGCTCTCATGCGCTTCAATGTTGCCCGAGAGCGTGAGCTGATTCACAGGCTCCGGCTTCTTCGCGAATCGCGGGTAAAAGTACACGCCGGCTGCGACCGCCGCGGCCAGCAAAACCAAAATGGGTATCACTCGCTTCATCTCTTCATACCTCGCGTGCTGCGATGAGGATCAGGGTCGCGTTCCCTGAGCCGCCTATTGTTTCTCTGAAAACTGTGCAATGTTCTTCTCCGTATCGCCCAACGCTCGGGCAAGCGCAAACTTTGCGTCAACGTGGCTTGACACGGCAAGAATGTAGTTCTGCTCGGCGCGCGCCAGCTCGTCCTGCGCCGTAATCACTTCGACGTTGTTGGCCGTTCCCTGCTGAAATCGGTCCTGCGCCATAACCAACTCGCGCTGCGCCAGCTGCTGCCCATCCCCCGCTACGGCCACTTGCTCAGATGCGGAATCCAGGTTGAGCAAAGCATCACGGATATCCTCTTCAATGCCGCGTCGCATGTCGGCAATGCGGTCATCGATGCTCTTGATCTGAGCAGCCAGTTGCTGCGCCTCGCCATCGCGATCGCGATCAAACACTGTGAAATCAAGCTGTCCTTGAATCAGGCCTGTGCCTTGGATTCCGCCGATGCTGCGACCTATTCCGCCAAAGTTCCCGTTGAGGCTCAGCTTTGGATAGGAGCGAGCGTGATTGGCGCGCTGCTGCTCCACCAGTCCTTCTCGTTGCCTGGCCAGCGAGAGGTAATCGGCGCGCGTGACGAGCGCCGCGGTTACAAGCGTCTCAGCCTGCTCCTGCGGCAAGGCCTGGAAGCTGAGTGTTTCGGCAAGTTCTATGCGCGTGGCCGGGCTCATGCCCATGTTGCGGGCCAGCGCAAGCAACCACCGCTTGTATTGGTTCTGCGCAATCAGCAATGCCTGCTTGTCGTTGGCTAGTTGCACCTGCGCTCGCAGCACATCCACGCCCGTTGCAGTCCCCGCATCATGTTTGTCCTTCGCCAGCTTGTACAGGGCGGTGGAGTCGTTCACGCGCGACTGCGCAGCCGCTGCACTCGCCGCTGCGGACTCCGCATTCAAATACAGTTCCGCAATGGCGCGAACAATCAGATCACGCGCGTCGTTGTAGTCCAGCTTGTCTGCATCCAGCTGGTGCTCGCTGGCCTTGAGGCCGTGCAGGCTTTGCAGATCGATGACGTTCTGCTGCGCATAGAGGCGAATGTCGTAGTTGGAAAACGGTCCAACCACTTCAGGCATTCCCGGTAGCGAGATTCCAAAGGCCCTGAGATCGCGATTCTGGACGTTCGCATAGGTCTGCGCATTGACGCGCGGCAGCAACGCGGCCGATAAGCGGCGCATGCGCTCGCCGGCGGCTTCGTCGACTCGTGCACTCGCGGTCAATACACTGAGGTTCGCCTTCAATGCCCTCTGAATCGCATCCTGCAGCGTCAGCCGATAAGGCTCCGGCTCCTGCGCGGTTGCGTTCGGGCAGACGGCCAGACCGCAAACCCAGCCCGTCAGCAACAGAACAGCGGCAATACGACTTCTCGATCTCATGATTTCTGCTCCCGGCCGGTGTGAACGATGGCTCGCCAGAAGTGCTGAAAGCTGTTCTCGATCCAAACCTCCAGCGCTGGCTTCTCATGCAGCGACCACAACAGGACGGTTCCCAGAATCGTCTGTTGAAGCTGAAGAGCGACGTCGTCCATGTTGAGGTGCGGATTGATCTCACCGCGCCTCTGCCCCTCCGCAATGATCCCGGCAATCACTGCTCGCCCTTCCGACATCCGAAGTTCGATGAGACCGCGCACAACCTCGCTGGTAAGAAAGGAGGTAACCACGGCCCGTGCAAGGTGCGGACTTCTGCCCGGTTCCTCTGCCAGATGCCGGAACAGTTGGTGCAACGTGAGATGGATACTCGCCTTCGCCGCCTGTGCCTGTTTGGCCGCTTCCCGGACTCTGGCAAGCTGAAGATCGGCCATCACACTCAAAACATGGTCTTTGCTCTCGAAGTAATTGAAGAATGTGCCCTTGCCCACGTCTGCAGCTTCAGTAATGTTCTCGATCGTGACGTTGGAGAAGCCACGATCAGCAAAGAGTTGAAGAGCACTCCGGAACAGGCGCAGACGAGTCTCTGCGGCGCGACGCTCCCGGCGCCCCAGAGCCCGTGTGTGGGGCGGACTGGCGGCAGCAAGGGACTCGATTACGGCATCATGACGCATAACGTGACCTGAATTCATAGTCGAACCACAGACAACTATGACTATAGGTCATATATAACGCCGACCGCGTCCCGCGTCAAGTCCCAGTTCTCTGCTTTGGCGGGTACCAGAACAGCACGCAGTTTTCGCTTTTGGTGAGGTCGGCAAGGCTCTTGGATGGCTTGCGCTACCCTACCTTGTTTCGAATGTGAGGATTCCCGGCTTTATTCGCCAATTTTGTCTCCGGTATGGAAATGCGGGGAGGTTGGCGACTCAAGCGATTTTAGTAACAGGTTTTAGTGGCGGATGGTATATCTCTTTTAGAATCAATAGCTGGCGGAGAGGGA
>VFSW01005732.1_pt1 | contig 18330 bp, 16 predicted proteins | sample 5358111 | NCBI WGS metagenome assembly VFSW01 (sample SAMN11554181, study PRJNA540505) | mine drainage metagenome | isolation source: sediment from site ElyBrook_90M | place: USA: Ely Copper Mine, Vershire, VT | collected 2017 | reverse complement strand
CATCGTCACCACGGGCACCATCGGCAATGGAACCTGTGGCACGTCGGCGGCCAACGCCAACAACTGCGCCGTCGCCCTCGCCACCATCGCCAGCGGCGCGGCCGGTTACGCCAAGATCTCCTTCGCAGTGGCCAAGCCGCGCGTTGCACGCACACTCAACGTCCGCCCGGCGGTCAACCTGCGAAACGGCCAGACCGTCACCGTCGTCGGTAAAGGGTTCGCGCCTCGCGACCACGTCTACATCGTCGAGTGCCTGGCCGGAGCCACGTCGCAGGCCCGATGTGACCTCAAGACGTTGAAGGCGGTCACGATTCGACCCAACGGGGTCCTCCCGTCGACCAAGTTCCGCGTGGTCACCGGCAAGATCGGGACGGGCTACTGCGGCACGACTCGGAACAACCTGAAGGGTTGCACCATCAGCGTCGCCAACGCCTCGAAGGGTGACTCCAAGGTCGTACGGATCACGTTCCGCCTTCCGTAGGATCGCCGACCCTCCGGGTGGCCCTCCAAGGTGGCCGCCCGGAGGGTTTCGCGGCCTCGATCGCCCGGTGACGGCGCGCGTTCGGTGGGCCGAACGCGGTTGAGAAGATTTCACCGGTCCATTCGCGCTAGGCCGTGTCGAGATCGTCGTTACGCAACAGACTCGGAAGGTGACGATCTCGTGCCAGGCGCCCCGGTGAGTCTCGACGCGAACGTGGAACGAGACGTGGCGGGGCACTCGTTCCCCGCCACGTCGGCGTGGGCGGCAGCGAGCGCGGTGGCGCTAGCGCGAGAACCTAGCGCCCGACGGCGCCGATTCGTCGTTACTGGACGTCCGTGAGCGTGCTCACCCGCCGCCGCCGGATCGGCATCCTCGCCATCTGCTGCATCAGCCTCTTCATCGTCTTCATCGACAACACCATCGTGAACGTTGCGCTGCCGTCGATCGGGCGGGACTTCCACACCACCCTGCCAGGGCTGAAGTGGATCGTCGACGGCTACACCATGGTCCTCGCCAGCCTCTTCATGCTGTCGGGATCGACGGCCGATCGGATCGGCCGTCGACGGGTCTTCATCGCCGGCCTGAGCCTCTTCGTCCTCGGTTCACTCGCCTGCAGCCTCGCGCCCAGCCTGGCGTGGCTCGTCGTCTTTCGGATGCTGCAAGCCGTCGGTGGTTCGATGCTGAACCCGGTCGCCATGTCGATCATTCGCAACACCTTCGACGACCAGCGCGAACGGGCGCAGGCCATCGGCGTCTGGGGTGCGGTGACCGGAATCGGCCTGGCCCTGGGACCCATCCTCGGTGGACTGCTCGTCCAGGGCGTGGGGTGGCGGTCGATCTTCTGGGTCAACATCCCCATCGGTCTGAGCGCCGTCGTGCTCACCCGGCTGTTCATCCCGGAGTCGCGAGCCCCGCGGCCCCGTCGCCTCGACCCGATCGGTCAGCTCCTGGTGACGGCCGTACTCGCGAGCACGACCTACGCCATCATCGAGGGCCCCGGGCGACACTGGGGGTCGCCGACCATCCTCGGGCTCTTCGCCACCGCCGCCATCGGCCTGGTCGTCTTGATCCCGTACGAGCTGCACCGCAGCGATGCGCTGATCGAGATCCACTTCTTTCGCAGCGTCCCCTTCTCCGCCGCGACCGTGATCGCGATCGCCTCGTTCTTCTCCTTCGGGGGGTTCCTCTTCCTCAACACCCTGTACCTCCAAGACGTTCGGGGTCTGTCGGCCCTGCGCGCCGGTCTCGACACCTTGCCCATGGCCGCCGCGATGGCGGTCTTCTCCTCCCTCTCGGGCCGACTGGTCGGTCGGTTCGGCACCCGCCCGTCCCTCGTGCTGGCGGGCATCGCCATGGGCGCGGCCAGCCTGCTGCTCACGTCGTTGACCCCCACCACGCCCTTCGACCGGCTGTTCCTCGCCTACGTGGTCTTCGGCGTCGGCTTCGGCTTGGTCAACGCTCCGATCACCAACACCGCCGTGTCGGGGATGCCGGCCAGCCAGGCCGGTGTCGCCTCCGCGGTCGCCTCGACCAGCCGCCAGGTCGGCCAGACGCTCGGGGTGGGGATCGTCGGTTCAGCGATCGCCGCCGAGCTCAATCCCGCCCAGCTGATCAAACACTTCACGGCCTCGACGCGTTCGGACTGGTGGCTGCTCGCCGCCTGCGCCCTCCTCATCGTGCTCCTCGGGCTGCTCAGCACGTCCGAATGGGCGTTGCGGACGGCGTACCGCTCCTCGATTCGCATCGACATCGCGGACGAGATCCCCAGCGAGGCGTGAGTCGGGGGTCCGTCCGAGCCACCACCGGTTCGACACGTCGTTTCCGTGGCTCACGCGGCTACGTTGAAGGTGTGGAGGTTCACCATGTCGTCAACGCCCGAACCGGTAAAACTCAACAACCACCATCGTGACACGCTGTTGCGGATCTTCCAACATCCGACCAGCCACAACATCGAATGGCGCGACGTGTCGTCGCTGATCGAGGCGGTCGGCACGATCGAGGAGCACCGCGACGGTAAGTACCGCGTCACGATCGGTTCCGAGGTGCAGTTCCTCGACCGTTCCAAGCACAAGGAGATCGACGTCCAACAGGTCGTCGACCTGCGCCGCATGCTCGCCGCCGCTGGCTACGCCCGTGTCGTCGAGGGCCTCGAGGCCAAGGGCCCCGAGGACTGAAGATGTCGAGCCGTGCGTAAGGCCAGGTGGCGAGCGAACGGGCGACGCGGGACCGTCGCCGCCGCAACGAGGTTGAAGGCGTGCTCGTCCCGTTCGCGATGCGGTGGTCGGCGTTCGAGGACGGCGGTAAGCCGTGACCCGCTTGGGACATAGACGTTGCGTGAGGATGCGCACGGCTGACGGGGGTCGCTTGGACGCCGTGACGCATCGGGCACCTGGCGGCCTGGTCGCGGCGGCCGTCATCGTCGTTGTCTCGACCGCCGTTCTGACGTCGGTCGCGCGCGCCGCGGCGCCGCGCCCGGTCTCACGGTGCGCAGGGTCGGCCGTGCGCTTCGCCCTGCAGGTCAACGCTGGGATGGGACACGGCTCGGACGTCGTCGTCGTGCGCAACGAGGGGGTGGTGCGCTGCACGCTCACCGGCTACCCCACGGTTCGAGTGGCCCTCGCCGACCACCGAGACCGTTCGTTCCCCGCGTACCTCCAACGGGTGACCCGGCCAGGCGCCACGGCGGCCGTTCGAGACCTGGTCTCGAGCTACGCCGGCGGCTACGTCGGGCCCGTCGCGGCGTCGACGGCGAAGGCGCTGCCCGTCGTCGTCCTCGCCCCTGGGGCCGGCGTCGCGAGCTTCACCCTCGTCTGGATTGACATGGCCACGAGTGAGCGACCGTGTCCGATCTCGTCGTCGATCGAGTTCGGCCTCCCCGGTTCGATCGACTACCGGCCGGTCGGCCGAGCATCGTTCGTCTGCTCCGTCGTCGGCGTGACCCCTTTCGTGCGCGGCCCGTCGGGTGAGTGGCGCTGAACAGTGGGGACCGATCGAACCCTGCGCCACCTGTTCGCCACCGCGGTTGGCGTTGGCGCACACGTCGTGGCGAGCTGGACCATCGCCGCGGCGGCGCAACCGACGCAACGCCCAGCCGCACTCACCGTGGACGCACGCGCGTCAACCGCGCCACAGCGCTACGCCGCCTCGCTCTTCGACTCCATCGCCCTACCACCCGGGGCTACGCGGATCTCGACGCCGATCGCGCCACTGCGTCCGGTGACGGGCTCCCCTGGTTTTGTGAGACTCACCACCGTTGTTCGCTACTACGACGTGGCCCCGTCAATCGACGTCATCAGCTTCGCCAAGTCCCGCTTCCCCGCGACCGAGTGGGAAGGGACCGGGACGACCTACGACGGCTACCACCACTCGTCCGTGGCCTTCGCCGCGCTCCCGCTCTGTCCCGACCGCCACGTCGCCTACTGCTCGGTCACCTACAGCGTGCGACCGCTCCTTGAGCACCGCCAGGAGCTGCGTGTGGACGTGGCGCTCGTGTGGCTCCCCGTGGTGGTCGTCCGTCTGCCGGCGTCGGGTGTCGTCACCGTGACCGGATTCGACTCGATCTCGCTGCTGCACGCCTCGAGCGGTGCGGTGCGGGTGACCCTCACGGGCGCCCAGGTGGACGCACTGCGCAAGGCGGTGGCTTCGTTGCGCCGCTCACCCGGTGGGGAGTGCATGGAGGATTCCCTGCTCTACCGGATTACGGTCGCCACGACAGCCGGTGGACGGGTGATCTGGTCCGCGAGCGCGGACGAGTGTCCCGGGGTTCTCACGGTCGCGAGCAACGCCCCACCGGTCTCGCTGAACGATCGTTCCTGCCCACTCGATCGCCTGGTGTCAACGTTCTTCGGGCCCACCCAAGCCACGGGGACCAGGGCAGGCCTCCGCCATTGCCAACCGTCCTGATGACGCTGGCGTCCTCGCACGGGCAAGGGCTCGAAAGTTACCGCCCAACGGGCGACGGCGGTGGCTGACGAACGGCGAGGAGGCACCGCGAGACTGGCCCGTGGTGGTCGTCCGGTAGCGCGACGGCCACGGACTGACTTCGGGCAACTCATATGGCGTGGCGCCCGCACCACCCTCGGGGGATGAGAGACGTGCGGGCGCTGACGCCGACCCGCGGAACCAGTCCGCCGCGTTGTGCGGGCAACTTTGGCGGCTGTGCGAGCGTCCGCGGATTCTTGATGCGCCACTCGATCCGACGCCGTCGTCGTCGACGGCCCCGGAGCGTTCGAGCCTCAGCGCACCAGAAGGTAGATGATCACCACGAGCAGGATGACCGTGATCGTTCCCGTACGAATATGCACGGTCAGTACGTGCCGCGACGGGCGTACGTGGTGCGTCCGTCGTCTCGTCGGGACTGTCCGTTGGCCGAGCGGCGGCGAACGAACCACAACTTCGACGCCGTGGACTCACTACGCGACCGCGGTTCGCTACCGAGCTTCTTCATGGACCGAGCTCGACTTTCCCAGCGCGCCGACCACGAGACCGTCGAGCGAGCGCCGTCCCGCGCCGACCGCCACCGCACTGATCACCATTGCAAAGAGACCCATTTCAACCACTCTCTTCTCTTCCCCGACGACGTGCCGGGTGCGAAGGAGGCGGGGTCTTGACGTCCTGGCCGAAGCCTAGCGGTCGACCGCCCAAACGCGTCAGGAAATCGATGACCGACGTGACCGCCGTGCGGCGCTCGTCGTTCCCGGCGACCGCTCCCGATGATCAGGGACGTTCCGGCTCGCACGGCGTCGTCGGTCGGCGGTGGGCCGCCCCGACGGCCCGTAACCGATCAGCTTGGCGAGCGACCGATCGGATGGTCGAGACTCGAGATGGCCAGTGAACCCTCGACGACGCGGTTCGCCACGTCAGTGAGTCGCCAGTTGTGGTTGCGCGCGTGCGCCCGCAGCCGGGCGAAGGCCACCTCCATGTCGGACGACGTCGATTGGGCGACCATACCCTTGGCCTGCTCGATCGTGATCCGACTGTTCAACGCGAAGGCCAGTTGATCGTTCAAGCGACGAGCGTCGAGAGAGGTGCGGTGCTGCAAGATCGCAATCGTGGCGATATCCGCCAGTCCTTGGGCGACGACGATGTCTTCCGCGGGGACGCTACCCGGCTGGCTCTGGAAGAGGTTCAGCGCGCCGATGGTGCGACCCCGAAGTCCCATCGGCAAACAGTGCACGGCGCGGAACCCCAGGCTGATCGCTCGTGGTGTGAATTTCGGCCAGTGATCATCTGGTTCGGTCAACTCGCGGTTGACGATGGCTGACGCACTCGTGAAGCAGTCCACGCACGGACCTTCCCAGGCCTGGATCTGAAAGAGCTCGAGAACGCGCATCGAATCACTCGAAGACGCGATGAACTGCAGCGTGTGACCGGGCGCCTCGAGCATCACGCCCGCGGCGTCCACTCTGAAGGCCTTCACGCATCGATCGCAGAGCAAGGTCAGGATGTCGATGATGTCGTAGTTGTCGACCAGGTTGTCCGCCAACTCGACCAACGTCGACACCATCAGCGACTCTCTGTCCACGCTACCCCCCCCGTCTGCAGCGGACGCAGCACCGTCGGTACCACCAAAGGCTAGCGCTCGGTCGCTCGACCGATGCCACTGCGTTCACCGTCGTGGACCGTCGTCCGCAACCCATTCGCGGCTGTCCTTCGCGTACCGCACCCGGCGGGCGATGACCTGGGCCGACAGATCGGAGAGCCCGATCTCACTGGCGAACGCGTGGGCTCGCAGCACCACCAGTGCTTCCTTGATCGACAAGGCGCCCTGCACCGCCACCATCCCCGCCGCCTGGTGTACCGCGAAGTCCCTGGTCGCCCCGCTGCGCAGCTCCGACGCGAGGGTGTCGGGGCCCGCTCCCGCCTGCATGGCGAGAATCGCCCGGCCGACGACCGACGCCAACAGGTACCCGTCGACCCGCTGTAGGTCGCTGAGTTCGCCCGGACGGTCCCGGTAGAAGCCGAGGGCACCGAACCGCACGGCGCCGATGTGGACCGGGAAGGCGAAGACCGCGCTCGCGCCCAGGGCCATCGCCGCTGCGCCGTAGGCGACCCACGGGGCATCGGTCGCGTCACGAAGATCGGGGTAGTCGCTGACGGCACCGGTCCGGCCAGCCGCCGTGCACGGACCTTCGTCGAGCGTCGTCTCGAGTTCCAGCAGCTCCCTAGCCCGCCGGTCGCTCGTGCAGAGGGTCGTCGCCGACGCATCGGACGAGAACACCATGATGCCCGAGCCGCTCAGATCCACGATTTCCGTCGCCACGGAGCACAACGACCCCTCGGGGTTGCCCTCGCCGCTTCGTCGATCGAGACACTCGTAGATGGCGATCAACCGGTCGAGGGGCATGGCCGTCGCTACGATCCCCTGGGGCACGGGTCACTGGTGCCTACCGTGCGAGCGGCCCCACCGTCGCCTGGGGTGCGACGACTGACGTCCGCCTCGCCCGGTCGGGGCACGAACGTGGTCGGAGCCCGACGGAACGCCAACACCGAGTCGACGCTGCACCGCTCGGGCCGCGACCGCGCCACGGCGGTCTCGGTCGCGCGACCGCCGTCGACGAGGGGACGAAGGACGAGGTGGATCTGCGACGTAACGCCCTCCAGTCGTCCAGGAAAGCGTCCCGCCCGACAGAGGGACGATCGCCTCGATCGTCCGACCCGAACCCGGCCTCTCGGTTTCCGATACGCTTTGCCTCGCCTTCCCAATCTCGGGGGCGTTGGTGCTGGTCGAACGCACGCCCTCGAGGGCGGCCGACGGACTGGCCCTCGAGAGTGCCTTCGAGTCGGCGCGCCCCGACGTTTGGCGCGCTACGAGAAGGGGGGCGGGCCACTTACCGCGATGGGCGGCGTCGACCATGGACGTGTCGTTCAGCCACTGCGCCGGGACCAGGCGACCACGTGCTCGAGTTCGGCGCCGGGCGCGATCGGCGGTCGCGCCCTCGCGCTGATCGCGACCGGCGGACCACGATCGCGTGACCGTGCTCCTCCGACGCCATAGCGCCGGGACCAGATCACCTCACGTCGTCACCGTCGGGCGGCCGCCACCGGGTCCCGTGGTGCCACGCCCGGTCACGGCACACCTGGCGACCCGGTGCCCAGGGCCATGCCCGTCGTCTTGTAGAGCGCTCCTTGTCCGGTGATGAAGAAGCCTTCGACGTCCGCAGTCTGTTCGAGTCGGTGCAAGACCTCCCGGCCCCCCACCGCGAGCGCCGTCGCCCACGCGTCGGCCATGGCCAGCCGTCCGCCCACCACCGTGGCCGAGACCGCGGCGACCTGGCCGCCGAAGGGGTTGATGAGGTGCTCGCCACGCGCGTAGACCCCGGAGGTCGCCACGGAGGAGTCGACCCGCACCACGGCGCAGAGTGCGTCGCGGTCGACGGGGTGCTGCACGCCGACGTCGTAGCTAGCACCGCTCAGCACGCAGACGTCCCCGCCGGCGTTGACGAGGGCCCCCGCCACGCCGCCGTCGGCGAGCACCGAGAGAGCCCGCTCGGCGGCCCATCCCTTCACCAGGCCGGTCGGGTCGAAACCGCCCTCCATCGCCCACGGGTCGAAGTAGCCCGCGGTCAGCGAACGGGCGACCTCGCAGAGGTCGATGACCTCGAGCATCTCGGCCGAGGGCGCCGTCGCGGCGCCCCGTCGCATCCTCGACAGCTCGCTATCCGGCCTCCACGGGCTGAAGCGGTCGTCGACTCGGTGCAACTCGGCGCACGCCTCGTCAACGAGTGACGCGACCTCCTCATCGGTCCGCGGTCCCGGCTCGACGAGGAACGAGACGACCGTCCCCATCACCGGCTCCGCCCGAGCGATCACTTGAAGTGGAGCTTGTCCAGGGCGCTTTGGATGGAGTAGGCGTAGGCCTCGCTGGTGTAGGTGGCACCGGTCAGCGCGTTGATACGAATGCCCTGAGCCTTGAGGACCTCGGCCTTGAGGACTGGAACCGCGTAGCCCTCCAGCTGCTGGGAGTACGAATCGAGGGTGTGCAGCGAGGCGACCGCCAGGTCGACGATGCGGTGGTTGGCGATGGTGACTCGCACCGACATCGTTCCGTATCCGTAGTTCTCGGTCTGACCGACGGCACTGGCGCTCGCGTTGGTCGAACCCCCCGGCACCGGGGGCGTGGTGGTCGTCGATCGGTTCGCCGGCGAGCTCGCCACCGTGGTGGGCGGCGAGCTCGGGGTGGTCGACGGGCTCGAGATCAACCGAGAGCCGGTCGAGCCGGAAGCGCCGTGCAGCGCCACCACGCTGGTGAAGCCCGCGGCCGTCGCGCCGAGCAGAGTGAGTAGTCGTTTCATCGCATCCCCGTCCTAGATGACGTACGCCTCTCGGTGCAACGCCTCGGCCGGCACCCCGGCGTGGCGCGCCATGTCGACGGCGTCACGCACGAACTCGGCCGAACCGCTGATGAAGACGTCCCGCTTGGCGATGTCGGGCACGAGTCGGGCGATCGCCTCCATCGGCACGTCGGAACGACTGCCGATCAGCCGGTGCATGACGCCCTTGCGCTGGCGGACGAGCTCCTCGACCTCGTCGGCCAGGAACAGCTCCTCCTCGCTGCTGGCCCGCAGGACCACGACCGGCCGCGATTTGGCGGGTAGGTCCTCCAAGAGCGACCGCATCGCGGTGACCCCGACCCCACCGGCCAGCAGCAGGCTGCTGCGACGTCGTTGCGCGTGCACCGTGAAGGCCCCGTAGGGTCCTTCGATGGCGACCGGCGTGCCGACCTTGACGTTCGCGACGGCCCGCGAGAAGTCGCCGAGCCCCTTCACGGTGAGGCGGAGGTAGGGCGGGCGAGGCAATCCGGAGACCGTGAACGGGTGCGCCTGCCACCACATCCCTTTGGTCAGGAACCGCCACTCGAAGAACTGACCGCCGGCGATCGCCAGCCGGTCGAGTTCGCGGCCCTCGAGGACCACCGACACGACGCCGGGGCCCTCCGACGTCACCTCGACCACCCGTAGGCGGTGACGGAGTGTCCGGTACACCGGTACGCCAACGCGAAAGACGAGGACGAGCACGGCCGCGAGCAGCCACGCGGCCGTCCAGACCGTCTGGGCCAGGGGGTGGCGGACGAAGGACGGCCCGAGCACCACCTCGTGGGCGAAGGCGAGGATCAAGGCGACGTACATCAGGAGGTGGAGCAGCCACCACCGCTCTCGGGGTATACGGGTGCGAATCTGGCGGATCGACACGAGACCGATGACCACCATGATCCCCAGCGCCACGGTCGCGGTCACCATGTTGGGGAAGGTGCGCAGCAGGACGCCGACCTCGGACCACACCCCCTGCCGGGCGGCTTCGGCGTACGCGAGGGTCAGCAGAACCGCGTGCGCCGAGATGAGCAGGATCGGCCACGGCGCGAGACGCCGGTGCCAATGCATCACGCCATCCTGCCCGAGCATCCGCTCCAGCGCCGGCGCGCGACTCGCGAGCACCACCATCACGAGGGCCAAGTAGGTCCCCGCGAGACCAGTGGTCGAACCGAGGAACATCGTGACGCCCCCGCGTAGGTGGACCTCACTCAGGGTGCCGTCCACCAGGGGCAGCCCCAGCACCAGACCCATGCCGAGCCCGGTCGCCACCAGTACGGCGAAGAAGGAGAGGGCACTCGGTCCGGAGACGTCCGCGTGCGGGCGATTGCCACGCCCACGCGAACCCGCCGTCAGATCTCCAGGGTACAACGTTGGCGAGCCCAAGGGTCCTCCGGTCAGCTACCACTCGCGTGTAGGTGAGGGAAGACTAGTGAACGCTCGATGCCGCAAAGTCCAGAATTGCGATTTTCTTATGGTCTTTTAACGTAGGACACAAGCACCCGAGCGGGTCCGTCCGTCGAACCCGTGACCGGACGTCGGTCCCGCCGTGGCCTCGAACGTCAGACCACGTGCAGATGGGGCTGGCGACGTCCGATTTGCTCGACGGCCTCGGGGACGTTGCGCTGCGGCGGGCGGGCGGCCTCGTGGAGTTCGAGGAATCCGTCGAGTTCGGCGCCGGTGAGGGGTCGGCCAATGTAATCCCCCTGGATGATGTCGGTGCCAACCCGGCGCAGCGCCTCGAGCGTGCCCGGGTTCTCCACGCCCTCGGCGACAACCTCCAGGTCGAGGGCTCGCGCCATTTCGATGATGGAGCGAATCAGGGCGATGGCACGGGTATCGGTCTCGAGAGCGAGGACGAATGACTTGTCGATCTTCAGTTCGTCGACCGCCAACTCGAGCAATTGGGACATCGATGAGTAGCCCACGCCGAAGTCGTCGATCGAGATCTTGACGCGGGCGGCCCGCAGCAGGGCCAGGCTGCGCTTGTTCTGCTCCGGGTGCTGACTCAGGGACGACTCGGTCACCTCGAGGGTGATCCGCTCGGGCGCGATGTCGAACCACTTGAGCGTCCGACCGATGGATTCGGGAAGGTACTCGTCCATCAGGTCCCACTGGGAGATGTTCACGCTCATCTGTAGCGAGTGACCGCAGCGATCGAGGCGCGCGAGCTCGGTGATCGCGAGATCGAGCACGGTCCTCGTCAGCGGGTTGATGAGCCCTACTCGTTCGGCCAGGGGTACGAAGTAGTCGGGCAGCAACATGCCCAGCGTCGGATGCTCCCACCGGACCAGGGCCTCGACCCCGTGGACTGCGCCGGAACGTAGGTCGAGCGTCGGTTGGAAGTGCAGGGTGAGGCGTCGACGATCGATCGCGGTGCGAAGCTCGTTGATGAGCGCCAACCGCTCGCGGCTGTTGACGTCGATCTCCTCGCGGTAGGCGCACACGCCCCCGTGCAGCCGCTTTGCTTCGTACATCGCGACGTCGGCGCTACGCAGCAGTTCCGCGTGCGTCGCGCCGTGTTGGGGCCAGATGGCCACACCGACGCTCGCGCTGACGCGGACCTTGGTCCCGTCCAGGGAGACCGGACGCCCGAGCGTCTGGGCGAGCTCGTTGGCGGAGGCCACCGGGTCCACACCGTCCTGCACGACGAACGTGTAGGCGAATTCGTCGCCACCGAGGCGCGCGACGGTCCCACGGTCCCCGACCCGTTCGGCGAATCGCTGGCCGATCACCTTCAGGAGCTCGTCGCCGTAGGCGTGACCGATCGTGTCATTGACCTCCTTGAAGCCGTTGAGGTCGACGAGCACAATACCAAGCTGCTCGTTCTCGCGCAGCGACGCGAGCTTCTCCTCACCGTCCTCGAGAAAGGCTCGGCGGTTGGAGAGGCCCGTGACGTGATCGGTGCGCGCCTCGACGAAGTTCGAGCGCCCTAGGAGACGGACCTCGCCCTGGGTGATCACCATACGGAGGATGACGAGCGAGAGCGACGCGAGCGCCATCAGCCGCGTGGATTCCGAGGTGTGGCGGACCACGGAGATCGCCAGGACCGCCGTCGACAGCACCCCGAAGATCACGGGAATCAGGTTGAGACCCCGCGGCACGCCCTGCGCATCGCGCGTCGCGCGTCGGCCCAAGCCCCACGGCCACGCGGCGAAGGCGACCATCGACAGGCCGAGGGCGCGTGACAGGCCGATCAGGGCCGCACCGTGACTCACGCCCACTCGGTTGAGTGCGATGATGTCACCGGCGATCAACGACGCCAGGCCCACGAACAGCAGTGTCGTGGACATGTCGGTGTGGAAGTGACGCGGTACGAGACCGGCGGCGAGCAGGACCAGGAGCACCAGGACGAGGATCGGGTTGAAGATGTTGAACTCGGCGATGAGGGACCGACCCGTCACCTCGAAGTACTGCTTGACGCCGTACAACTCGACGACGGCGGCTAGGGCCAAGCCGGCGATGATTCCGTCGAGGCGCACGCTGTTGGCCCTCGGTCCGAACGAGTGCTGCATGACCAGTGCCACGGCGACGGCGATCGCCAGATAGGAGCAGGCGTAGATCGCGTCGCGCACGGTCGGTGTCGCCACCCGCACGAGATACGAGACGTGGGCGTAGTGCACGAGGCCCGCGACGTTCAAAAGGATCACGCCGACACCCATGGTGAGCCAGGCCCGGCGCAGGTCTCGATACCGACGCGCCCGTATGAGGATCGGGACGACCGGAAGGACCATCGCCGCGTAACGCAGACCCGTCTGCCATTGCACCGCTGTCCCGGTTCTCGATGTCGCGACGAAGAGCACCACCCCGTAGGCGCCGCAGGCGACGAAGGTGGCCATCTGCGCTACGAGCTGCCAACGGTTGCGAGCGATCTCCACGACGGCGTCCGACAGGCTCACGCGACGGCGGGACTCGACCGACAGCGCGACATTCATCGCGGCTCCACGTTCTGGTACGAGCGGCACTCGATTCGGCGGGGTGGCGGTTGAAACGGCGCGTGTGCGGGATCGTCGTCACATGTCATGGTGCACGCCCCCGTTTACCCTTCCGTTCGACGTCTCTAGACCTGGTACCCCGCGACGCACCGCGGACGAACCCCGGCGGTGACTGCAGACTTACGCCTGGTCGAGGTGGGAAACCGCCGAATGAGGTCCTTCGTACGTCAGGCGTAAATGATTATTTGCCATCCTCAACGTACGAACACAGCACGCACAATCTACGAACAACGAAAACCATTACGTACCGCTCTTCTCAACCTCTCTGCTCTTCCTTCTCCTCGTCACGAGCTCGCCGTTATCCTGGTCGTCTGCGCACCGAGTGCGTCTTCCGGCCGGCTCCTCGCTCTGACGGACCGCACTACCCGTGCGGCCCGACGGGAACGACGAGCGGTCGCCGCGGGCGACTCCAACCCCACCAGATGAGCACCTACCATTTCGTCGCCGATGGCACCCGCGGGGCAGCGACCGACGAGCATCGCCGGGCCGGGCAACCTGGGGACTGGCCTACCTCGAGTGACCAACGTGCCACTTGGCGCAGGTTTCGCACTGGTAGGCGCTCATCGGTGCTCCCACGCGCTTGGCGATCGTCCGGGCCCGCTCCTCGGCGTCGTCTCGCGTCGCGAAGGCCGTCTTGGGCGTGCCGTTGGCGTTCGTATGCGCGTGGGGACGGCGCCGCAGGGATGTCCCGCCCCTCGCGCGGCCGCCGTAACGGCCGGACCAGTAGATGACCAGGACGAGTAGGGCCACGGCGGCGAGCAGGATGGCGACGGTGGACATCGTCACTCCGCCACCCGATGGCGACCTTCGGACCTCACCGCAGTCTGCGCCGCATCCCAGCGCACGATGTCCATCGCACCCACCTCTCTCCTCGTACGTCGTCGACACGCCGAGCGTGGCCGCTAGGTCTCCGGCACGCCCAGAATCACCGGTTCGTCGGCCGCTGGATAGTGGTACTTCCCCCCGCGCATCCAGGAGGCACCCGCCGCGATCAGGCACGCTCCGATGGAGAAGTCGAAGGCCTCGTGCAGTCCGTTGGCGAAGGGTCCCGAGATCAACGCGGGAAAGAACCTCCGACCTTTGAGTGCGGCGGCCTGGTGGGCCGGCAGATGCGTCAGCACCGACGTGCCGATGAGGTGCTGGACCGGGTTATAGCCGAGGAAGGCCGCGAACAAGGTGGAGACCGGCGGGAGGTGTGACGCCTTCGTCGCATCCGACACCGGGACCCCGTGCGAGACGAGTCCGTGGTAGACCGCCGAGGGCAGGGAACTCGAGAGTCCCACGATGATCAACGTGAAGAAGACACCGATCGAGAGCACCTGGGCCGAGTTCTGGAAGGTCGAGGTCATCCCCGACCCGACGCCGCGGTGCTCTGGTGGAAGGCTGTTCATCACCCCGGCTCGATTGGGGGACGCGAAGGCACCCATCGCCAGACCGTTGAGCAGGAGTATCGGCGCAAACTCGGTGAAGGAGAAGTTGATGGGCAGGCGCTCGAGCAGCAGGAATGAGCCAGCCGCGACGAGCATCCCCCCCGTGGCGAACGGGCGTGATCCAAAGCGGTCCGAAAGATAGCCGGAGATCGGCCCCGCAAGCAGGAAGCCGATGGTCATGGGCAGCATGTAGATGCCCGCCCAGAGCGGAGTCCGGCTGAAGTCGTAGCCGTGAAGCGGCAACCAGATGCCTTGGAGCCAGATGATGAGGATGAACATCAGTCCACCTCGTCCCATGCTGGCCAGCAACGACGAGATGCTGCCCGCGGTGAAAGCCCGAATCCTAAAGAGCGAGAGACGGAACATCGGATCGGCGACTCGGTGCTCGATGAACGCGAAAACGACGAGTAGCGCCACGCCGCCCGCTAGGCATCCGAGGACGAAGGGGCTGGTCCAACCCATCGTCGAGTCACCGTACGGCTGGATGCCGTACGTGATCCCGACCATGATCCCGATGAGCCCCAGGGCGAAGGTCACGTTGCCCGGCCAGTCGAGACGCGCCCTCGCCCGTCGGGGCACCTCGCGAAGTTTCCGGTACGCCCACACCGTCCCGAAGAGCCCGATCGGTACCGACACCAGGAAGATGAGGCGCCACTGAATCGGGGCGAGCACGCCACCCAGGATGAGACCGATGAATGAACCGCTGAGCCCGGCCACTTGATTGATGCCCAGCGCCATGCCTCGCTGGTTCTCCGGAAACGCGTCGGTCAAGATCGCCGCCGAATTGGCGATGAGCATTGCGGCGCCGACTCCTTGAAACACCCTCATGACGACGAGCCACAACGCGGCGGCGGTCCCGCTCATCCAGGTGATCGAGAGGAGCAACGAAAACAACGTGTAGACCGCGAAACCAAGGTTGTAGATGCGCACCCGGCCGTACATGTCGCCGAGGCGCCCCAAGCTCACCACGAGCACGCTGGTGACCACCATGAAGCTAAGGATCATCCACAGCAGGTAGAAGCTGTTCTTTGGAAGGAGCGGATCGATGTGGATACCGCGGAAGATGTCGGGCAGGGCGATCAGCATGATCGTGATATCGATCATCGCCATCAGGGAGCCGAGGGTGGTGTTGGACAACGCCACCCACTTGTAGCGATCATTGGGACGACCCGACCCCGAGGAGATGTCCTTGCCGAGCAACTGGGTCATAACGCCGGGATTCCTCTTTCGTCGCTTACGGCTCCGTGTGGCACCAGACGGATCCGTTCCACTCGGCCTTCGGGCTCCGTGACGCACCGCCAGTCCACCACGCCTCCCTCTCTCCGTACCATCGAATCCTCGTGTCCGCTCGCACCTGACCCGTCGGCGCAGCTAGGCCGAATGGGGGCCAAGGTCTCGCTCATGATCCTAGAACGCTCGATCTGGCGTAGACGCATGACTCGCGACGAAGTCCGTCCGGTCGGCCGCCGACTGCAGACTCGTTCCAACGAGCGACATCACTGTCCACGCAGCACTTCAAGCGGTCGGGAGGGAACGTAGACGTGCCCGGCCCCGCGGCACCAACGCGATCTGGACTTCACAACTGTGCCACGGAGCTTGGTGACCGAACGGGTTACCGATGAGAAGCGACGTTCCTCGAGTTCGGAACCGTATAGGCGAGACGCCACGCCCTCACGCGAATCGGTTCCAATTCCCGGAACCTCGCGCAGTGAGACCGGCGATGTCGCGGAATACGCCTCGGAACTCGCGTCTGTTCACCAGACCACCTGATGAGAAGCAACTCAACCGGCTAGGTGGCCGCAGTGTGCGGGCGTGCCTATTCTCTAGTCATGGCAGTCGACCAGACCCGCAGGGTTGTCCGCGACTATCTCGAGGGCCACGCTACTGACGTGATCGCCGAAGACGCAGCCTTCACCATGATGGGTAGCGGCGAGGTGTTCCGGGGCCGCGAGGCGATCGCGAGCATGTTGAACCACTTCTACCACGGTATCTTTGAAGGTCGGTTCGAGGAGGGCCGACTCCTGGTCGGAGACGACTGGGCCGTACTCGAGGGCGAGGTGGTGGGCGAACTCCTCGAGCCAGTCGGTGGCCTCGCGCCCAACGAGGGGCAGGTAAGGGTACCTCTCTGCGTCGTTTATGAGGTGACAGGAGAGTACGTTGCCGCTGCCCGAGTCTATCTCGACACTTCCCGTGGACACGGTCGATAGCGCCTTTCATCGTACGTTCGAGCCAACCGTTGGCGCCGCTTTCCCACATGATCCAGTGGTTTCGAAGTGCTATACGAACGACGGACGATAGGGTCACCGTAGTACCAATCCTTCGGGGTTCTCATCGTCTACGGCTCGTCGTTCAGTGCATGCGGTGAGAGGAGGTTCGTGAGCGCCTCACGACACTCGAACCGTTGGAACTCGCCGATCCCTTCTCGTTTCGCCGTCGGTCCTCCACTACTGGCGCGTCTGGCGTCCGCGCAACCCACCGTTGGGCGGACGTCGTCATGTTGAGTCCGCACCAACGACAAACACCGTCGATACAGCGGACCGCCGTGGGGCCAACACCGTTGCAACGGACACCGCCCGCGCATGCCTTGAGAAAGGTGGGCGTTACCAACTTCACGCTGATAGCGGAGGGGCGGCAGGAACCGGTCCGCAACCAAGATGCTCAATCCTCACGCGTAACAGTGGTGGGCCGTTCAGTGGTTGGCCGTTCAGTGGTGGGCCTTAGCGGACAGCTTTCAAACATTTCCGGGATGCTGACCGAACTGATTCAATGAATCACGCCGACATGCGCAGGTCAAGCTACCAACTGATCCTCAACAGCCCCAAACGACAGCAACCACGATCCAATCTTCCGGCAGCACAACTCCCAGACTTTGACCGCACGATACCGGAAGAACCGCAAATGCCTATCAGGTACTTTCGTCCGTATGCACAAAGTCATTGCCCCAAAGATCCTCTATCTCGGTACACCGGTTGTTTTGATCAGCACCATGAATCAAGATGGATCGGTGAATCTCGCCCCCATGTCCTCGGCCTGGTGGTTAGACCAGACCGGCGTTCTTGGACTTGGTACTCGGGGCCAGACATATGCCAATTTGCAGCGAGATGGCCAGTGTGTCCTCAACCTCCCCTCCGTTGACCAAGTTGCCGCAGTAGACCGACTAGCGCTGACGACGGGTTCAGATCCCGTTCCAGAATATAAATTGGCAATGAACTTCCGCCACTTGAGAAACAAGTTTGATGAGGCGGGACTGACCGCAATCCCTTCGGACCTGGTGCGGCCGCCGCGCGTGATGGAGTGCCCAATCCAATTGGAGGCGGAGGTTAACGCCACTCATTCAATCGGCGCGACTGAGGACTACTCGGCCTGCATTGAAGTACAGATCATTCGAGTACACGCCGAAGAGGAATTACTTGACCCAGACTTTCGACACCACATTGCTCCCGATCGCTGGCGGCCGTTGATCATGAGTTTTCTGCACTTTTACGGACTCGGTGAGCAGATCCACGGCTCGCGGCTGGCCGAGGTGTTTTGATGGACCCGAAGGCTCGAGCGTCGTCAAGCGTCGAGGAGGAATATTGGCGCGCCGTTCTAGAGCGTTCTCGAGAACACGACGGCAGATTCTTCTTCGCGGTGCGGACCACGGGGATATATTGCCGACCCTCGTGTCCGGCGCGGCGGCCACGTCGCGAAAACGTCGAATTCTTTGACGATCCACAGCGAGCGCGTGAGGCAGGATATCGAGCGTGTCGCCGATGCGCCCCTGACTCGAGTGACACTGGAACGCCCCAATGGGTGTTGGCGCTGTGTCGGCGACTGGAACGACCCGGTGGCGTCCCGACGCTCCTTGAGTTGGCCAAGCTCGTCGGGTTAAGTCCGTCCCATGTGCAGCGCACATTTACGCGAGAAATAGGAATTAGCCCTCACAAGTACGGAAGTGCCCGGCGCCTGGAACGCCTACGCGCCGAGTTGCGAAGTGGGCCTGACGTGACGTCGGCGGTGTTTGACGCCGGGTTCAATTCGAACAGTGGCGCGTATGTTCAGGCGAAGCCGGGACTGGGTATGACGCCGCGCCGTTGGCGCAACGGCGGACGTTGCGAAGAAATTACATATACGAT
>VFSW01005731.1_pt1 | contig 18333 bp, 31 predicted proteins | sample 5358111 | NCBI WGS metagenome assembly VFSW01 (sample SAMN11554181, study PRJNA540505) | mine drainage metagenome | isolation source: sediment from site ElyBrook_90M | place: USA: Ely Copper Mine, Vershire, VT | collected 2017 | reverse complement strand
CTCGCCATGAGCCGCTCGCCGATGCCGGCGTGTGACTTCAGCCGCGGCACGTCGGCCCGCGTGTACAGGACCGGGCCGCGTGGTCCCTCGACCAGTACCTTTTGTTTCTCGGGATGATGGTGGAATAGCGAGAGCGCCCGCACGGCCGTATCCTTGTCGGGCACGGCCTTCGCGGCTCGCGTGGCTTGCGCATGTACGGCCTTTTCGGCCAACCAGCCTATGGCACGGTCGAGGATCCCCATGCCGTTAGTGTGGCAAATCAGGTTGGGAAATGGCTAATTTAGTGGAGGCGCCTTGTCTAACAGATCGCAAATAAAGTCAAATCCCAGATCATGAAAGTCTTGCCTGTTACCTACCTCTATCATTCTTCCCTTGATTCTCACGTAAGCATCGACAATACGAGAGCCATTTTTTAGTTCAAACTTCGCGGCTCCAAGCTTTGCTATCTTCCAGTACACTCTTCTAACAAGATCACCGATCAACATTGGCGGCATTCCTATTTCCTTGGCAATGCTATCGCCGACGCCAATGTCAAGAACGTGCGGATTTGCCGCCGTTTCACCAGTTGCAGTATTACTCTCGTAAATCACGCAGGAATGCAGACGCTTTCTTGCATGATGGCCGCGAGCAATTCCAGAACTTATCCGGTGACGCACCATGCATCATATGGCGATCTTCGGCCATCTCCTCAATGAACGCCATTGCTTTCTGTAACTCGGCAGCAGCATCATCCATGCTAAACCTCACGCGAACATGTTGAACTTGCGTCCGCCACGCTCAGCATACCATACACTTACGGCCACGCTTAGCAATAAATCATCATGCTGCCCTTCTCTTGCGTTGAATGTCTCGTTTGCAGCCTGCGTTATCTTCGTGCGATAGTTCTCAAGCTCTTTAACGAGCGTTGGCATCTCGGTTAACTCTGCCGCATACTTCAGCCGTTCCGATTGCAGGAGCACTAGCAAGAGGCCAATCAGCCGCACCTTGGCAACGTGGTAACTTCCGTCGCCCTGGCTCATCTCGGCATGGCCCGAAGTAATCGTGATCGGCACCAGCCGCGAAAACTTAGGCTTGTACTTCCGCAGCATATCGCACACCGGGCGCCCGACTCCCGTTTCATCCACAGACAGCACGGCCCCCATCAATGGAGGCTTGCCGAAGTATCGCACCAGGTCCGCTGCAATGTCCGTGTAGTCCGTGCCGAGCGGCCACCGCTGCAAGGCCTGGATAGCGTAATATTTGGCCGGTTTGTCCGGATTGGCCGGCTCAACCACATCGTGCTGAGCGATGGCACAGAAGGCGGACGGATCCTGCGCCTGTCCAAGGTCAAGGCCACAATAGTAGCGTACCCCAGCTTTCTCAGCCGGCTTGCGCGGTCCGCCAAATGGCCAGTTATCGAACATCTTACCCCAGCACTATCGGTTTGATGTCTCGACTGATCCCGCGATGGATCACATCGTAAGTGAATACCGCATCCGTGGCATCTTCGAAGCTGCAGATGTATTCTTGAGCGAACCAACGCGGCCCCATGCTGCGCCGCTCTTCATCTAGGAAATCGGCCGGTATCCGTGGACATTGAGTTGCTGTCACTCGGAACCGCTTCCAGTCGCCCTTGCTACTCCATTCCTCCCAGAACCAGCCGCGTTTGCCGAACGGCGTTGACAAGGCCACCATGCGGCCGCCGCTGACAGCGAGCATGGGCGTCACCGCTCGAAACAGGTCATCAGATACCCGAGCCGCTTCGTCCACAATCAGTAGCCGCACACCGGAGTAGCCGCGGATGGTTTCCTCCGTGCCAGGCAAACTCACGATTCGGCTGCCATTGCTCAGCTCCAAAGTCAGGGCTGTTTCCCTGGCAATGCTGATGATCTTCCCCTGGGCGTGCACAAGGTCCTTGGCCTTGCGGAAGATCTCGCCACTCTGCCGCAGAGAGGGGGACAGGAGAAGAATCAAGGCGGGAGGTTCAAGAATTGCCGTCAGGACCGCCAGGCCCGCGCTCACAGTCGATTTCCCGGCCTGTCTGCACGTGAGGAGCAGCGTCCGGGAAAAATTGCAGCGGAGCAATAGGCTCTGCCACCTGTCCGGCTTCAGGCCGGCTTTCTCCAGCAGCAAACTCGGATTGATCCAGTAGTAATCCGTCGCATTCATCTCCCCCTTGTCCACCCTGAGCGCCGTTGCTTCCAGGCAAGCTCTGGTAGCGTGCGATGATGGCAGCGAGAGCAATGCAGCGTTCGTCATCACTGATGCGGATCGGTGCGCCCTTTAGTCCAGAGACTTCTACTTTTTCCCTATCAACTTTGCCCCCTCGATTCGGGGACCGCCGTTCAAGCCTCCATTCCGCTGCCTGCCAGTGGTCTTCCTATGGCTTCTTAATCACGCCGGCTGGGTGGATTTCCCCGTCGGCAATGGCTTTTTTATATGTGTGGAAAAACTCAAGGAATAATGCCTCTTTTTTCTTCGGTTTGGCGTCAGGATCTCTCAACCTCTTCGCCTCAAGTGCCCCCCTCTTCAACCACTTACGCCACGTCGTTCTTTCGACACCAAGAAAATCCCCGACTGTCTCAAGATACATAACCGTAGGAATGATACGGCGGAAGTCCTCGACGATTTCAGGTGTTAATTTTGTTGGGCGCATCTCTTCCCGTGCTCTTTACAATGGCATTTGAAGCAAAGCGTAACTCCATTCGACACCGAGACACGAAGAGATGGACAATCCTTCCATGCCGCCACATGGTGAACATTTAGCTTGGAAGTCGATCCGCATTTCGTGCAACGCCTTCCATCCCTTTTGAGAACATCATTTTTCCATTGCCAAACAAGAGCATCATTTCTGCCAACAGCATGGCCGACAAGATCAGAAGGTATGCGATCTCGCCAGTCCGGATCGCATATGTCAAGAAGTCCGCGTGCGCCGGCTTTGTTGATCGGATGGCTGTCAGGATCAATTAGGACGAGAATCGCCGCGTCAGCCAGTTCAGCATACTCTAGTAGAGCCTTCCTTGGGTTCTTCTTGTTTTTTCTGTGTTTCTTTTCAACATATCCAAGACGAACCGAAATCTCTCTCAATGCTGCCAATTTCCGGCAATAAAACATCTCGACAAGTTGACGCCAAAGATCATTCATAAACTTGTCTAGATTAATTAACTCATCAATACTCATTTCTTTACGGCTTGCCTTAACCATGCCGTTTCTTATTTTGTCAAACGCATACTCTATTCTTGTCTTTCTCATTCACTTCTTGCCATCACTTGCCGTGATCGTTGCCGCGCCGGCCTTGGCCATGAACTCGCGTGCTTCTTGCTCGGTGGCGCGTTCGTACTCGTTAAACCCGCCAGCACGAATGAGCCACATTCCATGCCAGAAGCGTGCCGAGCAGCAATGGATGCCATTCCTGTCGAATCCCTCAAGGTTAGTTGCTTCCTGCTCTCTTATCTCGTTAATTCCGGCACCAGAAACTTTTTCACCTGGCAATCGCCATGCTCGTCTACCAGCATGTTCAGTGCTGCCCGCAAGCCCTTGTTTCCAATCTGATCGTAATTGTACATCAGATGGGCACGCAGCACCGGGCACCCCTTGTCGCCAAACGGACAATCCTCGCACTGGCGTTCAAAGTATTCACCGTCGCTGCCATTGGAGAAGTAAGCCATTACCGTTCTCCGACGATCCCCGTCCTTCCGGAAGCGGAGCGCTTTGTCCGGAATGCAAGATTCCGGATATTTCCTGACAAGTTCGGCGACGTAGTTTCCGGCGTCGCCCCAGCCCCATTCGGCACCGCTCACAAATCCGGGGACGCAGTTGTCGCTCACGCGGCAACGCATCATGCGGGCAAACTTTTCCGTCAACTGCTTATTACCCTGCCGCCTTGGGCCTTCCCCTTGTCCGCCGTATCTCGACATTCTCCAGGTCCGACGGCTCGATCAAGTAGAACCGCTCCCCGGCCCGTGTCGCCGGCATACGCTCCTCGCGGATCAGCCGCCGCAAGTGGCGGTTCGATATGCCCAGGCGCCTGGCGGCCTCCGTCACGGTTAACAAAGCGTTTGCCTCCATGATGGAATCATAGCCGATGCCGGACTATTTATCAAGGAAACGTCGGCCCAGGCTTGTCCGCCTGCGATCCGTCCAGCGCCGCTTGTAACGCTATCCAGCCGGCGCCGCGCAGCATCAGCATTGAGGTGCCGCCTTTATTGCCGGCATGTAGCAACACGTCACACGGACCGCTGAACCGCTGTACTATCTTGGCTGTCAGGTCCCGGTCGAATGGCACCTTCTCGACGAATCCATGTCGCCGCTCGGGCAACTCCTCTACCGTTCCTTCGCCTCCGCAAAAGCCGCATTCATGTTCGTAGCCGCAATGGCACTCGTGTTCACCGTCGCCTATGCAATGATGGCATTCGACAATTGTCGGCTTGTACTGCTCGCCGGACCACTCCTTGACCTTATCAAAGGTTGATTGGGCCACAAGTTTGAATTCCCGGTCAATCAGACCGAATATTTTCTTAGCCGTTATGGCCGACGGCACCTTGAAGTCGCTCTCGGACTCAAGCATGACGGCTGTTCTACCATCCGATGCCCATGCGAACACTTTACCGTCACGCTCCAGACGCAACGGCGCTGCCAGCATCTCAAAGTGGCTTTCCTTGTCGCAGAACTCTGCCATCCATGACAGGTCAGTTTTCGTTGCAGTTTCCATCATGTCTCCTTAGTTGTTTCGTGTCCCCATCTTCTTCCAGAAAGAATGGATGATATATGAGCCTGGCACACGCCAAAAATGTCAGCAATTTTCTGCTGAGACATTTGCGGATACAAAGACTTTATTTTCAAGATGTCATCTTCAGACAACTTTGAGTTGTGATTCAAAACTCCTTTTTGCTCATGAGAACTATTTCTTCTTCCCTTGTTCGTCATATCAAGAAGATTATCGTACTGAGTTCCAGGAAAGAGATGAGATGGCCTTACACATGGAGGATTGTCGCAAGAATGACAAATACATATTCCGTCTGCAATATCTCGGTTGACAAGTGAGAATGAATATCTGTGCGCCAACAACATTTGCCTCATTCCGTTACGTTTGACGCAAAACACACCGTAGCCGAATTTAGTTGTGCCAGCATTCCAAATCCAGCATCCTTCAGTCTTATAAACTTTCTCCCAAAATCTATCTTCTTCCGGTCTTGTGCTGAATGCGTATTTGCAAGATGGGCTACAAAATAGTTGCTTTTCAAACATTTCAAATCCGCACCTCGCTCTTCTTCTAAATAACAAACCACACATGGCACATTTCTTCTCATCCATAAAATCAATCTCCATTCAAGATTCTTTGATTTCTATGCCATGACAGGCGAGCATCAATTGTTTCTTGATCTTGTACTCTCGCGTCCTGTATCCTTTACAGTCTTCAACTACTATCTTGCCGTTCTCAATGTAGCAGAAGTCAGAGCGATAGTCACATATTTTGATTTCGCCGACTTCAAGAGAGAAATTCTCTTGCAATGTCAATCCTTGAATAGCGCCGATTTGCTCCAGCAGTTTCAGCTCACCATATCTCCGTGCCTCTTTTAAGCTGGCAAAGCGAATGTCATCAACTACTGTCGGTCGTGCCCGGTATTTATGCACTTTTACCGGCACAGACAGCATTTCACCGCACCGAGGGCACTTGCCGTAAGCCGACTGGTCGCCCAGCCAGTTACAGGATATGCAGTGATAGCGTGCCTTAACCTTCACTGGCCTTCTTCCGCTTCAAGAAACGCTTGGATGAACTTCGCGGCAACTTGCGGCACGATTGCATTGCCCGCACCCCGCAGGAGACCCACGCGACCGGGTAGCCCGCTTGCGAGCGGAAACCCTTGGCTCGCTAGGACGATGCCGAGGCCAGTTCGTAAGCGTTCGGCACGCCTTTCTTGTGGACTTTCGTCAACAACGGATCGCCATACTTTTTCCAGCGCTGATAATGTTTCTGGCACATGCCGAGTTTGCGTGCCGGGCTGCTGCACACCTTGCACACCTTCGGCTCTTTCTTGTTGTGCGTCTTGCCCAGGTGACATCCGATGCAAAGCGTTTGAAGATTCTCGGGCCGATGGTCTCTCCAGTCTCTGTTCCTGTGGTGAACATGAAGCTGGCCGCGCGTCGGTATACGTCCACAGCGTTCGCATTGTGGCCTCCTCGATGCAGCGGATATCCGATGCTGAGAAGTTGAAGATTGACTGCGCACGCCGCGCGAGTTCGCACAACGCAATGAGCAAAATCGACGCGACTTGAACCGAGTCATATCCTCCAGTGTTTGCCCGTATCGTTTCCTGCGCAGCAGCTTCCCACATCGCTCGCAATGCTTCTCCGGGTCTGGCGTTGGTTTGCGTGGCATAGCGTCTTACCTCTTCTTCGACTTGAGAAAAGAGACAATCCCAGCTATGCCCCATGATATCGGATACCCCATCAGATATAAACTGAAAAACGGGTTCAATGCGCCGCGCTTTTCCGTCTCGGCAGGGGATGAGTATGGCGTTGTCCCAGTGATTTGATCCGTCAGCGTTTGGCCTGGATGGATGCCGGTCGGCGGAATCTTGTGTCTGGTCGCCGTTTCGTTCCGGTGGCTCTTGCTGTCGGCACTGCACTGTGTCGCCCAGCCCGCCAAGTTCGCCACTGTCGGCAGGTCCGCCCCCGTTCCCTTCCGCTCGAATTCCGCTATCGCTCCCTCCGACGTGCGAATGCCCTTGTCCGCGTCCGTGCTGCGCGTTGTTGGCCAGCCGGCCAGTCTCGCCGCCCACGGCAAACTCTGACTCTTGTCTTCCTGGCTCGGCCCGACGTTCCCTTTGTCTGAAGTCTTTGGAGTCGGCCACCCAGAACAGCCTTTGGCGGATATGCGGCGCGCCCGCGCTCGAATCGCTGGGATCGGTAGGCCCGACGGCATCCGCTGCCGCTTCCACCGGCAGGCGTATTCCGGGGCCGCAATCTCCTCCGTCAGCAACCGCTTCAGCGCGTCCGTCAGCCGGCGCTGGAGCGGGTTCGGCTTCTGGAATAGGTCGTTCTGTTCCACCGGCTATTTCCTCTTCGCCAGCCACGCCCGAACGATCACTTCCAGGGCATCCTCGCCCCAATTCCCCAGGGCGCAATTCATCGCCAGGCACACCACCCGAATGTTCGCGTAGACGTACCCCTTCGCCGGCTCGATCCGATCCAGCGACGGGCTTTGATGCGTCCGCCGACCCTTGAGGTTGAACGGCGTCCCGCTTAGCTCGCACGCGCCGGCGTCGATCCGGCTTTGAATCTCCGACTGGTGCCGGTCCAGGTCGAACGCCAGCCCCATCTTCGCGGCCCGGCGTTGCGCACCGCGGATCAACATTCTCGCCCGGTTTTTCTTGACGTACTTCGTCCGGTACGCCTTGTGCCGCTCCGGGTTGGCTACTCGGCTCGCCCGCTGCCGGACGATTCGAGTGGTCCGCTCCCGTGCCACATACTGCCGGTTCCGCTCCCGGTCGCATTCCCGGCACGAATACCGCACGCCGTCCGCTGCTCTCGGTTCCGGCCGGAACTCGGTGAGCGTTTTCGTTTCCCGACACTTGCTGCACCGTTTGGTCTGCATGGCGAGCTACCCAATAAAGCCGCTGGCGAATGTGGGGAGCGCCGACCGCTGCCGCGCACAGGTCCGCCGCCGCAACCTCGTAGCCGATTGATTCGAGATCGTCCCGAACATTGGAGAGCCATTCGCACCCCATCGTTCCCGCGACCTGCTCCCCGAAAATAACCGGCGGGCGGCACTCGCCGATGAGCCGAAAGAGCACCGGCCAGAGGTGTCTTTCGTCCGTCTGACCTTTCCGCTTGCCTGCTGTGCTGAAGGGTTGGCAGGGGACGCTACCGGTCCAGACTTCTCGCTCACTGGGCCATCCGGCGAGCTGGAGCGCGTATTCCCATCCACCGATCCCCCCAAAGAAGTGATGGCGATTGAATCCCACAAGGTCGCCTGGGCGCACGTCTCGGATGTCTCGCTCATCGACTTCTCCGGGCGATATCAGTCCTTCCTTTATCAACTCTCTCAGCCATGCTGCCGCTCCGCGATCATGCTCGTTGTAGTAGGCGTGAACGGTTGCCATTCGTCAGCCTTTCGCCATACAATGAGAGAAAGGAGGCTCTTCATGCCGGCCCATAGAAACAACGAAAAGGCTAATGCGATGTACGCCCTCTATCTAGATGGGCACAGCTTGTCCCAGGTCGCCAAGGCGTTCTCGGTGACTCGCCAAGGCGTCTACAAGATGTTCTCCAAACGCGGCTTTGCCATGCGCACAGTCGAGCCTCTTCCCTTCATCGTTTGGAACGGGAACAAGTACACGCGAAGGCCGAATGGCTATTACGCGAGAACAAGCAAGGGGCGCCGCTATCTCCACATTGAGATGTGGGAGCAAGCGAACGGCCCGATTCCGGATGGCCTCGAAGTCCACCATGCGGATGGCGACAAGACCAACAACAGGTTGGTGAACTTGGAGCTTCTCACCAGTTCCGAGCATGGCAGGAGGCACGGCTTCGCAGGCAATCAGCATGTTCCCTCCACCGGATTCAGGCCCGTTCGGTAGCTCGGTGAGCCAGGCGCAAGCTGACCGTTCGTTGTCACCGTAGTAATCCATCCTTGTTTTCCTTCCGCCAGTAGAAATCCATCACGCCACGGTCAACCTCCCATCCCCAACGCAACAACGCATCGGCCAGGATAGGATTCTGCACGCCTTCAACAACAACCATATCAAAACGCTTATCTTCCTTGAATTGCTCCAGGAACGCACGGCACTCACCATGTCCACGGTGCGGCTTCTCGACCTCGACATACTCCACCACGATTGAGTAGATCGTCGGCCGGTCCGTCCATTCTGGATAATCGCCGCTCACCCGCAGGTTATCGGCCGCTATCCAGCACTCGCGGATACGCGCCGTCAGGTGAAGGTAGTGAATCATCACGCCTTCGCCTTTTCCTTCTCCATCAACTCCGACCGCACAATCTCGATGAAGTCATCGGCCTCAATGCCGATCCGCGCCTTCGACCGGTTGTATATGTCCGTCAGGAACACCGTGGCAATCAACTCCTTGGTTTTCCTGTCACGCAACACGATGTACTCTCCCGGATGCCTTCCTAGGACTAACATGCTCGTACTCCTTTTCTGCCGAGATCAACTCGGCTTCCAGTTCTCCAATGATCCTTGCCGCCAACTCAGGCCTATGTGCATCCATCTGCCGCTCGACTTCTTTAGCGGAATCAAGTGCAAGACGCAGGTCTGCAATATGCGATTCACGCATTTCTTGCAACATCACTTTGCGCTTGTGACACACGTTATCCTCAGTCTCATCCCGGAGGAACACGCACCAGCATCCAATCAAATGTTCCACCGCCGCCCGGCGCCACCGTGCCGAAATCCACCGTGAACCCCGTCGTTGCCTTGCTCGTAACACGGCAAGTAGTAAGCCACGATGGCGTTATCAGCACGGCGTAATTCGCGTCCGGCTCCTGCATGCTCGTTACGTCGATCCCGCTCGCCGGCGCTCCGCCCTTGGCCGTGTATGTGGTGTTGATGACCGTGTAGCTCGCATCGGAGTTGAGCGGCTGTTCAAAGTAGCCATCGTAAACCCCGCTGGCACGGCCGACGTAGATCCGCCGCCTGAAGCCATCAGCCGCCGAGCTGATCTGGAAGCTGGCCAGGATGGCGTTGTTGGCCCCGCTCAGAGTCACGGTCTTTTCGCTCGTGCCGGCCACCATGCCATGCGGGGTCGCCACAGCGCCAAGCAAGTAATAGGTTCCCGCCGAGAGAGCGCCGCCCGTTGCCGGATTGGCCCCGTTCAGTTCGCAGTTAGCGAAGGTATTGTGATCGACCGTGAACGCCACTGCCTTCGTCGATAGACCGGCCCCGACTGCAACGCCACGCCGGCCAATGTTACGGCCCTCTACCATCGGATTGAGGTAGTCAATCTGGCCAAGCCAGTCGAACGTACCGTGCTGCTGGAGGTGCTCCGGCGAAACGGTATCGTCGGGCCGGATCTGATAATTGCATCCTCGGAAGGTCACGCCGACGAGCCCACGCTTGACGCTCCACGTCGCGCCGACACCTCCGTTGCTGGCCGTCACGGCATCAAAGTCGGTATAGGTCACGTTGTCGTTGATCTGGACCGAGGCCGTATCATAGCCGCCGCCCATGTTGATCGCCGAGAACGTACAGCCCGAGGCCGTGTCCAGGCGCAGGCCGATCTTGCTGCTGCCGCTCGGCGCGCCGGCCGATCCCTGGGCCCCGACTGCCGAGAACGAACTGTTGCTCACGTTCTGACAAAAGATGTGCGTGTCGTTGGCCTCCATTGAAATGCCGCTGAATGCCGAGCGAGACAGATTGAAGTTGTTGCCGTTGTGATCGGCGCCAAGTCTCATGCCGATCGCATTAACCTCAAAGCGGACGGCGAAAAGCGAAACGCCGGTGCCGCACGCCCGCAATCCCTCTTTCCATCCGTTGAAGTCGCTGCCGCCGCCGATGAAGCACGCGGTCGAGCCGTCGATGATGAGCCCGACATTGCTGCCGACCACCGGGCCTTGGCCATTGAACGCGCAGTTGAACCAGCACATCATAAAGGGATCTTGCGCATACATCCCTGTAACGCCGGCAAACGTGCAGGATTCAAAGAGGCAGTTGTTCGTGTTTTTGCTGTAGAACCCGGTGCCGTTCAATGCCGTGTTGCCGCGGAACGTAATGCCGCGGACACGAAAGATGTTGTTCAAGGATTGGCAGCAAATGCCGCTGCCGATTGTGTCGTTCGCCAGGATGGTCGAATCGGCTCCCTCCCCTTGCATCTCCCACGAGCCCAGCGCCGAGAAGTTAAGCAGGTTGGAAAAACGGTAGACCCCGGCCGGCACGAGGAAGAGCGGCCTAACGCTTGCTGTCGCCAGTGACGCGATCAGCGCTTGCCAAGCGGCGTAACAGTCCGACCCGTCCCCCACGATCCCCGGATAGTCGGTAACGCGAATGCCGATCTTGCCGACCACATTGCCGCGCGTCGCCTTGTAGTTCGCCCCGGCCCGGTTCAGGTACACGAGGTCCGTGTCCAGGATCGGCTGCGCGGCCGCGGGGTTGCCGGTGATGAAGTTCGAGAAGAGTCGCGTCATCACTCCTCCACCGTCCATAAGCCAGGCTTCACTTCTCGCATGCCGACCGACCGCAGGTGCTTCGGTGCCAACTCTATCAAGTAGCAGATCCAGCCGTCCCTGTGCGCCATGTCGTTTTGGTGACAGATGCGGTGGTAGGCTTCGGCATACTGCTGCGTGGTAAAGCATTGCGTGTCGTTGCCAGCGAGCAGGGACCGGACCACCTTGCGGCGGCTGGCCATGCCTAGCTGGGCAATCAGTCCATTGAATTCAGCGTCGGTCATGAACTCAACCCTTGAAGTACATTGCCGCTATCATCCGTCAACAGAACAACGTTGGCATCCACAAGGCCAACCAACTGCGCCGTCGTGCCGGATGACATGACGACAATCTGCGTCGCACTGTCGGAGATCATCGGCATGTTACCACCTCGCAAAGAATCTCTTTATACGCTGCTTCAACGTGTGATAACGCCGCTGGTATTCCTGGTGATTCTCAATCTCGTCTATGCTGTGCGTGCAAAAGCCGCAGTCTATGCACGTATACCGCTTGGGCACACCCAGAGCATTCACGATGATGTCACCTTGCTCGTTCACGATTGCCGATTGCTGCGAGAAGATAGCCTCGACAACAGTGCGGCTCGGTATCGTGCCTACGTTTATCATGTGGACGCGCTGGTTCATTTGGGCACTCCATAATGCTCATCAAGCATCAACAGGGCTTTCCGAAGAAGTTCTCTTAAATCTCTCTTTCCCCAAAATGTAACTGCTGCCGAATCATCATCGCCCTCACGATGGATAAACGGGCCGCGAACGTTGTTCGCATTGCCGGCCGGATCCGATGTGCCGCGTAGTCCTGGAACTGTCACGGGCAAATACAAATAGAACCGCAAACCTGTAAAGTGGAGGCCATCGATATCCTTCTCTACAATTTCGATCCGGTCTGTCATTTCCTCTGCGTAGACGTTCACTCGCATTGTTTTGCTCCATTCAGCAGGTCAATCGCCCACCGGCACCGGGCACACGCTTCGCCACGATGATGAAACGAGCGTCACCGCGCCAGCCACTTCTTCATGCCGGCCCGCAGCCTGTCCCGTTCGGCCTCCAGCATACGGCACTGGTCGGCGAGATCCCTGGTCAGGGAATCATCGCTCTGTGCGGCGGCACCAATGAGGGATGATAGGTCGGTCATTTCTCCTCGCTCTCAACCAATACGTAATGACCGCTTGCCCGAGATATATCGTACCCAATCCCCCGAAGTTTCCTCAGTGCTTTACGCAAGCCAAATAGTTTGTACGGCCCTGTACGCACGCCTTTCTGTGGCGTAAAGCACTGCTTTTCACAATCATAAGTCGTGACGTAGTATCGTTTTCTTTCCATCATGTCACCGCATCAAAGAGAGTACGGTTATCCGCTTCACGCTCAGAAATAGAATGATTGTTGCGTTCAGAATTGGCCACCTTGGAGATATTAGAGATGGCCTGCTCGAAATACGACATCTTCAATTCGATGCCGATCGCTCGCCGATCATTCATGATAGCACCGGCTACTTCGCTTCCCACTCCCATGAATGGTGTCAACACCGTCTCTCCAGGGTTAGACCAGAGGATGCAGGCACGCTCAATTACGTCAAGTTGCAAAGGATGCATGTGCTTTTCATCAGACTCCTCCTTTTCGGCCTTGTTCGCCGAATAGAGGCTGGCGCCAGTCCCAAGAGTTCGGTCAATGCGCACATCATCCCAGAACGCGGACGCGTATTGCCGCCAGACCCAGTGCGAGTATTCGTTCTTGATCTGATTCCCCTTCCATCCACGCCACTTCGTGACTTCCGATGGAGGTTCGCGAGACCCTGCGTAACTCGTCAGGCCGCAAAGATGCGAGACAGGTACAGCGTTATGGCCGGAGCGGCGGAATATAAGCAGATAATCAGCGTTGGCAATGCTGCACCTAGTTGAATCTTCTGTTAACGTTTTATGATGCAGAGATTTCACCATAGTCCTATTGCGCACAGTCAACGGCTCTTTCCAGACATGGTAACGAGCAAGGTATTTCCATCCGTTGGCCTCGTGGCAACGAATGATGTCGCCGGAGAAGTCGATCAAGTGCGGCTCGTCTCCCATGCCAGTCATGATGTCCTGGCAATGCACCGCCGTCATCCTTCCAGGCACAGTCAAGCGGTGGATCTCCCGACCAATAAAGCCATACTGCTCAAAGAACTCGGCATAATCCTTTGTATTCGACAAGTCTGCCGGGTCAGAACTGTATTGGTATAATCCACAAAAAGGAGGTGAATAGCAGGAGAGATGAAGCGAATGATCCGGAAGCTCTCTCATCACATCCATGTAGTCGCCACCATAAATAGCGTATTTGTCTGTAATCAGTTGCTTCTTAGCCATGTGGGAACCTCCACTGTCATGGTGTGACTGTTTGGCTTCACCGTCAAAGCTTCGTTCATAAACCGGATAATGCTATCGAACATCGTCGATGCCAACCTCTCCTTGCGATCCATATTCTTTTTCACGTTCACTTCGCCTTCCGTGGCAATCACGTCCAGAGTTACTGGCCGCTTCTGACCGAACCGCCAGCAACGGCGCACGCATTGATAAAATTTCTCGTAGCTGTGATCTACAAAGGTCACAACGTGATTGCAGTGCTGCATGTTTAGGCCAAGCCCGGCAATTTTTGCCTTGGTGACGAGTACCCGAGCCTCCCCCTTCAAGAATGCAAAAATCAATTCCTCCTTCTCTTCGAGGCTCTGCGACCCCTTGACCTGGACGGCACCCGGGATGGTCTTTTCTAGACAATCGCCTTCTGAATTTAAGTGACACCAAACAACAGCACTATCGGAATCCTTCGTTAGTTCGGCGGCCAATTCGGAACGCTCATCCAGAGTGCGGCGACGCTCAGCCCGTTCTTGATTTAATCCGAAAGCCGGGACAGTGAAGAGCCAGCCATCAGGCGGTGTACGAGGAGTCACCAGATGATCCCGACGGTTCAGCGCCGGCAACACAAAATCAGTGTCATCGAAATCACCAAGATCGGAAGGTTTTCGACAAGCTGTCGACCATGTTGCTACCCATTTCCAGAACGGCTCAAAAGCGTGTGATTTTAAAGCCCACTGGCCCATGCTCTGGATAACTCTCCAGGACAATCGCTTACTATGAATGATGTCGTCAACTGTTGCACGTTTCTTTTTTTCGCCATCGCTAACTTGGCGAAAGAATGTATGCAGCATGTCAGTATATGTCAATTCACCTAATGCTTCGCTCGCTGTACCAAGTTCGATGAAATCATTTGGGGCTGGAGTTGCAGTGCAGAGTAGTCGATAGTGCAACTTCGACAGGAACCTCGTAACAAGCTTTTGCGTTGCACCAGTCCAATGTTTGATGATTGATGATTCGTCTGCAACTACGCCAGAGTAATCATCTGGATTGAATTTACCCATGCGCTCGTAGTTGGCAACGGTGATATTCGGCATCGGTTTCCCATCGGTAGAACGATGCGCCTCGATGCCAAATTTGTTTGCTTCAGCTACAGTTTGAAGAGACACCGCCAACGGAGTCAGGACAAGAACAGGCTTGTTTGTCTTGCGCACGATATTTTCAGACCAAACAAGTAATTGAGGGGTTTTGCCTAAACCGCAATTATGCGACACCAAGCCATTCGCCAAATAGTTGGAGAATCCTGGAACTTCGATGTCGTAAAACGGACCTGTGCGGATATAATTGACTGCGGCCAGCGTATCAAACTCTAATTCGGAGAGGTGCCATGTCTCGAACAGGTCGGCCGCGCTCAGTTGTATTGCCGATGGATGAAATCCGCGAACTCGCTTCTCTTGGATGGTGCCTTCGAGAGCTAGCCGAGAAGTATGGATGCTCTCGTGACTGCATGATGGACCGAATGAAGGAAGCCGGAATTCCACGCCTGCCACAGCATTCGCAGCCTGGAGAGCGGAATGGGCAATGGAAGGGCGGCCAGCAGTTGGACAGCGATGGCTATGTCCGAGAGCACAGACTGGTGATGGAAGAAGTTCTCGGCCGCTACCTGACTGCTGCCGAAGTCGTCCATCACAAAGACAAGAACAAGCAGAACAACGATCCGAGCAACCTGGAAGTCTTCGGCAGCAATGCTGACCACCTCCGCAAAGAACTGACTGGACAGGTTCCGAATTACTCGCCAGAGGGGATGGAGAGAATGCGAGAATGCGGTCGCCGATCAACAAATCTTCGACTCGCATCCAACCGACAGAAGAAAATAGCCGATGCCACGCCGTCGCAATGAGCGACCGTCCAGACACGAACGACAGTTCATACAGCGGCGCAACTCCATTAATCCAAGGGGCGGAAGCATAAGCCAGGCGCAGACCTGTCGGTGTTTGGCACCAGACACTAACTGGCATTCCATAAGCCGCGAGCGCGTCGATGCGCTGTGGCCCCTCAGATGTCGCTACGAGCGTTTCGCCGGCTACGCAATCCTCAAAGAGAGAATGCTTTCCCTTACGGATTCCCTTATCAACCGCAAACTTCTGAAAAGGCTTGAGAAACTCCGGCATCCACAGCGGCTCGAATCCGCTCATGCCGCCAATCTGCGACTTGCGCCTCAGAAATTCCTGGTAGTCAGCCATCCCTGTACCTCCATGCGGACATTATGTCCTACATCGGACCATTTGTCAAGCGAGATTCACAGCAAGGCAATTTTGGGTATCACTTGCTCGACGGGAATTCGGTTCCGGTTCCACGGACGCGGCAGCAATAATGCTCTGCCGCCAGCCGCCCGCCAATCATCCACGTTTTTATCGTAGTCGTCGATCAGGAACCGCCCCGGTCCAGCCAGCGCATGCTTGGCCGTCCCCATGAAGAACTTGCGATAATAGGCAGGTAAATACGATTTGATCCACCGTGCCTTGCCGGCCAAACATGCGGGATTCAACGATGGCGAAGTCAGCAGATAGACGTTGTCACCGAAGCGTTTCTCGACGGCCTCCATGATGTCCTGATATTCCGCTGTTGGGCGCAGTGTTTCCCAGAAGACAAAGTCCCTGTCGATGCCGGCCCAGAAGTCGCCTTCGGTCAGGCCAAGCAGCTTGGCGATGGACCATTCGCCCGGAGGCCAGGAGGATAGTAAATCTTCGCGGCGAAAGAGCCGCAGGGCGCCTCCGACGAAGTCACAGAGCACGCCATCGACGTCTACAAAACATACTTCATTCATCGTAAAAGTCCTCGTCTCATTGAGAGTATGTCATCAAGTCTTCGTCAAACGACAGCGGCTTCTCTGCCGAGCGATCCCACCAACGATAGCGCCATCCACGAAAGCCGGTGATTGGTTCGTCAGTCGTGCAGGCCACGGCCCCGCCGCCACGGACAAACTTGAGAGGCCCGCGACCGCCCCTGAATTCATCCGTTGCCTTGCATAGTTGCAAGATCGGCGCATAGCCAACGAGTCGGCCCTCGCAGACGACATAGACACGCTCGCCAGGTTCGATATCTGGCACCGTGCCGTAGGTGGTAAATCCCCACAACTTACCGCTCCATTCGCTACCTGCCACATCGCCTTCGGCCAGCCATGCAGCAAGGCCACGCTTGCCAGGTGCGTTCGGATGCGTGAAGTTACGAGGGACTGTCACGACGATATCCATTTCAATGTCCTCGTCTGATCTCTTCATCCCACACTTCGGCACATGTCGCCTTTGCCCCACAATTACGGCACCTGTACGGCCCGATCACCTGATCGCGATTCACTTCGATCCAATGGTGTCCGCCTTCCACGCCAAAGCACCCATCGCATTCGCTGCCGCAAGATCGCGGACACTTTCGGAGATTCTTCATGGCCTGCCGATGTTCAAACGGGAAAGCAACCGGGCCGGCCGAAGAGCCTCGGTCGGTACCACTCGGCGCCAGTTGCCCCCCATTAACCCGCACCTCCAAGGCCGCTTCTCTTACAAGCCGCCTGGCCCGCACATGGGCAATGCCTTCCTCTTCCGTCTCCCGATGGCGTGGACTATTCCTGATCCTTGCAGAGCGGCATGACGCGCACAGACCGTCAAACAAATTGCGATTGCAGCTACACCGTAAACACGGTCCACGCGATACGATCATCGCTACTCCTTGTCTGCATACAGACGTCGCATTTCCTCTGGGCAATGTTCGCATTCAGTCCAGTGAAACGATTGTTCTCCTAACGCCATATCAGTTACGTACCATCCTCGCTCGGTGTCCAGGACATCGACAGACCAATAACCAGAGAAATCACCCGCAATAGCGATATGAAGCAATAGGGCACGGACAATCTTTTCCTCTGCCTCTGTCCATGTTGTGGATGCTTGAATTGCATGATCGATCACATCGCCACGGTCTTGCGTTCCCTCAAGCACTGATCCGCGTGGCCAGTAATTATGGACGCATTGCACCTTGCCATCACGGATGAATCCTCTAAATTCTCGTACCAGCGGCATGTCTCCGTATCGCTCTAGCGTGACCAGGCGATTAACCGGCAGAAGTTCACGAACGGCCCATACATCGCTTGGCAAACCGATGAAGTCTGCCATTGCCGAAAACTCCACCAGCGCCGCCACGTGATTGGATAAATCTTTGCGTTCGTTGACGTAACACGTATCTTTCCAGTTGTGTTTTCCCGATGTTTGACCAGTCCTAAGAAAGCACGGATAGCCGATGCGGTTAGCAGCTGACTCAAGCCTGCCGATAAAGTCTCGCCAGTGTGCCGGTTCAACTCCGTCAAGCAACGACGTAAGGTCTCCATGCACATAGACAATCTCAGTGCGCGGCACAGGAACTCCAATATTCGCCAACCTCGGAAACCAGTAGCTAAGACAGTTCTTATTCATCACGTCACCTGCGCCACATCCCAAGGTCTGTTCTTACTCCACTCCAGCCAATGAAACAGCGGTATCGGCTCCAACTCGGGTAATCGCCGGCCGAACAACTCCTCAAGCCGTGCCTCATCCCATGAATCCGGATCGCGGAACAGTTTGATCGACAGGCACCGGGCCAGCGTCAATGGTGGCAGAACATCGCTACCGATTCGCACCGTCAAGCCTTCCGCTAACTGATGGTCCCGATGGCACAGCCGCAATAGATTGCACGGTTCATCAGATCGGCCGAAACGCACAAGATGGTGCGTCGACAAGCCAGGCCACGGCGCCCGATGGTGAGGGATGCCGCATGCGTGACAAATTTTATGTTCTGCACCCCACTGTCTCCTGAATGATTCATCTCTAAT
>VFSW01005730.1_pt1 | contig 18337 bp, 21 predicted proteins | sample 5358111 | NCBI WGS metagenome assembly VFSW01 (sample SAMN11554181, study PRJNA540505) | mine drainage metagenome | isolation source: sediment from site ElyBrook_90M | place: USA: Ely Copper Mine, Vershire, VT | collected 2017 | reverse complement strand
TTGCTCCCACCGGGATTTGAACCCGGGTTGCGGGGTTGAAAGCCCCGCGTCCTTGGCCGAGCTAGACGATAGGAGCGTGTTTGGCTATGTCCATATATCATGGCAGAGCATTATCCCATAAGTCGCATAATTTATCATGTCCATTATCGTGTCCTCGATCTTCTCGTCTGCAACCTGTGTGGTCGACCCTGCCTTGAGGAGGTTGACAGCACGCGAAATCTTGTCATTAAGCCGCACTATTATGCCGACCACTCCGTACTTGAGGATGTTTATGGTGCCATAATCGTGATTCTTTGCCATCCCTATCCTGTATGAGGTGTCCAGCACGCTCTTTGTGTCGCGCTTATACTTTGTTGCTAGTATGTGGAGCGCTCCGTTCCTGACCTTGTAGAAGACCTCGGCGTTGGATTGAGAGGGTTTGGTGCCGCTGGTGATGTCCTTGAAGTATTTCTGCAGAGCGGCATCTGATTCCTCCATAGAATAGCCGTCGTTAGCGTCAACTCCGTCATAGAGGAATTTCTTGTAGTTATCAGCCCACATAGACTCACTAATCAATACTTCACATTACTATAATAAGGGATATTGAAATTGGAAGGTTTTTATTTGTTAATATTAAGATAGTCTTGATTTTATGATACTATCAGATTACGATCTGGAGAGCATGATAAAGGAAAAGAGGCTCATCATCAAGCCTTTCGACAAGGAGATAATACGCGAGAACGGGCTTGACCTTAGGCTCACGGACGAGGTGGCAAGGCACAATCCGAAGAGGGACAGCAAGATGGTTGTTGATCCGTCAGACCCAGCCTCGATGAAGGAAGAGTACATAATGGAGAAGTGCCCGAAGGGCATAGTTATACAGCCTGGCACCCAGGTCCTGCTTTCAACAATGGAGTTTGTAGGCCTTCCTGACAACCTGGTTGGCTTCGTAGAGCTGCGCAGCACCTGGGCAAGGCATGGCCTCTTCGTCCCGCCAACCATAATAGACGCGGGATTTGCTGGCACGGTGACGCTTGAGGTGTTCAACAGCAGCAGGTTCCCCATACTTCTCAGGCCGAAGGTGAGGTTCGCCCACGTAATATTCGCCACCACGCTTAACAGGGTAAGGAACGCCTATAAGGGAACTTACCTCAACCAGAGAGGAATAAAACTTCCGAAGAAATTATAGCCAGAGCTAAAGCATTAGGCTTCGTGCGCTGCAAAGCACGGATAACGGGAGGTTTTATCTTGCGAGGTCGTCTACTTCTTCCTTCTTTGCCTCCTGCGAGGTCGTCAGAGGTGAGGATACAAGGACAACGTCGCTTACATTCTTCACGTTCTTGTAGAGTATGCTCTTGTTCTTCAGCACCAGCTTAGAGTCCCCTTTTGCCGTCTTCCAAGGAACCATAAGAAGTCTGCTGAGTTCTCCTCTTTCAAGGTCAATTATGATGTCCTGCACTTCGCCAAGATATTGGCCAGCGTCGCTGTATATATCCATACGATATATTTCCGAGAGTTTCATGGTGTTCGCCCTTGATACTATTACTGGATAAGCATTTATAAATCTTGTTAGCCGTCGGCATACTTCCACTTATCTGCCTGCGCTGCCAAAACGGAGCGCTTGGGGGCTGCGCTTTGACTGGAGCAGGGATAATCTGCTTAAAATAATGCTGGTTTGTAATAGATCCATGGCAAAGACTGTTGAGAACGTCATTTACGAAGGTTTCGAGCTTGCCAAGAACAACTATGTGGAGTTCCTGGTCCAGTATCTCCTGTTCACTGCGCTTTTTGCTGTAATAATAATCTTGGGAGTGATACTTCTGCTCGTTATGGGGTTGCTAGGAGGCATCAGCACCGGCAGTCTCGGGGGCACGGTTGTCCCAATAATATTTGTAGCGCTTATGGTTATTGCCGCGATATTTCTTGTGCAGCCCCTCTGGGTAGGATCTTACTATGCGATAGCGCTTAGGCTAGTGAGAGTGGAGAAGATATCTGTTCTTGAGTCAATACGCCAGGCGCAAAGGAAATATGTGCCGCTGCTATGGACAATGGCGCTGGAGACCCTCATATTCGTGGTTGTTGATGCCGTTATATTCCTGCCGCTTCTTTTGCCTGCGAAGAATCTGTTAATGGCTGCAAGCGCATCTGGATTCACTAGCAGTGCGGTGCTGCACCAGTTTCTACTGCTTATTGGAGTGGGTATTTTTGCGATAATAGCCTTTTCAATCGCTACGCTCATTCTAGCGCCGCTGCTCTATGAGGCAGTGCCGTTGGTCATGCTTGAGGACGTAGGTGGCGTGGCTGCTATAAAGGAGAGCGTTGGCATGGGCAGGAAGAATTTCTGGAATATCATATGGTTATTGGCCGTATTTGGGATAGCCCTTTTTGTGATATCCTTTGTTCAGGGGCTTGCCACGGCGATCTTCGGCTTGTTTGGCGCTGTGGGAGCGTCGCTGGGGGGATTGGCGGTAGCGCTTCTTGTGGGCGCTTTCGTGAACGCATGGCTCTATGTGCTTCCTGTAATCTTCTACAAGGACTTCGTCCGAGCGTAGGCTGGATTAAACCACGGGAAGTTAGAAGTTAGAGGCCTCTTGGTTAATACTGCGCTGTGATCATAGATTCACGGCCCTTAGTATGAAGAAGAGTACGTTAAGTGCCACTATCTCCACAATTGCAGCCGCAAGCACCTTGACCCATGTTGTCTTGTTCTGGTTTGCCACAGCCACCAGATCTGCGATGAGCGTGCCTATGGCGGCAACTATCCAGCCAAGGACAGGTATCCATATGAGCGAGTATCCTGCTGCGGTTCCATACACAAATCCTGCGAATGTGTCAGCATAGCTGCCCTGGAACCACTTGAGAAGGATCTTGCCGAAAAGGTGCAGAAGTGCGGCGTTTACCAGCAAAGAGGCAGGTATGAGTATTAACCATATTACCAGCACTGACAGGAATATCCCGGCTCCAAGAAGAGGGGCCAGCGCCGAGATGCTGCTAATCAGAAAGGATAGCATAAGTGAGAGTGCGCTTCCGACCAATGCCGCCTCTATCGCCACAAGCACAAAGGGTATGGCTGTTGCCTTCCAGTAATACATAAGTGACTCGACTATGCTCATTGGCTTTGTCGCAGCGCCCGGATGGAACAGGGTGTTTATGGCCTGTTTGTATTCGTCTACTACTATCATTTCACTACCACATCGGTTTGGCTGGAATGAATATTTAATGCTAGTGTTGGCTATGGCTGCATCCAATCTATTTCGTAGTACTCGTTCTCGCTTCCCTTTAGCCGTATCTGCCTGACGCGGTAGTAAGTCACTGCCGTTTCCCTGTCGGATATTGCTATGAGCAGTTCGAGCTTCATCTCAGTTGCTGCGCGCATCGCCGAGGCGAATTCGCTTCCGCCTATGTACTCCTCTTCGCTAAGCGAGAGCATTGCGTATTTTGGCAGCGCAGTCTCCGGGCTGTCGGCATCGCCCGCGTGCCTGTGGTAGAGGACATAGTCTATCTCTGTCCTCTTGCTCCTCAGGGCGCCCGGCACGGCAAGTATGAATGTCTTCCTTACGGAGTGTGCCACCCTTATGGCCCTTGCCCATTCGGATATCAGGAGCTTGGATTCCTTTGGGAAGACGTGTATCACATGCTTTGAGTGAGTCCATGACTGGTTTGCTGTCTCGTCGCCCTTTGTAGGCTTTGCTCCGGGGAAGTAGACCCTGAAATGGGTCCCGAACTTGAATCCGGTCTTTATCACGTATCCGCGCTCCCTCCAATCGGCATAGACCCCGTATAGCCTCTCGAATTCCTTCCTCCTCGAAGTCGCCATCCTTATCACGTCCTTCTCTGTGGCGTTCTGCACGGTGAGCACTCCTTTTGACATGAGGAATACGGTCTCGTATATGTCAAGCTTGTTCAGCCTGCCCCTGTCTGCTGCCTTGTACGAGCCATACTGGCCGAACCATAGGTCATCGTAAATCTCCTTCCCGGGGCCGCTGTCATCAACAACAGTCATAAGATCCGACTTGAAGAAGATCCCTAAGAGCTTGTAATCTGGGATCCGAAGCGTCGAGCCTGGGTAAGCCTTCTGCTCCGGCGCCTGGGTCTGGACGGACTTGAACGGCCGCTTTATGACCAGGCCGCGGTCTCGCCAATCCTTATAGGTGAAGTACCTGGCTGCGAACTTGCTTGACCTCCAGAACTTTGCGGCGAGGGTGTTGAAAGATAGTTTCTCCGCACCAGATGAACACTCGGCATTCCTCACGTCCATCAGATAGAGCGCCTCCTCTGGAAATAGCTCGATTGTCTGTTTTGAGCGCTTGCCGAAGTGCCCCTTCCTAAGGATGTCGATGCTTGACTGGTCCTTCACAAGGAACTTTCCCTTAAGGTGCTGTATTAGTATCATCAGAATACTAAGGAGGTGGAAGGTTAATATTGCTTATACGCCATGAGCAGGTTTTGCTGTTGGGGGAAAACTCTTGCTTGCGGGCTGCGAAGCGCTCTGCGCGCGCCGCCCGCTGCCCGTTATTTTAGATTTTTCTTCAAGAGATAGGCTATTGCGCCTGTCACCCAGGCAATCACAAGCCCGATTCCGACTCCCTTAAGATACGGGCTTGCAATGGCATGCGATACTGCAAGAAATATTGCGCTTAGGACCAGCTCGAGAGCCGTGAGGGATTCGACAAGGTGATGCTCAAATAGATTTTTCCTCCATGCTTGCATATCTTCACCTTTTCCTGTCCTTCATGAAAACTGATAGTGCAAGGAATATTATGCTTAGGACAAGCTCCAGTCCTATCAGCTCGGAGTCAATATGGCTTCCTCCAGCCCTCCAATAGGCCAGGGCGCCAGTAACCCATGCAATTACCAGTCCTACGCCCACGCCTCTGATATAATATTTTCCAAGTTGCATCCTATCTCCTTTGCATTGATAATGCTCTGCAAGAGCGTATTATACGGTATGCTTTGCCTGTTTTCCTTATTTCTTGTGGAAAGCAAGGTAGTACATCGGCGCTATGAGTTCTATGAAGGACATCACGCCTATGCCTATTATGAACGAGATGATGACGCCAAGGACCGGTATTGCCTGCAGCCACCTTGATACGAGCATGGCCGCGGCGGATATCAGGTAAGCTATGACAAGTATGCCAAATATCCTTAGCGGCTCCTTCTTCCCTATAGATACGCTTGCCATAAGGGCCTCCTTTGCCCCTTTGCCGTCAAGGACCACTACACATGGGCCGAGCCAGAGAAGTATCAGCGCGGCTAGCGAAAGGACGGCGAACACTGCTATGAGCACAAGGGCGGCAAGCAGGAAGCTGAATAGCGCCGAGCTTGTTATCGCCAATCCGTTAAGATATGGGATGATTATTGAGCCCTGGGCCAGCAGGAAGAGCGGGCCGAGCAGGATCAGAACAAGCACAAGGTATACAATGGCCACAATGACTTCAAATTCAAGCAGATCCTTGTACCTAAACATGGCCATCCTAAACGAGTGGCGCAGTGAGGGCCTCTTTGGAAACTTCCTGAGATTGTAGCTCAGGTCGATGTACATGCCCTTTACCAGCACCACTGCAAGGAACACTATGAAGGCGAACAAGATGAGAACTGGAGCTATGCTGGTTACTGCAAGCACCAGCCTTGAATAGAGCTGGTGGTTCGAGGTCACCTGACCAGGTATCGCCCTTAAAAAGAGCCCGCTAAGCGCAGCCATCACCACAACGGCGAATATGACCAGTATGAATGACGGAAGGAGCAGCTTTGGATTTCTCTTCAGTGAGTTTATTGAGCTAGTGACGACATTGAAGATGTCCATGGTCTTGTTTGCGCGGATATTAATTAAAAGCTTTGCCAAGTCAAATAGTATCTGGTTTTCTAAATGGTGCTTAATGCTTTCAAAGGCGGCGTGAACATGGTCCTGCATCCAAGCAGAGAGACCCATGCAAAGCTGGGAGTCAAGGAGGCGCTGGTGATGTACTACAAGTTTGCGCTGGTCTCCATGGGGCTTACGGCAATAGCATCATTCTTTGCGCTCATCGCCCTGCCTTCTGCCCTTGCGTACGTCCCGGCAAACAGCCTGATCAACAATTCGATATCACAGACCGTGGCGGTTTACAGGCAGTACCTGATCAGCCTTATAATAACACCTGTCTTCGTGCCGATAGCCCTGCTCATAGTGGCCGGTCTCATACACATTGCGGGAAAGACCTTCCGCCTCTTCGAAGGCGATTTCTCCAGGACGTTCGCCGCTGTTGTCTATGCCGAATTCGCCTCGCTTCTTTTCTGGTTTGCCATAGTGCTCGGAGTCATTGGCAGCATAGTTTACTTCATAGCGCTGCTCTATGGCGTCTACGTGCTGGTTGTTGGCCTTTCAAAGCAGCACAGCACCTCAATTACAGGGGCATTCGTTCCTGTGCTTGTGGCCTTTGCCTTCCTTGTGATAGTGGTAATGGTATTTGCATCTGCATTTGCTGCTGCCGCGGGCGTAGCTGCGCCCAAATGACCCTGGATTTTTCGCCTTTTCGAGCCGCAGTGCCATGCTTATTTGATTCCATATTTATGGATATTTAGAACGGTTTAAAAGCTTTAATCCAAGATATTATACTGGGATATAGATGGTACTCGATACCTTCAAAGATGGAATAGATGCAGTTTTGCATCCCGAAAAGATAAAGAAGTCTGCCAAGACGGTTGGTGAAGCCCTTGCGCTGTATTACCAGTTTTCAGTAATACCGCTTGTGCTGCTTGCCATAGTCGGCGTTGCTGCAGGATTCGCCTTCCAGGGCGTGCTTGCCGCTTCGGGACTGGTTAGCGGGATCTTCGCCAGCAACCTGACATTGCTGATAGTTGCGGCAGTGATAATGTATGTGTGGGGCCTCATACCAATAGGCTTGCTCGTATTCAGCGTGATTTTCCACTGGGTGGGCAGGGGCCTTGACGTGTACAAGGGCGGATTCGCCGGAACCTTCACTGCGGCAGTATATGGAATGTTCCTGCCTCTTGCGGTGCTGTGGCTTGCAGTCATACCTGTGATAGGTGGGCTGATCCAGCTTGTTGCATTCATCTGGAGCATATACGTCCTGGTAGTGGTCATGGCAAATATACACAAGAGCACGAGAGTGAATACATTCGTGATTCTTGTGGCAACAGGAGTAGTAGTGGTTCTGTGCGCAAACCTTGTGACATCATGGATAGCGTTCGGAACACTTGGCCTGGTGCTCGGACCTATAGTAGGGGCGCTTGTAGCCACGTGGCACGCTGCGCTTCCAACAGGTGCATTGAGCTCACTTGGAGCCGTATAAACGATACGGTTCTTTTTTTTCTCTTCCTTTTTTCTTTTTTTATTTAATTTCCTTTTAGCGCGAGCCCTGACTGCGAGGCAATTGCTGCCATCCGAGTCGTAGGACCGCGCAAAAGGCCATTATACCCGCTGCCTGGTGGGAGGCTTTTGGTTCTGGTAGTTTGAATGGGCGCACTGGGAATGGCGATGAGCGGGATTGACAGAGTGGCAGGAAATGTTTGGCCCTTTTTGTTGGATTTGGCGACCTGCCCATGATAAATATTTATTTAACCACTCAAACAAATATCGTTGTGTGCTTGCATGTCTGGTTCGAGGAGGATGGTGGACGGCAGTTCGGATAAGGTGCGCGGGCAGTTTGACACCATCGAGAGCATAGAGAAGGTATCTGACTATAGGAAGGCGGTTGGGGCGGCCAGGTCGGCAGTCTACATAATCTTCGCGCTTAGCCTGCTTATATTCATTGTTATTGCCGCCATAGCAATTTACAAGGAAGGGGCTGCGCAGTTCATAGAGACCATGGAATCGATAAATCCCTGGTATTTCCTGCTGTCGCTTGTGATAATCCTGTTCAGCTACACTATGAGGTATCCTAAATGGTCCATGTACTTGCACGACCTTGGGGTGCATATACCTACCGGACGGAACTTTGCCATCTATATGTCAATGTATTCGATGGATGTGACCCCGGGAAGATGGGGTAGGGCCATAGTCTCGTACACTATGAACAGGCTATCCGGTGTGAGATTTGCAAGAACCTTCCCTGCAGTGGTGGCGGACATCTTCACAGACTTCATAGGTTTTGCTGTGCTTGCGGACCTGATGGCTGTGGTTGTCGGGAAGTTCGTGATAGTATCGTTCATAATAACCTTCCTTCTTGTGGTTCCCTTCTTCTTCATCTATGTGGAGAAGCCGTTTAGGCATGTGAAGGGGTGGCTGATAAAGGCAAGGAGGAGATGGAACTTCCTGAAACGGCTTGACGTGGTGATATACACTGCAACGCTTTACTTCAAGTACAACAGGCGGCTTGGATGGAAATCCTTCGTGTTCTCGATGGTACTCACCGTGCCGAGCATGTTCCTTAACGGCATGGCGCTTTACGTTACCATGCTGGCGTTCGGAGTGCCTCTCGGTGCATCGTACGTGCCGATAGTGCTCTTCATCTTCTCGTCATCGCTGGTGCTCGGAATGGTAACAGGCATACCTGGCACGCTTGGTGTTACAGACGCTGCGCTGATAAGCCAGCTGCAGATCTTCTTCCCTAGCACCATAAACCTTGGGCTCGCTTCTGCCATAACAATATTCTTCAGGATATCTAGCGTCTGGTTCGTCCAGGGCTTCGGCCTCACTGCGCTGCTGTACACGATGCGCTACTGGAAGGATTAGGCTGAAAACTTCCTGACCGCTTCCTCCTCTGCAAAGCTCATACTTGATGGGATTATGAGCGAGAGGGTCTTCCCCTCGAGTTTTTTTGAGAGGGATGTGATTTTAGAGAGCTCAACATAGAGTATCTCCTGGCTTTTCCTGCCTATGTCTGCAAGTATTATGATCTTCTTGGACTGCTCGAGCACTGCACTGTTTGAGTTGCCGATTATCTCTGCGGCCTGACTTATGCTCATGGGCGCTGTTCCCTTGGGCTGATTGAGGTCCAAAAGAAGCAGAGTGTGCTCCTTGTTTGCAAGGTTCTTTGCTATCACGTCCATGAATGAGGTTGGCTTGTAGTGTTCGCTCCAGAACGGTACGGTGGTTGTAGGGCCGAACTTGTATATGTCCAGCCCGCTTTCGCCTATTCCCGCCGAGAAAATCGATGACGAATGGAAAACATTTGCCTTTATGCCAAGCCTTGCGGCTTCGTCCAGTATGATGTGGTGCGTGGTTGCGACAAGAGGATCTCCGATTACTAGTATTGCAACGTCATGATCTTTTGCAGATGCTATCGTCTTGCCGGCCTTCTCCTCCATGTCGCTTCTCGTAATCGCCGTGACCTCCCTTCCTGTCTCCTTTCTTATGAAGTCGACTGCATCCTGCCCGATGATTGAAGTGTATCTGTCGATGTAGATCGTGCGGGCCGTTTTGAGGAATGCGAGTGCCCTGACTGAGATGTCCCCTGCGTCTAGGCCCATTCCGATCAAGGCTAGCATAAAATCAGTCAGTCCTTTATTCCGTCTGGAGTTATCTTTATGACCGCCTCTCCCTCTGGCATATTGGGAGAGTCCACAAGCCTGACTATCCTCTTGTCCTCCTTCGACTTTCTCATGTAGAGCCTTGTGGTTGCTGCGTGGGCCACTATGTTGCCTCCGACAGGAGTTGTAGGGTCTCCGAAGAGTATTGCTGGATTGTCCATTACCTGATTTGTTATGTATATTGCAAGGTCGTAGGTGTCGGCAAGCTTTTGCAGCTTGTGTATGTGCATGTTGAGCTTTCCCTGCCTCTCGTTGAGCGCGCCCCTTCCCACATATTCAGATCTGAACAGAGACATGAGCGAGTCCACCACTATGAGCTTGACGTTGCTCTCCCTTACGAGCTTGTCCGCCCTCTCTATTGCAAGTATCTGCTGATCAGAGGTTGTGGCCCTTACCACAAGTATGTTGTCAAGGGTGGCTTTGAGGTCCATGCCTGCCGCTTTTGATATCTGCTCTATCCTGTCTGGACGGAAAGTGCCCTCAGTGTCTATGAAAAGGGTCTTGCCTCCAAGGCCGCCGCTCTCTATTGGCTTTTGCACGTTGACCGAGAGCTGGAACCCCAACTGTGTCTTTCCTGAGGCGAACTTGCCGTAGGCCTCGGTTATGGCGTTTGCCTCAACCCCTCCACCGAGCAGCTCGTCAAGGCTCTTTGATCCGGTCTGGATCCTTCCGAGCGCCATCCTCTTGTCGTTCACCTCCGATGCTGTCTTGAATTCAAGCGTGGTGGCCTGTTTTGCGGCCTCAACGGCCTGCTTGGCAGCGTCAAGCTTCATGCCTGCAAGCTCCATAAGCTCATGGGGCGAGGCCGTGGCTATCTTTTCTATTGAATCATAACCTAGCTGCTTAAGTTTCTCAGCGGTTGTAGGACCCACTCCTGGAAGGTCCTCAAGCTCCTTGACTCCTTTTTCCTTTGCCATATTATTACCTGTTTTCTAAGAAGATTAGTAATGAGTATCATTACTCAACGAAAGAATATAAAGCCATTTGGATAGATGGAAGCGGCAGCGCATTGGCAGCATTGCGCGCTGCTCTATGTTGCAAGATTAATAGGCGACAAAATAGTAAAAGGAAGAGGCCAGCAACACGCATAAATGCTTGTGCTGGCAAGGCGACCAGTTATACTCCTCCATGATAGAGAACTCGTACTCTTTATATGAATAATTGCCTTTAAAAGGCTTGCTAAATAGTGGAAGTGGGGAGTTTGTTTTCCATTTATTTGAAACGTTTTGGGGGTTTAAAAACGGCTTTTTATTGGCGTGGCGAGACTTGGTCCTGCTTTATTTTGTCGTCTGTGCGCTGCTCTTTCTTCTGATCTCTCCTAAGCCGCTTTATCCTGATCATGTCTATTGCTGACATGAAGCCGAAGACTGCCGCGCTTCCTCCAGCTATCATCTGTATCGCCTGTGAGCTGCCTATCGAAGTGAGCAGCATTATGACTGTGGATGCGCCAGCAACAGAGGCGTCGAACTTCAAGAATATCTTTTCCCAATTCTCCGATGTCTTTTGCACCGTCCCAACTAAAGGAGATGTTGGTCTTGCCATATATAAGCATGTTCTACAATTTTAGCGCCCTGCATGTCTGCGGATTGGAAGGCTTTATAAATTTCGTACGGATAAACCAATCATGGCCTCGCTATTCACGCTTGACATAAGCGGCACGCTGCTTGCGCTGCTCTTCGGGATTACCATATTCTACCTGGGGCTTGGCATGTGGTGGTTCTTCATAGCAATACTCATAGACTTCCTGGTGCTCTCGGCTCTTGCCACGCACGCAAAGGAGGAGAGCAAGGCGTCGCTTAAGGGCTATGAAAAGACAAGGAGCTGGAAGAATGTTGTTGCGAACGGCCTTGTGCCTGTTGTGCTGGTAATCCTATACTTCATGTTCAAGACATATTGGGGAATATCACTGATAGGGGCCCAGATCATAGTCTTCTCGTTCGTCGCAAGCGTAGCCGCGATAACCGCTGACAAGTTTGCCAGCGAGTTTGGGGTGCTTGGCTCGCAGGAACCTGCTGACCTTATCACTGGAAAGAGGGTAAAGAAAGGCACTTCTGGTGGGATAACCTGGTTTGGCACGCTGATGGGACTTGCTGCATCATTCCTTATAGGGCTCAGCGTGTTTGCGGTCGGAGGGACCTTGACTATATTCATAGTCATAATCCTCTCTGGCGTGTTCGGCAACCTGGTTGACTCTGTTCTTGGACATTTCGAGGAGAGGAAGATAGGCAACAAATATACCTCAAATCTAGTCTGCTCTGCGGCCGGCGCGCTCTTTTGCGCAGGCGTGCTTTCCCTGCTTCCGCTCAGTCTACTTTTGTGAGCCAGCTTGAGAAGGACTTGTCCTTTCCATGAACGACGTCGGTGTACTTGCTGGAGAGCTTTAAGGTTATCGGGCCCGGCTTTCCGCTGCCTACCTGCCTTGAATCTATCGATGTTATGGGCTTCACCTCGGCGGCTGTGCCCGAAAAGAACGCCTCATCGCTTGTGTAGAGCTCCTCCCTCCTTATGTCCCTTTCCTCTACTGGTATGCGGAGCTTTGCGGCCAGCTTTAAGATAGTGTCCCTGGTTATGCCAAGCAGTATGTCTGAGGATTTTGGCGGGGTAAGCAGCCTGCCTTCCTGTACGAGGAAGATGTTGTCCCCAGGGCCTTCCGCAACGGTCCTTCCGCCGTTTGAGAGGAGGATGGTCTCATCATATCCTGCGTCCTGGGCCTCTTTTGAGGCCATTATCGAATTTATGTAATTGCCGCTTGCCTTTGCCTCTGCGGGCAGTATTGATGAGTTGATCCTGTTCCATGACGAGACCTTGCAGCTAAGGCCGGAGGCGCTGTGCTCGTAGAGGTTGCCGTAAGGCATTGCCATCACGGCCATGCTTGTGGTCTTTCCGCTTATGCTAAAGCCTATGCCTATGCTGTTGTAGAAGGCAAACGGCCTTATGTATCCTGACTTGAGCCCGTTCTTTGCGACTGTCTGGCGTATGGCTTCGAAGAACTGAGTCGGAGTAAACTTCAGAGGCATTGAATAGATCTTTGCGCTGTTGTAGAATCGCTTAACGTGGTCATGCAGCCTAAATATCGCAGGGCCGGAGCTGGTCTCGTAGAACCTTATCCCCTCGAATATCCCGCTGCCGTACTGAAGCGAGTGGGTGAGGAGGTTGACCTTGGCGTCCTCTGACTTCACAAATTTTCCATCCAGCCACGTATAAGAAGTGCTTGCCATTTTAACACAGAAGTATTTGGTGTTAAAAAGTATTAAAGGCTTGGCACTGCGCTGCCTGCGGCCCTCTAGAGGTTGCGCTCTGATCCGTCAATCCTTTCTGAAAGGTCGTCAAAGAACTTCTCGCCTTCCTCTGTGCTGCCTGCCTTGAGCACTATAAGGCTATTCTCGTCTGCGTCAAGTATATCCCTGACAAACGCTGACTCATGCGCAGCGACATGCAGATCGGTGAAGACGTTGGTATACCCGCTGCTTTCAATGACACCGTTGAGATGATTCTGGTGCTCGGAATCGAGCTTTGCAGCCAGAACGCGGCCGCCGTTTTCTATCGAAGTAGATATGCCGAGCTCACCGCTCTGAGCAAACGCCCCAGTTACATCGAATATGGTAAAGCGCCTGTGCTTCTTGCTGCTCGCGCTGTAAGTGCCTCCCACTTTGTCAAAATGCTGTATGAAGATGCCTGCAGCCACAAGAGCCGCTGTGGCAATGTAATAGGGCTGTACAGGCTGCTTGAGGATAAGGTACGCAAATACAAAAGTGAAGAATGGAGAGAGGAAGATGGTGTTTGTGACAAGCGTGGTCTTAAGCGTCCTTAGCGCCTTCCAGAACATTATTCCGTTGGCAAGGTTGTATACTATTCCCACATAGAGTATTGGAACAAGCGCGGCAATGGTTAGACGGGATTCGGGAAAACCGTTAGCGGCAAAGAGAAGGAAGAACACTGCAAGGTTGGCTATGCTAAACACCACCATTCCTGACTCCACATCGTATGAGTACTTCTTGACAAGGAGGTTGCCTATAGCCGCTGCAAGGGCAATGGCCACCAGAAGCACCATTATGACTGGATTTGGATTGGAGAATATCTGGAGAGTTCCACCGCTAAGCGCGATGAACAGCCCTGCAAAGCCTAGTGCGAGAGCCGCGAATTGGTATTTGCTTATCCTTTCCCTCAGTACGAATGGTATAAACATGAGCATGAGGATTGGGAAGGTGCGGTATATGGCTGTGGCAAGCGGAACGCTGACGAAGCGCTCTGCGTACGTCATGCCGAATTCCAGAAGGGCGTAGTTGAGTATGCCTATAACTGCAATGAGGCTAAACTGCTTCGGGCTCTTTAAGTACCTGATAAGCGTGTTCCTCTTTCCCTTGGCTAGGACGTATAATAGAGATGCAATGGCGGATATCACATATGTGAGGAACAAAAATTCGTAGATGTTTATGCTTGAGGCGAGATCGAGCATCACCGGCACCATGGCACCTAGAACTATGGATAGGACAAGGTAGGTGTGTGCCTCCTTTTTGATGTTCATGTTCCTATTTTGAAGTAAAGGCATTTATAGGTTGAGAAAAATAACATAATTAGTACAAATGTTTGTTTATTTGGGATGTGGATGGGGTCGGAAGAGTATGAATTTGAGAGCCAGTTTAACGATAAGTACAATATCGTAACCAGGAGGATGTTGCGGGCGTTGTCTGAGAATTCTCGTGCATCAATATCAGATCTGTCGGGAGTGGTCAAGATGTCTAGGCGTTCGACCAGAAGCAAGCTTGACAGGATAGAGAAGGAATTTGGGATACACTACACAGCAGAGCTCAATGAGAATCTTCTTGGCCTTGCATCGCGACATGTAATAGCCGTGAAGTTTGACAAGAAACCAGATTATGGAAGGATAAAGGAGCTCCTGCAGAAATCATACATACCTCAGCTGGCCGTGTCCACCAGGGGCAGCTTCGACCTGATAATATATGCAGTGTCAGTCTCTGCTAAGGAATATGCTCATTGGGACAAGAGCATGCAGATACGCCTGTCCGAATACGGAGCGGATTGGAAGCCCTCCGAGATAGTCCATGCTCACCTTGGATTCGTTCCGCTCAGGACGGAGCTTATAGACAGGCTTGACCTTCCCGCAGACCACAAGAGCATACTAAAGATACTTAATGCCAATTCGCGCGCCACGTTCAGCAAGATTTCGAAGGATCTTGGAATGCATTTCAACACAGTTGCATACAACTTCAACAAAATGCTCAAGAGCGGTTACATCAACAGGTTCACAATAACGATGGACAAGCCAAAGGACCTTGGTATTGCCTCGTTTTTTGCCAACTTCAGGCCAAGAGACGGATTCGAGAAGGCGTCGGTCATTGCAAGGCGCATGATCATGGGCGATGATCAGAATCCGCTTGTGAGCAGGACGCTGATAAGCATGCCCATAATAGGCAGCTATGGGCTTTTCGTTATGGGTATTTTTGACGACTATAAAACTGCATACAACAAATACATTCTTGCCTACAAGAAGATATACGCTGCGCACGGGATAAGGATGGATTGTGGGGAGGTTACTGAAGTGCTTCTTGGAAACCTGCCAATACGTAGCGTTGATAACAAGAAGGAGTATCATACAATAGTGTGGGATCCTGAAAGGTTGGGATGATATGCAAATGGGCTCGCCAACCTTAAAACCTAGGGTCAAGAACCTTGCGGACTGCCGCGGATGCGTGGGTATAGTCAGCAGGTGGATGTGGAAAAATTGGGGAAAGGAGGAGGGTCTTTCCCTAAAGGATGTGGAGTACCGCACGCGCCATTCGATGTTCAGAGATAGGGTGCCGATGACCTTCGTTGCGTTTTTTGGGAAGACTCCTGTTGCTGTTGCTTCTCTCTGGCAAAATGACCTTAGGTCAAGGCAGGACATTGCCCCGTATCTTGCCGAACTTTATGTGCTGCCTCGCATGCGGGGAGTGGGCCTTGGGACCGCACTGCAGAATTTTGCATTGGATAGCGCGAGGAAGCTTGGGCTAAAATCCATTTACCTAATAACATCGCACAAGAACTATTATGAAAGGAACGGATGGAAGTTCATTGGATCTGCACCGTTCAAAAACGGCGTTAGAAAGAGAGTGTATGTGCACAAATTATGAATGTTGATTTGGCCTGGACCGGTGCGGGTGGCTGGTGCGGCATTTAGCTTGATTGCGCCGACCGGGATTTGAACCCGGGCTTTTGCCTTGGGAAGGCAAAGTCCTACCAGGCTAGACTATCGGCGCGTTGGTCTTGGTTTATAGGTATATTTAGTAAGTGTCATCCTTACAGTATTAAAATATATCAGTGATGACCTGCCGCTCTTTTGGGTTTGCTACTATAGGAACAGGCATGCTCTTTGTATGTGCTTAACGCAAACTGAAAAATTTTTGCATTATGATATAGAAAATAGGCCCGGTGCGGCATTGAAATGTGGAGGATTTACCGATCCGCACATATCATTTTAATATATTTTCTCTGGGATGCTTTCATCATGAGATTGACCCTTCTTGTCCCACTGCTGCTGTTTTGCGGCGCCCTGAACGCATACCAGTCGCTGCAGGGAGGAAGCTTCCTTTACAATAACCTGACAGTCGGGTCCAATTCAAGCATTATGGCCGGTGTTGACACAAGCGTTCCGCTCCAGATGATAGTGCTGAAGACGAGCAGTTTTAACTCCTGGGTTAACGGTGGGAGGTCAAATCCGCTATTTGACAAGACAGTTGGTTCTGGGCTTTATGAGGTGAACTTGTCTGCTGGCAGGTACACTGTGATTTTTGTGGCCCAGTCTAAGGCCGAGGCAACTGCAGACGCAGTTGCGGTTCCGCGTGGAAGCGGTTGGATAGCAAACGTGAGCGGCACGTATGTGTATAATATTTCACTACAGCGCTATGGCGCGGTAAACGTCTCCCTGCTTTCGAACAGAGACTTCCAGGCGTTCCCGATCTCGGTAAGCATTGGCAGTTATTTGACATACCTTAGCAGCGACAACAATTTTGACTCGATATACAACATATACCTTGAAGGCGGATCGTATGCACTGGAGATAACATCAAATACACCCACACAGATATTCATGCAGGTTAAGACCTCTAATTCGGTCATCAACCCGCTGGCCGGATTCAACTCGAGTGAAAACTGGCCGGTTGGTGTGGTCAGTTATGGGGTGTATAATAACTCCGGAAAGCTTGAACCTTACCAGGTGTCAACCAGCGAGATTGTTGGGGAGGCAAATATCACCATGCTCAGGGCCACGGACGGCAACGCTTCGTCTGACAATAACTCCGCAGCTGGTGCAAGCCTGCAGATGAATGTGGAGATGAACACGCAACTTGGCGGCATGCACAAGGTCTTCTGGCTGCAGAACGTTGTGGATTTCAACACCACCCAACAAAGCTACTATCTTGTGAATAACATCTGGAATAACACCCTGCCAGACGCGAACATGACCGGCACGGAGGTCGTTGGCAGCGGGAATATCAGTGTTTGCGGGCCGTGCGGCAACCAGAGATTCTATGCTTACACGTATCCTTATGATTACTTCAACTACACGCTTCCTTTCAACATAGAACTTGTGACTGTAGAGAACCAGACGGCGAACGGCACGCTGGTCTCTTTTGGCTACCAGATCCTGCAGAGCGGGTCTGATGGGTTGCTGCCTCTCACCTTCTATGACAGGGTCCTGTTTCCTAGATACTCAAACTCGTCAATGCTCATAAGCCCTTATGTATTCACCCCGTCGGTCGGAAACCTGAGCGGAAACTACTACGACGCGGAGCTTGTTTTTGGAGGAGAATCGGGAGGGTCGCAGTCATATTTCAGCAGGCTTGCTTCGGTGATGTGGATTTATTATTATGCAAACGGCACCCTTGTGCCTTTCCCTTCTGTTTATACGTTCGGACAGGATACGGCGGAGACCGCAGCTAACGCCAGGGTAATGCCTTCTAGCTATGGGATGGGCGCCTTTGCTACGACAGGCAGGCTGGATCCGTTCGAGCAGGTGCTGGCTGGTGCGGGACTGAATAAAACAGTGCTGCAGATACAGAATTCGTCCGGGTCTGTTGCTGCCCCTACTACGACAATGCAATACGGTGTGGGACGGGGTGTTGTGGGGCTAGGGAACTATTCAGTTCCTATTGCCATGGTTCTTGAGTATTCGTCTGCGGCGCTGCTGGTGATGGCTGTTTTGATGCTGGTAAGGATAATCCTTAGGAGATAGACTACCTTATGTATGGGAAGCTCTCCTTGTGTGGCATCTCCTGGGCCTTCTGCGACTCTTCTATCTCTTTTATCATCCTGTCTGTCTCCTTCTTTATCTTGTCGATGTTGTCGAGATTTATCTTTATCCCTAGTATGCTGCCGATTGCGCCCAGGACAGCCCTTGCCGAAGTTGCGTCTATCTCGAGCATTCCAGTCTCGCCCATTATGCAGGCCGCGTGAAGTTTGTGCTTCTTTGCGAAGGAGACTATCATGCCTGCAGAGCCCCATATGGCGCCGTTTGTCTGGCCGAAGATAAGGCCCTTCTTCGAGAGGAAGTCCTTTGTGTGGCTGTCGCTGGCTACAGCAAACACTTTCGGGTCGTGTGAATAATGCCCTCCGGCGCTGTAGCCGCCTATTGTGTAGATGGTCTTGCCTCCGAGTCGCTTGAAGAACTTCACTATCTTCTCGTTTATCTCGTACTGTCCCTCTGGCGTTGCGGCCTGGGTGTCCCCTAGGAGTATTATTATTGAGCCGTTCTTTGTCTCCTTTGAATAGAACCTGTTGCTTATCAGCCTGGTGTAGCCGCTCTTGAGCATGATGGTCTGGTGTATGAAGTGCGGAGAGGATAGTGTTGCGAAACGCTTTGCGTCCAGCTCGTTCTTGAGGTATTCGGCGACAA
>VFSW01005729.1_pt1 | contig 18337 bp, 26 predicted proteins | sample 5358111 | NCBI WGS metagenome assembly VFSW01 (sample SAMN11554181, study PRJNA540505) | mine drainage metagenome | isolation source: sediment from site ElyBrook_90M | place: USA: Ely Copper Mine, Vershire, VT | collected 2017 | reverse complement strand
CGGGCTGGATTTGCCGGGGGGACCGCCGCGACGAGGCCAAACGCGCGGCGCAGACGCCCGCTCCCGCCCCCGCCCCCGCCGCCGCGAACTGACTTTTGATTTGAGGAATCTGCTATGCCTTTGCAACCCGAGAGAGTGAAGTTTCGCAAGATGCACCGCGGCAGCCGCGCGGGCATGGCGACGCGCGGCCACACGGTGTCCTTCGGCGAGTACGGGTTGCAGGCGCTGGAACGCTGTTGGCTCGACACCAAGCAGATCGAAGCCGCCCGCGTGGCCATCGCCCGCTCCCTGAAGCGAAGCGGCAAGATGTGGATCCGGATTTTCCCGCAGAAGTCGTTCACGAAAAAGCCGCTGGAGACGCGCATGGGCAAGGGGAAAGGCCCGTTGGAGTCCTGGGTGGCGGTGATCAAACCGGCGGCGGTGCTGTTTGAGGTGGACGGCGTGGCGGAGGTTGAGGCGCGCGAATCGATGCGGCTGGCGGCGACCAAATTGCCGATCCGCACGCGGTTCATCTCACGGCACCACTTGGCCTAGCGCGGAGTCCACCTATGAAAATGTCGGAACTCAAAGATATGACGATGGTCGAGTTGCTGGCCAAGGGCCGCGACCTGCGGCAGGAGATTTTCAATCTGCGACTGCAGCAGGCCAGCGCGCAACTGGAAAAGCCCGCCCGGCTGCGCACTTTGCGGCGCAGCATCGCGCGGATCGAGACCCGGATCTCCCAATTGCGCCACACCCCCGCGCCGCAGCAGAAGGCGGCCTAGAGACTTTGTATGGCTGAAGCGACAACAACTCCGAACATCCCACGCAGCGACCGCAAGGAGCGGGTCGGCGAGGTCATTGCGAACAAGATGGCCAAGACGATCGTGGTGCGCGTGGAGCGCCGGTTCCAGCACCCGAAATACAAGAAGGTGGTGACCGGCTACAAAAAGCTTTACGCCCCCGACGAGAAAGGCGAGGCCAAGGGCGGCGACCGGGTGCGCATTCAGGAAACCCGCCCGATTTCGAAGACCAAGCGGTGGCGCCTGATGGCCGTGGTGGACCACGCGGTCGAGGCCGCGCCCATTGCCGCGTGACGCGGAAGAGCTATGTTACAAATCCGTTCCATTCTGGACGTGGCCGACAACACCGGCGCCAAGCGCGCGGCGGCGATCGGGGTGCTGGGACGCAACCAAGTGTACGCCCATGTCGGCGACATCATCAAAGCCCACATCAAAGAAGCCGCGCCCGATGGCACGGTGAAAAAGGGCGAGGTGGTGGACGCGGTGATTGTGCGAACCCGGCAGGCCATCAAGCGCAGCGACGGCTCCTACCTGCGCTTCGACAGCAACGCCATTGTCATCATCGACAAGGAACAGAACCCGCGGGGCACGCGCATCTTCGGGCCGGTGGCCCGCGAGTTGCGCGACAAGAAGTTTATGAAGATCATTTCGCTCGCACCGGAGGTCATCTGATTTCGCATGAAATCTCACGTGAAGAAGAACGACGAGGTGGTGGTCATCGCCGGCGCGGACAAAGGCAAGCGCGGCAAGGTCATCGCCGTACTGCCCAAGCAGCAGCGGGTGATCGTTGAAGGCGCGCACATGATCAAGAAGCACATGCGCAAGAGCCAGCAGCATCCGCAGGGCGCCATCGTCGAGCGCGAGGGCACGATCCATATTTCCAACGTGATGAAGACGGCGGACTTTGACGCCCGGGCCGCCAAACGCGGCGCCGCGCCGGCGCCCGCCGCGGCGTAGCAACGCACAGCCAGATGAAATCCCGACTTTACCAGAAGTACGTGCAGGAAGTGGCCCCCGCGCTGAAGCAAAAGCGCGGCTACACCAATCCGCACCAGATCCCGCGGATGGAGAAGATCGTCGTCAACATGGGGGTGAGCGCATCGCTGGAGAAAACGGCGGTGGAAGACGCCGCAAAAGATCTGAGCCTGATCACCGGCCGCAAACCGGTGATCTCCAAGTCACGCCACAGCGTCGCCAACTTCAAACTCCGCGAGAACCAGCCCATTGGCTGCCGGGTGACGCTGCGCCGCGACGTCATGTATGAGTTCTTCGACCGGTTGATCGCGACGGCGCTGCCGCGCATCCGCGACTTCCGCGGGCTTTCGCCGCGCAAGTTCGACGGTCGCGGCAACTATTCGCTGGGCGTCGCCGAGCAGACGATTTTCCCGGAGATCGAACTGGACAAGATCAAGCGGACCCAGGGCATGGACATCACGATTGTGACCAGCGCGCCGACGGACGAGGAGGCGCTGGATTTGTTGAAGCTGATGGGCTTTCCGTTCGCGGAAGCCAAGTAATTGTTTATGGCGAAAAAAGCATGGATTGAGCGTAACCAGCGCAAGCGGGAGACGGTGCAGAAATACGCCGCCCTGCGCGCGGAACTGAAAGCCAAACGCGACTACGCCGGCCTGGCCAAGCTGCCCAAGGATGCCAGCCCCATCCGGGTCGTCAACCGGTGCTCGGTGACGGGCCGTCGGCACGGGCATCTGCGCAAGTTTGGCTTCTCGCGGTTGACGTTCCGCGAGGCCGCCCTGAACGGATTGATCCCCGGCGTCACGAAAGCCAGTTGGTGAGCTATGACCGACCCGATTTCTGACATGTTGACGCGTATCCGCAACGCGGGGCGCGCCCTGCTACCCGTGGTGGAACTGCCGCACTCCAAACTGAAGGAGAGCATCGCCCACATCCTGCGGAAAGAAGGCTACGTCGCGGAAGTCGCCGTTGAGGGCGCCCCGCGCAAGAAGCTCAAGCTGCGCCTGAAATACGAAGGCAAACGGACCGTCATCGAAGGACTACGGCGCGTCAGCACGCCCGGGTTGCGCCGCTATGTCGGCGCCCGGGAGATTCCGCGCGTGCTGGGTGGACTCGGTGTGGCCATCGTCTCCACCTCACGTGGCATCATGTCCGGCAACGAGGCCCGCAAGCTGAACCTGGGCGGCGAAGTGCTTTGCTACGTCTGGTGACTTTGCCCCGCTCCAACTCGGAAACGAATCAACCCATCACCGCTTTAAGCCATGTCACGCATTGGTAAACAGCCGATTGCCGTTCCGCCGAAGGTCAAGGTGGAAGTCAAGGGCCAGAGAGTCTTCGTCGAAGGTCCCAAGGGCAAGCTCGACTGGGAGCTGCCCCGGCGCACCCGTCTCCAGGTCCAGGACGGCAAGATCGTGGTGAGCCGGGACGGCGATGACGCCCAGGCCAAGGCGCTGCACGGCTTGAGCCGTGCGCTGGTCAACAACATGGTCAAGGGCGTCACCGACGGCTTCGTTAAGAAACTGGAAATCCAGGGCGTCGGCTTCAAGGCCGCGGTTCAGGGCAGCAACGTGACCATGACGCTGGGCTTCTCGCACCCGATCGTCTATCCGATCCCCCACCAGATCAAGGTGACGGTGGACGAGAACACCAAGATCACTGTCGAAGGTCCGGACAAACAGGTCGTGGGTGAAGTGGCCGCCGAGTTGCGCAGCTTTTACCCGCCGGAACCTTACAAGGGCAAGGGCGTGCGTTATGTGGGCGAGCGCGTCGTCCGCAAGGAAGGCAAGACGGTCCAATAATTGTGGACTGCGTGCAGCATCGTGCTTGAAGCCCAATCCAACACTGAGCCGCTCACGGCAAATCCGTGACGCATTGAGATGAGAACCGACAAGAAAATCCAGCTTGAAAAAAAGCGCCACTGGCGGGTGCGCCGGAAGGTCATCGGCACGAAGGACCGCCCGCGCATGAGCGTTGCCTTCACCAACCAGCACATTTACGTGCAGTTCATTGACGACGCGGCGGGGATGACGCTGGCTGCCGCCTCGACGCGCGCCAAGCCCGCGCCGGACCAGGCGAAGCTGGCGGCCAACGTGGCGAGCGCGAAGGTCATTGGCCAACGGGCGGCCGAAGCCGCGCTGGCCCGGCAGATCCAACAAGTGGTCTTCGACCGCGGCGGCGCGCGCTACCACTGGTCCCAGAGCAAGGGCAAGGACGGCAAGCCGGTGGTGGTGCGCGGCAAGCTGGCGGAGCTGGCCGACGCCGCCCGCGCGGCGGGACTGAAATTTTCACGACTCACCGTAGAAAACCCTGTCGCACACCCACCCAGCGTGGGCGGCGAAGAGACGCGGGGGCCGCGCGGTCGGGGACGACGCGGCCGTCCGGCCGCGGAGCCGGAGTTGAACATCGACGCCCAGACGGGCGAGGAGTTGACCGAGAAGGTCGTTTTCATCAACCGATCCTCCAAAGTCGTCAAGGGCGGGCGCCGGTTCTCCTTCAGCGCCTTGATCGTGACCGGGGACAAGAAAGGGCGTGTTGGCGTCGGCATGGGCAAGGCCGGCGAAGTGGCGGACGCCATCCGCAAGGGCGGCGAAATGTCACGCGCGGCCATGGAGAGCATGGCCTTGAAACAGACGACCATCCCGCATGAAGTCACCGCCCATTTCGATGGCGCGCTGGTGCTCCTGCGGCCGGCCTCGCCGGGCACCGGCATCATCGCGGGCAAGACCGTCCGTGCCGTGCTCGAATCGGTCGGCCTGAAGGATGTGCTCAGCAAGTCGCTCGGCTCGAACAACCCGGCCAACGTCGTCAAAGCCACGCTCGGCGCCTTGCGTCAGTTGCGTCAGCGTGAGGCCATCTACAAAAGTCGCGGCTTGGAAGTGAAAAAGTCCGCGCCGCCGCCGGCGCCGGCTGCCCCGGCCAGCGCGCCGCTCGCGTCGCCGAACCCCGGGACCAACCCCGCCTAAGTCACCTATGCGCTTACACGATCTCAAGCCCCGACCGGGCGCCAAGCACCGCCGCAAGCGGCTGGGCCAGGGCGAATCCAGCGGCCACGGCAAGACCAGCGGCCGCGGCGGCAAGGGACAGACCGCCCGCTCCGGCAGCTCCATCCGCATCGGCTTCGAAGGCGGCCAGATGCCGCTCATCCGGCGCATACCCAAGCGCGGCTTCAACAATGTCCGGCACGGCACCTACTATGTTCCGGTGAACGTCGAGGCGTTGAATCGCTTCGACGACGGGGCGCGGGTGGATGAAGCGGTGCTGCGCCAGACGGGCCTGGCCAACGGCCGCGCCGACGGCGTCAAAATTCTCGGCGCCGGCAAGCTGGCCAAGAAACTGGTGGTGTGCGCCCACGCCTTCAGCGCCTCGGCCCGGGCGCAGATCGAGGGCTTGGGCGGAAGCTGTGAGCTGGCGAAGCCGGCGCCCGCCGCGCCCGCCTAGTTCAACCTTTGGGGATCCAAGGATGCTCGCCTCCATCGTCAACACCTTCCGGAACTGCTTCAAGATTCCGGAGCTGAAATCGCGGATTCTGTTCACCTTGATGGTGCTGGCGATCTGCCGTTTGGCGGCAGTCATCCGCGTTCCCGGTCTGGACGGCGCGGCGCTGACGGATTATTTCGCGAAAAACGCCGCCAAGGGCGGAGGCGGGCTGTTGGGCATGTACAGCATGTTCACCGGCGGCGCGCTGGAACACTGCGCGGTGGGCGCATTGGGCATCATGCCTTACATCAGCGCGACGATCATCATCCAGTTGCTGACGGCGGTGATTCCGCAGTTGAGCAAGTTGGCGCGCGAGGAAGGCGGGCGTCCGAAGCTCATCCAATACGGTCGCTATCTGACGGTGGTGCTGTGCCTGGGCCAGGGCCTGGTGATGGCGTTGGGCTGGGAAAACGCGGCGAGCATTTTCCCCGGTTTCCAAGGCAAGCTCGTGATGTACGACGCCCTCTGGTGGTACCGCTTTCAGACCACCATCATCCTGACCACCGGCACGCTGCTGCTGATGTGGCTGGGCGAGCAGATCACCGACCGTGGCATCGGCAATGGCGTATCGCTGGTCATCACCATCGGCATTCTGGCCCGTCTGCCGCAGGCGGTCCAGGGCATCCGGGACTCGTTCTTTCCCGCCGGCGGTGCCGAGGCGCAGTTGAATATCGGCCACGCGATCATTCTCATCGCCCTGCTGGCGGCGGTGATCGCCGGCGTGGTGGCGGTGACGCAGGCCCAGCGCAAAGTGCCGGTGCAATACGCCCAGCGTGCCGTGGGCCGCAAGGTGTATGCCGGCGGCACTTCCTACATGCCGCTGCGGGTGAACTATCCCGGCGTCATGCCCATCATCTTCGCCCAGGCCATCCTGATGTTCCCGGCGCAAATCCTGGAGTTCCTCGGAAGGAAATTCGGGATCAAGTTCTTCTATGAAATCGCCGCGCAGCTCCACGAGCGGTCCTTCTGGTACCTCCTCATCTACGGGCTGATGATCATGTTTTTCTCCTATTTCTGGGTGGCGACGCAGTTCAACGAACTCCAGATCGCCGACGATTTGAAAAAGAACGGCGGCTACATCCCCGGCGTGCGCCCCGGCCAAGCGACGAGCGGTTTTCTCCACAACGCGATGCATCGGATCACCTTGGCGGGCGCGGTGTTCCTGACGATCATCGCCGTGATCCCGATCCTCCTGGCGCGGAGCATGAACATCCCGTACGCGGTGGCGCAGTTCTTTGGCGGCACCAGCATGCTCATTGCCGTGGGCGTGATGCTGGACACGATGCGGCAGATGGAGTCACATTTGCTGATGCGGCACTACGACGGCTTTCTGAAGAAAGGCCGCCTCAAAGGCCGGTTTTGACGCGGTGAGCCTGGGTCGAGGCCAGTCTGACGGCGCCCGGCCACGACGCTATGTTGCGGAGCTGCTTCCCCAACCGGCGGAGGCGGCATGATCATTCTAAAAAGCGAGCGGGACTTGGCAGCCATGCGGCCCGCCTGCGCCGTTGCCAGCTTGGTATTGCACGAGGTGGCGGAATTCATCCGCCCGGGGCTGACGACGCGCGAAGTGGACGCGTTCGCGGCGTCCCGGATCAAGGCGCACGGCGCCAAAAGCGCGTTCCTCGGATACCGAAAGTACCCGTGCAACATGTGCATTTCGGTGAATGAGCAGGTCGTGCATGGGATCGCCGGGGACGCGCGGTTGGGCTTTGGCGACATTGTGAGTTTGGACGTGGGCGTGATTTACGGCGGGTTCGTCGGGGACGTGGCGCGGACGGTGGCGGCCGGCGGGTGCAGTGTCGAGGCGCAGCGGTTGATGGACGTGTCGGAGCGGGCGCTTTACGAAGGCATCGCACGGGCGGTGCCGGGGAACCGGGTGGCCGATGTCTCGCGCGCCATCCAGAATTGCGTTGAGAGCAATGGGTTCAGCGTCGTGCGTGAGTTTGTCGGGCACGGCGTGGGGCGGTCGATCCACGAAGACCCGCAGGTGCCCAACTTTGTGGACAACAAGAAATCGCCCAAGTTGGAGCCGGGCATGACGATTGCCATCGAGCCGATGGTGTGTGCGGGCGGACCGTCCGTGAAAATCTTGAAAGATGGCTGGACAGCGGTGACGGAAGATGGTTCACTGGCCGCTCATTTTGAGCACACCGTGCTGGTGACCGGGAGTGGGCCGGAGATACTGACGTGGCACGAGAGGCCCTCAGAGTTGAAGGTGTCGTTGTCGAGGTGAGACCCGACGGCGTGTGCCGGGTGGAGTTGGCCAACGGCCACCGGGTGGTGGCGTGGGGCACAGCCCGGGCGGGCTTGGCCCGAGTGGTGCCCGGGGACAGGTTGATTTTGGAAATGTCGCCCTGCGATTTATCGCGAGGGCGGGTCGTGGTGGACAGAGAAACATAAACATGAAAGTTCGCGCATCCGTCAAAAAGCTTTGCGAGCACTGCAAGATCATCCGGCGCCGCGGCGTCATACGGGTGATCTGCACCAATGCGCGTCACAAGCAGCGTCAAGGCTAGATTGATTTATGGCACGCATCATCGGCGTTGAGATTCCCGGCCACAAACGCATCGACATCGCGCTGCGTTACGTGTACGGCATTGGCCCCAGCAACGCGAAGGACATCCTGACCCAGGCCAAGATCGATCCGGCCATCCGGGCCAAGGACTTGAGCGAGCAGCAGTTGTCCCAGATCGTCCACGCGATCCAGGAAGGCAAATACATCATCGAGGGCGATCTGCGCCGCGAGATTGGCATGAACCTGAAACGGTTGCAGGGCATCAAGTGCTATCGCGGCATCCGCCACCTGCGCGGCCTGCCGGTGCGCGGCCAACGCACCCAGACCAACGCCCGCACCCGTAAAGGTCCGCGCAAGACCGTCGGCGTGCAGCGCAACCCCAACGCCAAGACGGGCATTCACTGATTTTTTCCCATGGCTGACGAAACACCAGAGACGAAGAAGAATCCCGCGCCGTCCCCCCGGAAGGACGCGGCGAGGAAGGAGTCCAAACCGGCGGCCGCTGCCGCGGACGAGAAGGCAGCCGGCACACCTGTTGCCGAAGCAACCCCGGCCGGTACGAAGCCGCCGAAGAAGGCGTCGGCGGGCGCGCCAGGCGCGGAAGCCTCGAAACCAGCGGGTGCCGCTCCGGTTGCCGGCACGGCACCAACGGCGGAAGATCTCCTGGGTGAGGATCCGGCCGCCAAGAAAATCGTCAAGGCCAAGGGCGCCAAGAACGTCGTCGTGGGTATCGCCAACATCCTGGCGACTTTCAACAACACGATGGTCACCATCACGGACATGCAGGGGAACCTGCTCGGTTGGGCCACCGCGGGGCGCGTCGGCTTCAAAGGGTCGCGCAAGAGTACCGCCTACGCCGCGCAGCAAGTAGCCCAGGAAGCCGCCCGCCAAGCGATGTCACACGGCATGCGCGAAGTCGAGGTGCGTGTCAAAGGGCCTGGCTCCGGTCGCGAATCCGCCATCCGCGCGCTCCAGGCCATTGGTTTGGACATCAGCAGCATCAAGGATGTGACCCCTGTGCCGCACAACGGCTGCCGCCCCCGCAAGAAGCGCCGCGTCTAGTTCATCTCATCTCTCACATTTCCAATTTGGAATCATAAAGCATGGCTCGCTATACTGGTCCTCGCGTTCGCATCAGCCGCCGCTTTGGAGTGCCGATTTTCGGCCCGAGCAAGTACCTCGAACGCCGCAACTACGGTCCCGGCGTCCACGGTCCCAAATCCCGCCGGAAGCACACCGAGTACGGCTTGGGCCTGCTGGAGAAGCAGAAACTCCGCTATTATTACGGGCTGATGGAGCGCCAGTTTCGCAACGTGTACGAACGTGCCCTCCAGCGCCGGGGCGTGACCGGGGAACAGATGCTGCAGATTCTGGAGACGCGCTTGGATAACGTGGTCTATCACTTGGGCTTTGCCAACACGCGTGCCGCGGCGCGGCAGATGGTGAGCCACGGCCACGTCCGGGTGAACGGGCGCAAGGTGAACATCCCTTCCTACGCGCTGAAGGTGAATCAAGTCATCACCGTCAAGGACCACAGTGTGTCGCGCCAGTTGGCCACCAAAAATCTGGAGTCCGCCACCAGCCGCGCGGTGCCGGACTGGCTCTCGTTGAGCAGGGAGGAATTCAAGGGTGTCGTCATGCGCATTCCGACGCGCGACGAGATCCAGCCCATCGCCAATGAGCAGGCCGTCGTTGAGTTTTACTCCCGCTAGCACAACCGGCCCTCGTAGCCGAGGGCCAACGCAATTACACGGGCCGCTCCCCCGAGGCGGGAATCGGTGCGGGAGCGGTCAGATTAAAATTGCCCGAAAAAACCTATGCCAGTACGTCTAGGACGATTCGAAATGCCCAAACGGTTGCAAAAGGAAGAAGCGACCGCGACGGGCACCTACGCCAAATTCGTGGCCGAGCCGTTTGAAACCGGTTACGGACACACTGTTGGAAACTCGCTGCGCCGCGTGCTGCTGTCCTCGCTCGAAGGGGCGGCCATCACCTCCGTCAAGATTGACGGGGCGATGCACGAGTTCACGACCATCGAGGGGGTGGTGGAGGATGTCACCGACGTCGTCCTGAACCTGAAGAAAGTCCTTTTCAAGTGCCACACCCGCGAGCCGCAGATGCTCCGCCTGGCGGTGAACAAGGAAGGACCGGTCACGGCCGCCGACATCGAACTGAGCCAGAACGTCGAGTTGGTGAACAAGGACCAGCACATCTGCACGCTCGACAAGAAAAAGAAGTTCGAGATGGAGTTGGAAGTGAAGGTCGGCCGCGGCTTTCTGCCCGGCGATGAGAACAAGAAACCGGGTCAGCCGATTGGAGTGATCGCCATCGACTCGCTGTTCTCGCCCGTGGCGCGTGTCCGCTACAACGTCGAGGCTGCCCGCGTCGGACAACGCACTGATTACGACCGCCTGATTCTTGAGCTCTGGACCGACGGACGCATTTCACCCGACGACGCGCTGACGCAGGCCTCCGCGATCCTGGCGCACCATCTGGACGTGTTCGTCGGCTACGACAAGAACGCCGTCGAGTTTGAGGAAGTCGAGGACAAGCAGGACGAGGAGCGCACCAAGCTCAAGAAGTTGCTCAACATGAGCGTCAACGAGATCGAGTTGAGCGTCCGCGCCGCCAACTGCCTGAACAATGCAAACATCACCACCGTCGGCCAGTTGGCCATGAAGAGCGAGCAGGAAATGCTCAAGTACCGCAACTTCGGCAAGAAATCGCTCAACGAGATCAAGGAGAAGCTCGCGGCGCTGGGCCTGACGCTCGGCATGACCTTCGAGCCGGGCTTGTTGGAAAATCCGAAGGAAGAAGCGGCCGCCGTGGCGGCCAAGCCGGAGTGAGCTTATGCGCCACCTGAAGCGAACCGCCAAACTGGGCCGCACCGGAAAGCATCGGAACGCGATGCTGGCCAATCTGGTGTGCAGCCTCATCAAGCACAAGCGCGTCACCACCACGCTCGCCAAGGCCAAGGCCGCGCGATCCGTGGCCGAAAAAATGGTCACGCTGGGAAAACGCGGCACCATCCATGCCCGCCGGCTGGCCAGCGCGCGGCTGCGCGCCCACGGCCCCACCGTGCCGCTCAAAAAGGACGAACGCAAGAAGTGGCGTCAGAACGAGGACGTGGTGCGCATCCTCTTTGAGGACATCGCGCCCGGCTATAAAGACCGCCCCGGTGGCTACACGCGCATCGTGCGGCTCGGCCAGCGTCAAGGCGACGCCGGCAAACTGGCGATCCTGGAATGGGTGGACCTGCAGCCCGTCGTGCCGACAGCGGCTGAAGCCAAACCAGCCGAGGGGACCAACCCGGGCGAAACCAAAAGCGAGTCGAAATAGCTCTCCCTCCGTTTTCCCGAAGCCCGTTCGCCAGAACGGGCTTTTTTATTGGCCGACTCCGCGCCCGACACCCGAAGCCAATTGGGTTCTTGGCAGAGACGTTCCGCGGCGGGATTTCACGACCCTACCCGCAGGCCGGCTGGGCGCAGGAATGGAGCGCGCCCCCCCCGCCTGTGGCCCTTCCGCCGAAACTAGGAAGTTGTGGGCGGCGATCCGTCTCCGCCCATGCTGCTCCGTCGGCGGGGGACTGACCGCGCCAAGTAAACGCGGTGTCCAAAATTGGACCGGCACTGTCCAACGGGTTGGCAAGGTCGGCGCCGGCTTTCTCCCCTCGCCGTGAACGCCTTGGCGGCCCGCGCGACCCAGGAAAATCGGGTCGGCTGAGTCGCTGACGCTTCCCCGGTAATCTGACGGCCTGCGTGCGCGCCGCCCCGACTACGCCTTGCCACCCGGCCCTTCTTCCGCCCTGACTGCCGGAATATTTCCCGGTCTTGGCGGTTTTCAGAATGTTACGCCACCGGCCCAAATGAATTTCCCGCCGGCATGAGGTCTGCTCCGTCATTTGCCGGGTAACCGCTGAGGGTTGAACTCAGCGTGAAGGGGATTGCGGACCGGCGCCGCACCGAAAATGGAAGCGGAATGGCGGGATCCGGCGGCAAAAAAGCACCGAAGGGACAGGCTGATGGCGAAGCCGGATCCGTCCGTTGCTGGCCATGATTGCGATGATGACTGCCACAGTGAGACAGCAAGACGCTTGGGCTTTTTTGAAAACGAAGCCGGAGAAGACGACGATTCCAGGCTGCCGAGTTGGACGTTCAAGCCGAATCGCGCTGGAATCTCGGGCAGGGGCAGCGGTCGGACCCCAGAACTCCTGGGCCTTTTTGAGACGCAAACCGGAAGTGGCGGCGACAGGACGAAATAAGCGGGACAACGACGCCGGCGCGGGGCGGGGCCGGCAGCAAGCATGATGACGCGATGTGAGCAAAACACATTTTTTCTGACAGACCGGCCGAGCGCTCCCACCACGCGGGGCGACGTTTCGAGCCGGGGCCGCCATCGCGCCAACTTCACGCTGGACATTTGTGGTGTTGCTCTGCGAAACTACGGAGCAGACGTAGCCCTGATCGACGTTGTGGACACTGGTACCCAACAACCGGGTGCTTTGCGGGGGTGCTTGGCCGAAAGCGGCAGTGCTGTGGCGCCCTCCTTCCCGACCACCGCGCCGCTCGCGTTCAACGCGATTCGGTTTCCGCATCGCGACAGGGGAATAAACGGTTCGGCTGGGAACCCAAGCCAGGTACTTGTCGCATGGGCCGGTGTTTCCGCAAACCCAGCTTCGCCGTTTGACCCCCTGGTGGCTACGACTACCTTGCCTCCGAACGACGGCCGGGAAGACGCCTTCCCGTCGCGCGTCGCTTTGGCTTGGCCCAACAATTTGGTGGTGGTGGACTTCGATCCGGTCGCCGACCCTGCCGCGCTGGCGACTTTCTGCGCCCGGTTTGGCGCGGAGACCACCACCATATTCATTTTCGGCGCCCGGGAGGACGAACCCAGCGGTTTCGCCGAAGCACGCCGGCTCCCTCGCTTGGTCACTCACGATCAGCCGCGACCGGCGTCCGCGCGATGAAATCGGCATCCACCCTCCCTGTCGTTCGGCGAGTGGCGACGCGGTTCTCAGATGGCGGAGTAGAACAGGAGATGGTCGCTCCGCCGTTCCGGTTGTCGGCATCCCGCGTGGTCGGCGTCGACCGCGTTTACCGGGGGCGCGGCTACCGGGATGACCGGGTCACCGCCGCCATCAGCAGTTGGATCAGGCGAAGGCTTGCCACGCGACTGCGGTGACGCGCTCCCCTTGGGTTCGGGGCACGAATCTTCCCCTCTGGCTTCCCGGCCGAACGCGGCGGCTGTCCGCCGGTCCATTCCCCCGCTGGGTGCGCTTTGGCAACGGTCAAGGCCTGAGCGATCAATTGGCCCGTTCCGACGAAGCGTTGGGCGGCGAATTCTCCAGGCTGAAGCCGGCCCACAAGCTGTCCCTCGCCGATGCGTTCGCTGCTGTCACGGCGAAACGGTCCGAGCGTTGCTGGTCCACAAGGATCCGGCATTCAAGGCCGTCGCCGGCATGGTGCAGCAGCGAATCCTTCAGCCGAAGAAGCGGGCGCCGGCGTGATGCCGGGCGTCTCGAAGGCCGGAGCCAGGCGGTGGGCATTCGTGAGGTCGAGCGCATGGGCTGGACGTTTTACCTGAACCGGCGGCGCCTGTTCATCCGGTGGCACGAACTTTCGCAACACCCTCTCTCTCAGAGCGAGTGTGGGAAATTGTTTCCGAGTAGAGCGGACGAATCGCCAGTGCCGTCCGGCGACTCGCCGGATGGAAGGGGAGGAATGCGATCACGCCAATGACGACGGCTTTTCGCAAAATTGCTTTCTGCGGTTCCGGTCGGCGAGTCGCCCGCGCAACCCATTGTTAAAACACGTTCTCAGCCATTCTGGCGGGTCTGCGTGTCAAGCGCTGCCTGCGCCCAGAGGCGGCCGGACCGGGATTTGCGCGTCGCCTTTTGCCCCGTCTTGGCTAAACCTTCGCCCCGTGCAATCCATGCCCGAGCGGGACGCGCCGGCGGACGGCCTCGCGCCGACCGCCGCCTCGGCATGTCTGGCCGTCGAGGCATGCGCGTTGACGCGCCGCTTCGGCAAGGTTGTGGCGCTCGACCGCGTTTCCCTCGCCATCGGACGGGGCGAGTTTTTTCCCTGCTCGGTCCCTCCGGCTGCGGGAAGACAACGCTCCTGCGGCTGATCGCCGGACTGGATCTGCCGGACGAAGGCACGCTGCGGATTGGCGGTCAGGACGCCGCGGGCATTCCGGCCCACCGGCGCCAAGTCAACACGGTGTTCCAGTCGTACGCGCTGTTTCCGCACCTCAACGTGCGGGACAACGTCGCGTTTGGCCTGCGGATGAAGAAACTGCCCGCCGCGCAGGTCGCCGGGCGCGTGGCGGGCGTGATGACGCTGGTGGAAATCGCCGATCTAGCGGGGCGGCGGCCGGCCCAGTTGTCCGGCGGGCAAAAACAGCGCGTGGCCTTGGCCCGGGCGCTGGTGAACGAGCCGGAGGTGCTGCTGTTGGACGAGCCGTTGGGCGCGTTGGACCTCAAGTTGCGCCGGCAACTCCAGACTGAATTGCGCGCACTCCAGCGCCGCACCGGCATCACCTTCCTCCACGTCACGCACGACCAGGACGAGGCACCCGGCCTGAGCGACCGCATCGCCGTGATGAACGCCGGGCGCATCGAGCAACTGGACGCCGCGCCGCGCCTCTACGAACGGCCGCGGACCCGGTTCGTGGCGCGCTTCCTCGGCGCCTGCAACCTCATTGAAGGCCATGTTTGCGAGGCGGGCCGGGACACGCTGGAGGTGGACAGCCCCTTCGGTGGGCTGCGTGTGACGCCAGGGCCGGAGACGCGGCCGATCCCGCCCGGCGAGCCCGTCACGCTGGCGATCCGGCCGGAGAAAATCCCGCTGCACAAGGGCCGGGCGGCCGCCGGCGCGAATGAGATCAAGGCGCAGATTACGGAACTGGCCTACCGCGGCGCGGAGACGGTGTATCGGTTGGTGACCAACGGGCAACGGTTCGAGGCGTGCGCGTTGAATGCCCGCCTGGGCCACCAGGGGTTCGCGGCGGGCGAGACGGTGGTGGCGAGCCTGCCCGCCGAGGCGCTGGTGGTGCTGGAAGACTGACGGCGGCCGCCGGCAGCATGAAATCCCAGCGATCCAGCCCGGAAGTCCGCGTCCGCCTCAGCGAACGGAAAATAGCGCACGCTCATTGGTTACGGGCGGCGCTGACCGCCGGGCCGGGGCTGCTGTGGCTGATGGTTTTCCTGTTCGCGCCGTTGCTGGCGGTGGCGGTCATCAGCGTCCTGTCGCGCGGTGATTACGGCGAACTGCAGCGGCCGTTCACGCTGGAAAATTACCGGCGCCTGCTGGGCTTCGGCCTGCTGGGGTTTGACCCGCTGTATCCGCTCATCTTGCTGCGCAGCGTGTGGCTCGGGGCGGGCACGGCGGCGGCGTGCGTCGCGGCGGGAGTGCCGCTGGCATTCTTCATCGCGCGGCTGCCGGGACGGGGAAAGCACGCCGCGCTGACGCTGGTGGTGATCCCGTTTTGGACCAACCTTCTCATCCGCACCTACGCTTGGCAGATCCTGCTTGCTCCGGGGAGTTGGCTGACGAAGGCCGCGCACGGGGTCGGCTTCGGCATGCCGGGCGAGCCGCTCTATCCGGGCCTCTTCGCCGTGGGGCTGGGCATGCTCTGCGACTTCCTGCCGTTTTTCGTGCTGCCGCTCTACGCCTCGGTGGAGAAGATGGACTGGCTGCTGGCCGAGGCCGCCGCGGACCTGGGGGCCAACCGCATCCAGGTCTTCCGCCACGCCGTCTTGCCACAAATTTGGCCCGGGCTGGCCGCGGGGGTGATGCTCGTCTTTCTGCCGGCGACGGGCCAGTTCGTCATTCCCGATCTGCTCGGCGGCGCCAAGACGGTGATGCTCGGTAACGCCCTCCAGCAGCAGTTTGGACAAAGTCGCGACTGGCCGTTCGGTTCGGCGCTCGCGTCGGTGGCGCTGGTGCTGATGCTGGCGGGTCTGTGGCTTTACGCCCGCCGCGGGGCGGCGGAAGCCGGGGCGGACCCGTTATGAGGCGCCGCTCGTTTCCGCTCTCGGCGTCCGCCGGGCTGCTCTATCTGTTCCTCTACGCGCCCATTGCGGTCGTCATTTTCTATTCCTTCAACGCGGCCCGGCACGGCGGACCGTGGACGGGCTTCACGACCGAATGGTATCGCCGGCTCCTCCAGGATCGGCAGGCGCTGTCCGCCGCGGAGAACACGCTCTGGCTGGGCGCGTGCAGCACGGCAATCTCGACGGTGCTCGGCACGATGCTCGGCTACGGCTGGAACCGGTTCCGCTTCCCCGGCCAACGCGCTCTGGGCGCGCTGCTCTACGTGCCGGTATTCATCCCGGACATCATCCTGGCGGTGGCGTTGCTGCTGTTTTACTCGCTCGTGCGCGGCGGACTGGGGCTGTTTGCGCTGGGTCTGACGACGATGGTGCTGGCGCACGTCACCTTCCAAATCCCGTTCGTGGCCATTGTAGTGCGCGCCCGCCTGGTGGGGATGGATCCGGCGCTGGAAGAAGCGGCGCGCGATCTGGGGGCAGACGCGTGGCAGACGTTCTGGCACGTGACGTTCCCGTTGATCCTGCCTGGTGTGCTGGCGGGGGCGATGCTCGCGTTCACGCTGAGCTTGGACGATTTCGTCGTCAGCTTCTTCACCACCGGGCCCGGCGCGACGACGCTGCCGATTCTGATCTATTCCTCGGTGAAACGCGGGATCACGCCGGACATCAATGCGCTCTCCACCCTGATCGTGTTGGCGTCCGTCCTGGGCACAGTCCTGGTCACGCTCCTGCAGCGGTCCCGGAAATCATAAGCTGGCGGCGGCCCCGTGCGTGGCCCCACAGCTACCGGGATCGCTCTCGCAAAAACGCGCGGGAGCGCGTCGAAAACGAAGGACGCAAACGAGGGACTGGGAGGAAGGGCGGTCGCGTGGTCGCGTCGCCACCCACCGCTTAGCCGAGGCGCCAGACGATCCGCGCCTTATCCAAATCGTAGGGAGACATTTCCATCTTCACCCGGTCGCCGACGGTGAGGCGGACCCAGCGTTTGCGCATTTTCCCGGAGATGGTGGCAAGCACCATGTGTTTGTTGGGCAGTTCCACCCGGAACATCGTGCCTGCCAACACCGCCAGGATGCGGCCTTCAACTTCAATGTGTTCTTCCATGCACTGTGATAACGGTGGCGACGGACGGACGGACGGAAGCCGCCAGAAACAAAGCGGGGACCGGTTCGCCCCGGCCCCCGCCAGCTTCACCGAATGTGAGTCTAGTAGCGATTCCGTCCGCCGCCGAACCCGCCGCGGCCGCCGCCGGCGCCCGCCGGGCGTTCCTCGCGCGGACGGGCCACGTTGACGGTGAGCGCCCGACCGTCCAGATCCTTGCCGTTGAGGGCGTCGATGGCTTTCTGCGCCTCCTCCGGCGAGCTCATGGTCACGAACGCAAAGCCGCGCGGGCGGTTGGTCATGCGGTCCAGCACCAGATTGGTTTCGACAACCGAGCCATGCGCGCCAAAGGCGTCCTGGAGGTCGTTCTCGGTGACGTTGAAGGAAAGATTTCCGACAAACAGTTTATTGCTCATGTGATGTTTTACTGTCCTAGACTGACTTGTGCTTGATCCCGACTGTTCCCGATTTTCGGATTTCAAATCATCACTGAACTGAGTTCACTTGAAGATTCACCATGCCGTGGAAGCGATAAGCGATCTACAGGACGAGTTCGAAATTCGCACGTTTCGGCGGAATAGCAAGCCCCAATTTGATGAATGTCGGCGCCCGATGTGCGCCAAAAGTTATGCTGCCGGAGGAGGGCAGCCTGATTGATGGAAACAGGGCGTTGCGCCAAAAGTCGGTGTCATCCAAGGGATGCATGACTTTATGAGCCAACAGACCCAAACCGAAGTCCTGTTCCTGTTGCGCCGTTTCGGCGGGACAGCCGGTGTAAAACTGCTTCTGTAAATTGTCGTTCATCCATCCGCTTCCACCCCTCCGGGGTGAGGCGGAGCGATGGCGAGCGGAGCGAGCCGAGCGCAGGTGCGTTGGGCATGGCGATGAGCTAGAGGGTGAAAGACCCTTGTGGGGCCTTCGGAAGGCAACCACGAGTCGAAGGCAACTGCATGAGCCGTGAGGCCGTGTGGGGAGGAAGCCGGCTGACGAAACGGAGTCCTGAACGAAAGTGAAGCCTCGTAAGGCAGGTCGGGTGGGCCAGTGTGCCTGAGAACACGATGCCCGGTATTCCGAGCAACCCGACACGTATTGAGGCCAGGATGACGCGAAAGTTCATCGCCTTACCCCAAGAGATCTCGGCCGATCCTTGGAGACAAGGTAATGCTGAGTGAAGGCAACGACACCGGCATGAAGTTGGCCGAGAAGTCGGATGGTCTCGTAGTAGCGATGAAGCGGCTAATCCCCGTGGAGCCAAGGGGACCATGAAGATGAGAACATGAAACACGAACAACTGAACTGGGTGTTCGCCGAAGCCCCCCAAGGGAGCGGCGACAAGGAGATGCCCGATTTGTGGGCGTCGCCTTCGTCGCGGCTGCATAAAACCCAGGTCAAGGAGTTCGAGCGTTTCGTGACCGGAGCAACGGACGCAAGTTCGTT
>VFSW01005728.1_pt1 | contig 18339 bp, 20 predicted proteins | sample 5358111 | NCBI WGS metagenome assembly VFSW01 (sample SAMN11554181, study PRJNA540505) | mine drainage metagenome | isolation source: sediment from site ElyBrook_90M | place: USA: Ely Copper Mine, Vershire, VT | collected 2017 | reverse complement strand
TGTCAGGCCGTGCGGCGACCACTGTTTCATTTGGCGAAACTGCTGCGTCGAGCAGTTTTTGTACGTCGGCTTCCGACTTGCCAACGTACTTGTTCCAGTCGGCCTCCGTGCCGGTCTTCCCTGTGGCTTTGAGGTATTCTGCCGCCGCTTCCTCAGGGGTTGTATACGATGCGTCGATTGCTTTAAGGGCTTCATCCATTGACATCCCAGCGTATTTATCAACCTCTGACGCTAATGGGTTGCGACCGGTCTCCGCCTTAATGGCTTTGGCTGTGTCCATGAATTGAACATAATCATGGTACTCGTCAATGTTGTTGTTGAATCTGCTTGCCATTGCGGCGTCGGGGAACCCAGCAGCTTGCGCAACTTCATCCGGAGTAGGTTTTGGTAACCCGCCTGAAGTGTCCAATGAGACATCTTCCGTTGTTGGTAACCCACCCGAAGTGCCTGACGAGACATCTTCCGTTGTTGGTAAGCCGCCAGCATTTGACACAGCCTCGGTATCGGTTGCGGCGACATCGGTCCCAGGCAGCGCTCCATTTTTTTCATTTTGATCGGCAACCCACTTGTCGGCAGATGCTTGGAACACAGGGTCCAGCGCTTCACCAAGAGATGCGTACTTGCCAGAGGCCCAATCATCGGCCACTTTCTGCAACTGATCGTCTGTGAGGTTTTGAAGTGTTTCGGGCGTAAATTTTGTTAAATAATCAGAGATTATTTTTTTTGCGTCACTTGACTCTTGTGGAGTTTGCGGGGCCGAGGTATTCTCGTGGTACTTTTCCACATCGCCATTGAATGCGGTGTAGGTTCTAACGTCAGGAAAAGCCAAATAGCTTTTCAATTCGCCAAGCCCTGAATTTATTGCTGAATTTATCGCGGCCTGAGTTGGGTCTTGCCCCGCCAACTCAGAAGCCACCGCAGTATTTATTGCCTTTTTTGCGACATCAGGAAGATCGGAAAAACCAGGGATGTCTTTGGTGATTGCTGCTGTGGCTTCGCCCAGGCCACCAGAAATCAGAGCCTGCAATGGGTCTTTGCCCGTAGCCGCCGCTATACCGGTTCCAGAAACAACCTTCCCAGCCGAATCGGCAAGTGCCTTGTCCAGACCGGCATCCACAAAAGATGATGCTGCGGCACTTGCAAGTTCTTTCCCGATAACAGGAACTGCTGCTGCAATCAGGGCTGCTTTGACATCCCCGCCATTGATCGCGGCATTGATCGCGGCCTGACCAACAATCGTGGCCGTTGCTCCAGTCAAGCCAATGGCAGAACCGAGGGCGGTTCCAGCGCCCGGTGCCAAGACCGACAATGCCACCATTGCCAGCTTTTTGGGGTCCGTAATAATGGCCTCAACCGTATTGACTATGGGCTGGGTGACTTCGTCGTCAATATTTCTGCCAAACCGCTTAACTTCATCTCTGGCTTTGCGTAAAAATCCCATGTCAATCCCCTGCCAAGTATGTGGTGGCCGTGAACACGTCACCTTTTTTGGTTATGTCTGTTTTGTATGCCCTGGCATACTGCCGAAGCAAGGTGTTTATCTGTGGGTTTTGATATGGCGTGACGGCTTTTTTGAAGCCCATTTTTGCCAGCATGCCCCAAAACACCATCACATTTTTGACCAAGTTTTCTGGAGTGTCTGCGTTGAAGCAGTGGTACTCCGCAGTGCCCTTGCTCACTGGCCGGAACACAATCAAAGTGTCCCCCTGTTGAACAAGTTGGCCGTTTTTGCGAATCTCTTGGTTTATCTCGGCACGAGAGTGCCCAGCCACTGTTCCGGGAGGCTTGTTGCGCTTGGCGTCAATTTCAAGAATTTGATCTGGCGTCATGTTTTTCCTTACTGACCGATGGACATGATGCCAACCATGTTGGTTGCCCAGTCCTGCCATGTTTCAAAGCCACGCGCATCAGGAACGCCTGACTGCACGAAGTACCCGATGCCGTTGAGGCCATCGACCCACTGACGCCAATTTTCCTCTGCCACGAAGCCAAGCTGATTCGGAGCGAACAACTCGGCCATCAGCTTGCAGTACTGGTCCCAGGTCATGCCGCGAGGGTCATACGTCAACAAAGTCGATTCCCCTTTGATGCGTTTTCAGATTCAGTCAAAATTTGAAGGTTCCATGGTGCGTGCAATCCAGAAACTGATTTTCCTTGCAATGGGATGATGTGGTCAACCTCATACTTCAAGCCAATTCCTCTTAGTGCGGAGCAGTATTTGTATACGCATTCAATTTCAAACCAATGCCCTGAGTTAAGCCATCCAGGAGTCCTTTTCATTTTGGCGGCATGCCTTTTGGCGTTTGCAAATTGCGTCAAACCAGGATTTTTTTTCCGAGCGCGTTTCGTGTACTCGTAGGCCATTCCAGACTTTGCTTTCCATGCCTTTGTCGCGGTCATGCATTTTTCTTTGTGGCGCTCGTAATAATTTTTTGTGGCTGTTGCTCGTTGTTCTTTTGGTTTTACGCGCTCTTTATCGCACTGGACACAATGACCTCCATCGCTGTAACGCTCAGAAAAATGTCCGCGCTTGCACGCCACGCCAGTAAAGTAGCGCAGGGCACCAATAGCACGGGCTTCTTTCCCTGTTTTCGGTAGCATCATGGGTTACCTGTTCCGCGAACGTCGCCGCTGTCTATGCTCAGAAGTACCCGGCCCATGAAGTAGTCCCCGTTTTGTGTGTTGCTTGAAAAGCGCAGACGCATCTCTCGGCGTTGCTCTTTCATGTCGATTTTAAGGGTGTCAGGGTTGAATGGGTAGGGGTCAGATGGATCATCGCTGTCGTCGGCATACGACTTTCCGGTGACGACCATGTTCATCTCGCCCACCTGGACAAAGTCGGGCTCAAGCCTCTCCAGGCGCGTCCACACGTTATCGCCGGGCTGACTCGTTGTGCCCACAAGCCCAACTGAGGCACCAATGACGTTGGTCTCAAAGTACGACTCAATCGCGTTGACGTGGTTGGTGTAAATCTCGTTGGTGCCAATCTCGTGCTGCCACAGGGTGTAGCCGCCAGCGGTGTTCTCGTCGTTGCCACCCCAAATAGGACGGCGGAACACTTCAGAGAAAACGCCTGCGGAGCGTCGGGCACCAAGGGCTTGGCCAGCGTCGTACCAGACTTTTTCGCGCACGTTGTAGATGATGGCATCGTTGCACTCTGTGCTGTCCCCGGATGGGAAGAACCACCAGATTTCACCCCAGCGGGGAACCTTGCTCACCCACACCTTTTGACGTTGTGAGTAGTTCAAGTTGTCGAAGAAGTAGTTGTTGTTCTGCTTGTTCTCAACCTCCTGGACAACACCGTTGTAGGCCAAAAATCGGTCGGTACCGATCCAGTAGAAGATGCCGTCGTACTCGATCACGCATGCGCTGGACAGGATTGACGATTGCTGCGTGATCAGGTCGTACTTCCAGTAGAAGGTCTGACTGCCCACGGTGGTGGGAGCGTAGGTCACACGAACAACGGAATCTAGGGTCCAGAACAGGCCTGCAGGCGACGTTGTGCCGCCACGGACGGGCAGACCCTTGACCACCTTGGTGGAGGACACGTTGTTGGCGTTGGAATCCGCCGAGGTCCAGTTGTTGAAGTCACCTGCCGAACAGTTTTGAATCAGTCCGTTGTTGCCGTACACGAAAAGGTACGGGAACAGCATCACAATGCCGCCAGACACGGAGATGTTGTTGTCAAAAGTAAGGACCGTGGTGGCCGACGCCGTAGCGTTGTTGTTCAGTGTCACGGTCCAGATGCCGCCAACCTCCAGTGCAGACACTACCGTGGTGTTTGCCGGGATGCCGGAGCCGGTGACCGTCAGGCCTGGGCCAATGGCCGCAATGGTCGTTGCAAAGGTCACAGTGGGTGACCCGCTGGTGGTGGTGCCAGTGGCCGTAAAAACACCCACAGGGGCCATTGTGGTGCCTGTGAATGGCCCAAACAAGGGGCGAGTGTTCACGGTCGAAGAAATGTCGTTCAGGTTCTGTCCTGGGTGAGCAATCAGGTTGTTTTGACCGTTGCCCAAGGCGTCGTAGCCGATGTCCATCTGCCACAGCGTGTTGTTGCTTGCCGTGTAGCCGGTCGTGGTGATCGCTACAGGGCCAAAGCCGATTGCATCATCGTTGTCTGTGGTCCACTGCTCTAGGCCATCGCTGTATCCAGAGATGACGTAGTTGATCCCGTTTTCGGAACTCATGATCATGCCCCGGCTGATTCCTGAGGCATTCAGGAACGCGCCGTTGTACCCAGCAATTTTTCTCGGTTTGCTGTACTGGAAGCGAACCCACTTGCCGTCGATGTACGTTGCCGACGCGAACTGGGTTCCGTCACGCTGGATGCCAGCGCCGATCTGTAGGGCAATGACCTTTGCGCTCATTAAAACGCCCCAGCGTTGATGCCCACTGGCATCAGCAGTCCGCTTGCCGTCAAGGTGCCCACGTTCGCGCTGTTGACTGCAAAACCAAGTTGATTGCTTGCAGCCAAATACAGGCCCGTGGTGGCATCACCAAGGAAAGATAGCGATGGGTTTGTTGCGGAGCCGTTGCCAATTGTCAATGCGCTGATGAATGAGGATGTTGATGTCTGCGCGTTGTAGACATTCGTGCCATCGCAAATTGCAATGATCGTTTGCCCTTGAGGCAAAACAACCGTTGTTGCGCCAACTGCGCTGGTCTTGAAGGTCAGCGTAAAAGAGCCGGTTGTTTTGTTCTGGAATGAGTACAACTGCACCGTGGATGGAAGCACGACGATACAGTTTGATGTCAGAACGCCTTGGTACTCCTGGATGATGCTTGAGGCCTCTGCGGAGGTCAGCGTAATCGTTCCGCCAGTCACGTTCTTCGTCAGTTGAGTGAAGAAGAATTGAGCCGACTGACCGTATGCGTAACTGAACCAGTTCGATCCGTTGGAGACGACAACAAACGACTCTGCGATCTGCAGTTGAGCGCTGGACTGGCCGTCGATTGTGTCGGTGCCGGACAAGGCCACATTCAAGATGCCGGAGCCATCGTTTTTGATGACGACAAACCACCCTGCGCCAAGGCTTGCGGCAGAGGGCATGGTCACCGTGCCAGCGCCACCGCTCCAGACATACAGCGAAGAGCGATCCGATGGCACGAACGTGTACGCCGATGTGAATGTCGTGACTGCGGTTGATGTGTTCAGCGTGGTGTTGATCGCTGTCAGGCCGTAGCCAGCAAGCGTTGCTGAGTTGGCCGAAGAGGTTCCAGCACCAAACGTCACGGTGCCCCATGACCCGTCTATGGTCGTGTTGTCGGTGACGTAGATGTATTCAGCAACACCGGAAGAGATTGACACAATCGTGTTGCCGCCAAAGTCCACCACGGTGAATGGGTACGAGCCAATGTTGCGAATCAACGCACTCTGGCCTGTAGACACCGAAGTTGCAGGCGGCATACTCAGCTTCAGGTCTGCATCAACGGTCGCAGACACTTCAATGATGTTGGCGACGACGCTGTCCGTGTTGCCGTTGATCGGCCACTCCAGGAGCGTGTCAGTGGAGATGGTCAGTTGTTCGTAGCCCACTTGCGATGGGCTGATCGTTTGACCTGTGTAGGGGTTGATGTAGCTGGTCATGATTAAGAGTCCACGGCAATGGCTTGACGATCACCGACACGAGCAACATCCTCTGCTTTGAGGGACTGAAGCGCCTCGGTGTACTTCTGTTGGAAAATTGTGCGCTGGTCGTTCTTCAAGAACTGCATCGCTTGTAAAAGGGTTCCGAACAACATGGCGTTCGGGGCATTTTGAGTCAGCCAATTGGTCTGGTTGGCAGAACTCAATGGTGCGATGCGCTCGTAGTAAAGCACCTCAAATGCGTAGTCCTGGTCCGGTGTCGGGGCAAGGTACCAGTGCTCCCAATCGGTGTCTGCGTAGTACAGGGGCACGTCGGTCTGGTTGGCGTCTGGCCAGTAGTTCTTCAGGTATTCGTACTTGCGCAGGTACACAGGCTGCTTCTTACCGGCCACGGTGACGCTCATGGACACCGTCTTGCGCCACCGTGCAGGCTTTTGCAGGAGCGCATTGGCTGCAGTCATGGTGGCCTCTGCCACCTGCAGTTGGCCAAGGGTCTTGATTTCCTGGGCGATCTCAAATTCGGCCAAGGAAATGAACGTGGGGATTGCGTTGACAACGGATGCGTCTTTACGCTCCAGGTACTGCAACACCGTGGAGGTCAAGCTGTCATACGTCATGACCCAGGATGGGATTAGCGTCATATCAATCCTTCATTTTTGGTTATTTTCCCATCATTCAGGTGGCCCATCAAGCGTACGGACGACCAGAAGGAGTTTGCTTGTCAATGATCAGGGCTTGACGCCTTGGCTTGATGTTTGGCGTGTTGGGCACGCTGATGTGCGTCCAGCGATCAAACTCTCGGATCAATTGGTCAAAGGGCAAACCGGATGCAATCACCGCCCTGACCACCTCATCAGGGGTCATGCCAGGGACGCGAAGGTCTGCCGCGCAGCCGATCCGGTGCTGACTGGTGTCCTTGGAGCCCACAGCGTCGTTCACTTGCTTTGATCTGAAGGCGCTGTTGACCATAACGGGCTTGCCCCCTAGTACCCCCTTGACCTGCTCCAAAAAAGCCGCCAAACGGGCCAAATTGGCCTTCTCGGCCTCATTTGGGGTGTTGTCGAACTCCCGGTGGTCGGTGAACGTCAGTTCATCGAGGGTAAAGTGTGGCGTCAGGTTCATGTCAGTGCTTGTGTGAGTTGCCAAAATAGTAGGACAGGATCAGCATGGTGGCTGCGTCCAGGCTTCCAAGCATACGGATGACGATCTCGCGCATATCTGTCGGGATGGCGTCCTTGCTGGTCAGCATGGTGTAGTTGATTGCTGCCCACAGGATGAACACACCCAGCGCCAGGGCGGGGGTGACCATCTTGCTGTACCAGGGTGCCGATGCGCTGGTGGCGATCTCCAATTCACGCTTGCGTGCGCTATCCCGGTCCGCCGCATCCAGTTTGGCGTACTCCAACTCTAGTTCAGCCAGCTTCTGAGCGGCCTGTGGGTCTCCAGCGATGGCCTTTGCCACGGCCTCGACAGAATCAGATACCCCAAATTTGCCAGCAATAGCGGATACAGCAGCGCCGCCCAAGGGGCCAGCAACGGCGGTAGCCAAAGCAGGCGCAACACCCTTGAGAAGAGAAAGAAGTTCATCCATATCAGCCTTTCATTTTGTAAATGATAAATTCAAACGTGGCCCAGCCAATGAAGCCTGCCGCCAAGCACGAAGCAAACCCAATAAACAGCACTTCGACCGTTTCCGCCAGCTTTTCGCGCTTGTGCTTGGCCGCTTCTTCGGCTTCACGCTCTTCGCGCCTGCGGTTGGCCTGAATCAGGTTGTACTCCGCTTGGATGGCTTCCCACACGTCGCCCTGGCCAGAGTAGATCAATTGCTCTTTGAGCTTCTTCTCGGCGTCCCTGAGGGCCTTGGCCTGCATCACCGTGTCCAGGGCTTGGCCCATGTCAGATCGCGGCTTCTTGCCCTTGTCCTGCACCGCCGCTTTGGCCACGGTGTCTCGCATCTCGAAGAACTTGATCAGGTCGCCGGAGCACTCCTGCAAGTCCTTGCCCATCTGAATGGCTTCTTGGACCCCGGCAATCGTGCTTTTTGCGATTGCAAAGGCAGCACTGATGCTGATTGGGTCAAGCATGAATCAAATGCCAAAAAGTTTTTTCGCAAACTCTGCCGCGACACCGGGGCCAAGCAACACAGCAAGGATCACCACGTACAGCAAGTACTCGATCTTGGTCATGCGCTTGGAGCCCTCGTCAAAGCGCCCCTGAATGCCCTCGTAGCGTTCGGCGCACACCGCCTCATGAACGCTTAAACGCTTGTCAGTGCCATTGGCAAGATCGTGGATCGCTTCCATCTTTACCTCGTTCTTTACTTCAACTTGGTTTGGGGTTCAAAACATCATCAAGAAGTTTCCGCTGGATGGTGAAAAAATCCATCCGGTGTTGTTTCCTGCGTCTACGTTGTTGTTGGTTGTGTAGGCCTGGAATGCAGCGCCGCCAGTTGCGCTGGAGTCCTTGATCGACAAGTAAGTCGCGCTGACAACTCCGGTGCTGACAGATATGGTGGCCCGTGTCCCAACCGTAGAGCTTGTCAAAAACTTCAGGGCTGTGCCGGAGGTCGTCACACTGCCAAAACTTGAAGTCAATCCTGCTGGTAGCGTCAAGGTGCAAGCAAGGGTGCCCAGCGTCAATGCGCCTGAGCAAGTTAGCGCCCCCACCACCGTTGTGGTGCTGGCAGTCGGCAGCGACAACGCAGTGATCGTTTTGCCGTTTGACGTGAGGTTGCCGGAGGCCCTTGTGGTAACAGTCAGGCCAGTGAATGTGCCGCCAGTGCTCAACGTCAAGTCGCCTGCTACGCTCAATGAAACTGTGCCAACAGAAAAAGCCGTGGTGCCAAAATTCAAATTTTTGAACCAGCTATTGGTCGTAAAAGTTGGGGCTGTTGTACCGCTTCCTGTAAAGGTCAAATTGGGCGCATTGGTGGCTGTGCCGCCAGTTGTTCCGCCGAAGTTAAGTGCTCTTGCAGATGCGGCGTCAGTGACGAATCCACCGGTTCCAGACCAAGTAAAGTTTGTTACGGTTGCCGCACTAAGACCGCCCCCGGTCCGTGTCAGGTTAATGTTGTTTGAACCAAATGCAACTGAGCGCGTGCTAGAGCCCGAAGTCAAAAATGTTGTGGCGGTTATGTCGAAGCCGTTCAACGTCAGACTTCCTGCAATGGGGTTTATGGTGCCCACCGTAAACGATGCAGTTAATGTTACTGCGCTTGTTGCCGCGTTAAGAGCAAGTGTGTTTAGTGTGGTGTTCCCATTGCCATTGAGGTTGCCGGTTCCGTTCATCAATATGGATACAAGGGAGAACGACCCACTGCTGTTGAGTGTTAGGTTGCCATACACAATAATTGTGGTGGTCCCTGATCCAGATGTTGTTGTTCCAAAATCAAGATTTTTAAGCGTGCTGTTGGTAGTAAAGGTGATGGTCGATGCGCCGCTGCCCGTGAAGGTCAGGCTGGGCGCATTGGTTATGGTTCCACCGGTGGTGCCAACAGTAATTGTTCTTGTGACAGAGGCATCGGTAGCAAACCCGCCAGTGCCCGACAAGGTGAAGTTTGTAAGGGTGGCCATACTCAGCACGGTTGAACCGGCTGTGGTGGTGGCTACAGTGATGGTGTTTGACCCGAAGCTAATTGAGCGTGTGTTTGTGTTGCTTGAACTGAATATGCCGGTACTGATGTTGAATCCACCCAGGTCCAAGGCACCAGCCGTGAGGGTAACGGTTCCTGTAATGATGGTGGTCAGCGTGCTGCCAAGAGTCCAGCCGCCGCCAGTTCCGTTGAAGGTTACGCTCGCTCCAATCGACACGCCGTTTGTCGTAACCGTTTTTCCGGTGGTTGTTGCGTTGAACGTCACCGCGCCAGTGCTGCTCCACACGGTAGCAGCCACCAACGACATTGATCCAGACACCGCCAATGTGGGCGTGGTGCCCGTGGCAAACGTGACTGTGCCTGCGGACACCGTGATGTCCAGGCAAAGCAATGCGCCCGTCATTGTGACGGTGTAAGTTCCTGTTCGATCAAAGAATACTGAGTCTGCCGCCGTGGGCACGGAAGCGCCACCAGCGCCACCGGATGATGCCGACCAGTTAGTTGTGGACGAGGTGTTCCATGTGCCAGTGCCACCAACCCAATATCTGTTTGCCATATCGACCCCTTACGCTTGCGTCGTGACTGCAACAACATCCCAGCGGGTGTTCGCTGCGTTGTATATACAGCCCACATAGACCATCTTGCTTGCAGTGGTTGTCGTTGGCAGGATGGTGCCAATCACTGTGAATGTGGCGTTCCAGGTCAGTGTTTGCGGGGTGCCGTTGTCCAAGATGCGGAAAATCAATTTGTCGCCGTTTACCGGGGTTCCGGTCGGTGCGTTGATCGTCAGCGTCACAGCTTGAGCGGTCACGCAGTATTGGTCAAACGACGAGATGTCCGGCGTGATGGAGGCCGTTGATGCGGTGCTCGATACCCGTGGGTCAATTCGCTTGTTGGTCAGCGTCTGAGCGTCTGTGGTGCCCACCACGGTGCCACTTGGAAGCAGTGAGGTGCTGCTTTGAATCAGCTTGCCGGTCGTGCCGTCAAACAAGGCAATTGCGTTTGCAGTGGCCGACGATGGTCCAACAACGTCACCAGAAGCGCCTGCCTTGGATGCCAGCAACTGCACGGCACCGCCACTGTCTTTGTAGAACAGCTTGCCGTCTGCGTAGTTCAAAGCCAACTCAGCGCCGTTGGCACTGCTGGTCAAGTTTGCCGCCAATGGCACGTTTGTCGCCGTGCCGCTTGCGTAGATCAGGATCGGGGTGTATCCGGTTTGTGCCATGTCATTTCCTTAGAATGCGCCGCCAGCAATACCACCCGTGATGGTCCCGTTCGCTGCGTTTGCGGTTATTGAAGAGTTTACCAATTGCGGAAGATTTCCGGTAGTTGCCGTCACGAACGTCAAGTAGTTTGTCGCGCCTGTTGTGGCTGCTGTGATGTTTGTGTTCGTCGCGTTTGCCACGGCTGTTGTGCCAATCACCGTCACCACCTGGGATGCGGTCGCAGCCGTGAATGCACTGGTCCCGTTGCCGTAGGCCAAGCCAGTCAGTGTGGCAACGCCAGTGCCACCGTTGGCCGCGCCGAGAACACCGGTTGCGCTTGCGCCTTCGGCCAGAAACGATAGGTTCCGAGAAATTGTCATTACGCCCAACTCCCAATGCTTGTGTTAGCGCCAGAGGCCCCCAACGGGGAGATTTTGAAGTACGCACCTGCAGCGGTCGTGTACGCAGCGCCAGGGGCTGCAGACAGGGTGTACTGAGGGATGAATGTGCCGCCAGCGTTGACCGATACCGTGCCCTTGATTAGGCCAATGAACTGCACGCTCAAGCCCGTGGTCGATGCGGTCACCACCGTGTTGGACGCCGTTTGTATGTACGCCGTAACGTCTGGCGGCGTTATGCCGGTAAAGCCTGTGGACTTGAAGAGGCCAACCAACTCATACGCGATGTTGTTGATTGTGGCCGTCCCGCCAAAGCCCAAGCCAATGGTGTGTGACACCGCACCGGCAGTTTTGCTGATCGGGTACACGGCTTCAAACTGGTACACGGTCGATCCCACCAACGTGACGCCGACGCCAAGAATGCTTTGCGCCGTGTTGACGTTCGCCCCGGCCAGTGCTGAATCCAGTCGGTAAAACTGTTGCGCTGGGATGAGCCCCTTGCCAAGTCCGTTGACGGTTGCCGATGGATACTGGCTGGCGTCAATTTGGAGCGCGTTTGTGTTTGCACCTGTCTGCAGTTGCAAGATGCCGCTGCCGTCTGCGGTGCTCTTCAGGCCAGCCGATCCCGATACTGAGCCGTTGTCTGCGCTGATGATTGATGACATATTAAGCCCAGTTTCCGATGCTTACGTTGGAGCCCGATGCAGCCAATGGGGAGATTTTGAGATAGCTGCCTGCTTGAGTTGTGTATGCGCCGCCAGGAGCAGAGGACAAGCTGTATTGGGGTATGAAGGTGCCTCCGGCGTTGACGGACACTGTGCCCCGGATGACGGGATATACGGCTTGCGAAGCAGTGGTGATGGATGGAGTCACCGTGGTGTTTGTTGCTTGTGCAATATAGAACTGGTTTGAACTCGAAGCTGGCTGTCCAGTCACTGCGCCCGTGGTCGCAGATTGCGCGTAGATCAAGCTGTACGCGATGTTGTTCAGTGTGGCGGTCCCACCAAAGCTGACCCCAACAGTGTGGGATGAAGTGCCAGAAGACTTGGTGATACAAAAAACCAATTCAAACTGATAAACGGTGGAGCCCGTCAGCGTCACCCCAACGCCCAAAATGTTTTGTGCGCCAGTGGCGTTTGCCCCAGCCAAAGTCGATTCAAGTCGAAAAAACTGTTCCGCAGGGATGCGGCTCGTGCCCAAGCTGTTTGGTGTTGCGCTCAAGTAGTTTGTTGGGACCAGCACCAAGTCGCCTGTCGTGTCCGAACTCACGACATAGCCTGTGGTTGATGTGGTTCCAGCGGAAATCGTACTCATGCTTTGCCCTTAAATGATGACGTGTCGCTGACCGCTGGTGACCGTGATTGTCACCCCTGGGCTCAAGGTCAACGGGCCAACAGAAAAGCCGTTTGTTCCTGCGGCGATTGTATAGCTCGTAGAAACCGTCGTATTGTTCAAAATGATGCCGTTGTTGGCAATCACTTCTGGTGACTGGAGTTCGCCCGTAGAGGGCTTGTACAGCAGTTTGGCGTTTGAAGTGTTTACGGTGGACAGCGTGCCAGTTGTCGCGTTCCCAAACAGTGGGTAAAGGTTTGTCGATGTGCTTGTGTCGTTGGACACCGTGATCGACCCACCGCCGCCACCAGACGAGTTGATGGTCTGGTTTGGCCATGTGCCCGTGATTGTGACGTTGGTCCCGGCCACCAGTGATGGTGTGGCTGTCCCTGTTCCGCCGTTGGCCACATTCAAGATGCCACCCATCGTGATCGCGCCGGTTGCCGCAGAAGATGGTGTCAGGCCGGTTGTCCCCGCGCTGAAGCTGGTCACTGTTGCGGAGATGGAGCCGGTCGTGAATACCAATGCCTCGACAATATCGCCGGAGTTGCAGCCTACCGCCAGCACAACGCTTGTCCCGTTGGTGGCCGTGTAGTCCGATCCGTTGAGCAGAACGCCGTTGACGTAAACCTGGATCAAGCCAACCGTGTACGAGACCGTGAACGTGGTCTGAGATGCGCTGGCAACAAAGCTGGTTCTCGAATAAACGGCTGACGATCCAGCCGCCGAGTTGATGGTCACCACACCAGTGCCACCAGCGGGAGAGATCGTCACGTTCGTACCGGCAACAATCTGCGTGACGCCACCTGTTGCAGCCGCCCAGGTTGCTGTCGTGCCGTTGGATGTCAGGACTTGTCCGTTTGTTCCGATGCCAAGTCGTGTGGCGCTGTTCGTACCATTGCCGACGATCAAGTCGCCTGTCGATGTGATCGGTGACAACGCATTGAAGGCAGCAGAAGCTGTCGTTTGGCCAGTGCCCCCGTTTGTGATGCCAAGGGTTCCGGTCACACCGGTTGATAGCGGAAGACCGGTGGCGTTTGTCAATGTTCCACCGCTTGGAGTGCCAAGATCACCGCCATTGACGACAAACGATCCAGCCGTGCCGGGGTTGACCGCCAAGGCTGTTGCCACACCGGTGCCAAGACCAGTGATGGAGCCCACCGCAGGGGTCACCGTGGTGCTGCCTGCCAGGGTCAACTGGCCTTGCGCGTTGACCGTGAATGTTCCAACCTGGGTGCCAGATCCGTAAGAGCCTGGGGTCACCGCTGTGTTGCTGATGCTGAACTGGGTTCCTGTCAGCGTCAGGCCAGTGCCTGCAGAGTAGACCTGTGCAGATGAAATCTGAACAAAAGTGATGTTTGTCGTGCCAAAAACAATTACACCCGTGTTTGAGCAGACATACGTCTCTCCAGCACCGGTTGCGCCTGCTTGAACGAAGAACGCATCACCACCACCCAAGCCGTTGGGGCTGATTGGGCTGTATGTGTCTGCGTCAGTTGCGCGAGTCAGCACCCAGTTGGTTGATCCATTGCCCACCACGGTGACTGTGTAGATGCCGTTTTCAAAACCATTGGTCTGGTTGTAGATCAGCACGCGCTTGCCAACAGTCATCAGCACGCCGTCAAGGGTCAAAGCCGCTTGCGTGCCTGCGTTGGTCAGTGTTGCGCCAACACCATCGCCTGCACCACCTGGTTGGTTGTATGTAGCGTTTAAGTTGCCAGCAGTGTCCGGCGACTCAACGTAGACGGCCTCATGGTAGTGAATCGAAGTCACCGCGATGGTGTCAACGTACTGCTTGGTGGCCAACTGGAAATTGCTCACCGGGTCTTGCGTCACCGTGACAGAAGTGAGCCCAACAGGGGCCAGCGATGTTCCGCCCAGTGCAATGTTCGTTGTGCCCAGCGTGATCTGGCTGTTGGTCAGTGCGCTGTTGGGGATGTTGCTGAACGTGTTGCTTGAGCCGGACATCGACTTGTTGGTCAATGTCTGAGATCCATCCAATGTCGCCACGGTGGAGTCGATTGCAATGGTGACGGGGGCAGAGCCGTCGTAACTCGTGCCCGTCAGGCCGGTCCCTATGGTCAAGGGGTTAGAGGCCGTGGCTGTGACGGTAGTCGAGCCACCCAAACTCACTGATGATCCGTTGATCGTGACCGAGGAATTGGTCAAGGCGCTGTTGGGAATGTTGCTCAGTGTGCCGCCCAGCGTCAGGTTGCCAGAGGTCGTCACGGTGCCGGTCAAGGTCAAGCCGTTGACTGTTCCGGTTCCGCCGACAGAGGTCACCGAACCAGACCCCTTGTTGTTGAATGTCGTCCAGTCGGCTGCGCTCAAGGCACCGCGATTGGTCGCCGAGGCCGTGGGCACATTCAGCGTGATGACTGGCGTTGTGGTGCCATTCGCAACGGTCGAAGTGAGGTCGGACCCTGCTGTGCCCAGTGTGAGCGCAGCCACATCAGTGACCGTTCCTGTCCCGTATGGCAGTGCCGGGATGTCGGAGGCCACCAAGGCCCTGAAGGAAGGCGAGGATGCGGAGCCTGTTGTTGGTCCCGCAAACACGTAATTCGCTGCAGCCGTGGACACGCCTGTGCCGCCGCTGTCTGCATTCAGGATGCCGCCAAGGGTAACAGGCCCCGTGGTGCTTGTGCTTGGAGTAAGCCCCGTGGAGCCTGCACTGAAGGATGTCACGCCACCAGTCAAGGAGAACTGGCCCCAGCCTGCGCTTGTGTAACCTTCAAACTGTTGCAAGCTGGTGTTGTAACGGAATGAGCCCAGGTTCGTGACCCGCTCCGCCGTGGTGCCGTTGGGCACGGTAATGCCGCCGTTGCCCGGAATAACCGGGTCTGTTGCCAAGGCAACCGTCACATCCCCAGCGCCATCGCCATTTGTAATACTAATTTGATTAGTAGTACCTGAGATGTTCACCTTGGCCACTGACCCACCTTGGATGGCCAACATGCCGGTGCCGGTCAGCGAGACAAACTGCTGCAATTGAGCCCCAAGATCGACTGTGGGGTTGCCAGCGATGCCGTCGCCATCGGTGACGGTTAGGCCTGCCCCAACCCCCAAAATGCGCCCTGTGAGCGTATTTGGCCCCGTCTTGACCTGTATCCCGGTGCTGCTGGTGTCCAGGGACTGCGCAGCGCCCGTCAAATTGACTTGCAGCGTGCCTCCAGGGCCACCGTCAGTGGTTGAAAGTCCGCTTCCCGTCACCAGTTGGCGTGCCTGCGTCAGCCCGGCAGTGGACCCGGTTGTCAGGAATGGGTAATTGAGCGCCCCTGCGCCAGCCATCGAGCCGGTCGTGGTCTGGACCGTGACGCCATTTTGAACAATCGGGACCGACTCGGTGCCATCCAGTGGCAACGCCTGGGGTAATTGGGTGATCGTGACTTGTGATGACATTCAAGGACTCGGCTGTGTTTTGAGGGTGTCAATGTTGCCAGAATCTGATGGCGTATTGGTCGATTGCTGGGTACTCAGCACTTCGCCGCCATAAGGCGTTGTCACGATGTCGTATGGCTCAACGGCCACGCTGACATCTGGACGTGGGTATTGCAACGTGATGCGCTCGGTCTTGCGTGCTGGCAACCGGTACGGGTCTTTTTCGTCCGCGCAACCTTGCTGGCACACCTTGAGGCCAGGGAAGTTGGGGTCAGGCATCGCTTCAACGATTGCACGCTTCATTTTGCAGCGGTCGCAAACGAAGATTGCAATTGATGCGTTGCCTTCGGTGTGGAGGAATCTTGGCATGATTACCTCGTGTATACGCTGATGTTCGGGGCAAAGTAGATTGGTGACTTGTCCCGGTTCTCGTTCTCCATCATGATGAAGTATTTGTCAGCCTGACCCTCAAGATACTGGACACGAGCAAGGTCCACGCCGGGCAGGATCAGGCTCATTTGGTGAGCCAGCATGCACTGGATCGCCTGATAGGCGTACTGAGGAATCTCCAACTCGCCAGACAAGTCGCCAACATCCATGATCTGGCGCGAGTACCAAATGGTCATCTGCACAAACGGGTCTGAAGGCGTTGGCCACAAGGTGATCCTAGCCTGGGGGATCGTGCGGTTGAGCCAGTACTGGAAAGGCTGATTGGCTGTGAAGTTCTTGTTGGGCAGGTTCGTGTAATCGTCACGGTTCAAACGAGCCATGGTGATTTCGGTGGAGTTGTTGCCCACGAAGAACTCAGCCACATCCAACGTGCCGCCGCCAGTCTCTCGCATGCGGTAGTACTGCGCGGTGACGCCTGGGTCGATGTCGTACCAAAGCCATTGGCCACTCACCCAGGTGGTCACACCGGTGTCTTCCAGCGTTGTCCACGTTGTGCCGTCCTGGGACCACTCCAGCAAGATGTGAAACGAGCCAGAGGTGGCAGGCAAGATGCCGATTGAGCCAGCGTAGACCGGGTTGTTCAGGCCGTAGTTGATGCCGATGTAGCCGTTGGGTGCGTCTTGCGCGTCAGAGGTCAGGACGTTGTTGTCGAACGCCAAGCCGGTGACGCCACTGGACGAGAAGTACGATCCGCCAGGGGCGGGTGTGGGGCGGTTCAGGGTGCGATACAGCGCGTTCAGAACGTCGTTGCCACCCACGGGCAGCAAATACTCATACTGGTCGGGATTGAGGCCGTAGACCTTCTTCTCGATGGCCCAGTAGTTGATGCCCTGGTTGATCAGGTTCGACAGGATGAAAAACAGTGACTGCTTCGCGGATTGCACTTGCTCCACGGTCAACTCTTCGGCCAACTTGCCGGACATCCGGGCACCTTGGTCAATGAATTTTTGGGTTGTAACAACCGTGGTTCCGCTTGTTCCGCTATATGCCATGTCAGTCCTTTACCAGCCGGGGCAGTCCCATCGCTTGAGCGATGCTTTGGCGCGTGGCGCGTCCCCTTTTGAGTGTTCTACAACGCCGGACATTCGCGCACAAAAAGAGTCTTTTCGAGCGCCGCCTTGAGGTTGTGGGGCCTTCAGATGCGATCCGGTTTCACGGTTGTATTTTGCCCGACCTTTGGCCGTTAATCCAGCGCCTTTCGACTCTGGAAGTTTTTCACCACGGCCAACTGCAAGGCTGGGACCGCCGTCCTTCATTCGGGCTGTTTTGGCTGAATCTTTGAAGGCTTGAGCCGTTGGAGCGCCCTTGCTCCCAGGCTTGCGCATGCGCTCACCAGAGCCTTCAGCGATTCTTTCACGCTTTGCAGCAATGTTGGAATAGAGTCCTGCTTTCATTTTTACCAGCCCGACTTGCCGCCGCCGCACATCTTCTTGGGGGCGGCGCGTTTAGTGCTGTAAGCAATGGCCACGGCCTGTTTGACCGGCTTACCGGCCTTCACTTCGGTGGCGATGTTTTTTTTGAAAGCCTTGTCGGATTTTGATTTGATGAGCGGCATATCGCTCCCTTAGTCCGGGTTCTTGATTAAAACGCCACCAACATAAATATTGGCCACTGCACCAGCGCCACCAGCGCCAAGCATTTGCCATTGAATGTCGTGTTTTTCAGGGTAAGCAACAGGGAACTGGAGCGGGATCGCCAGTTGTTGTGCAAATGCAGTTTGCAATTCAGCCGTAATAACGTCACCAGTTCTTTCTCGATGAACTTGATATGTGCGCAATTTGACGTAAGCGCCACTTGTTACAGATGTGTTTGTATCAGCTTGGTAGTAGGTCTGGTAGAACGTATATCCAGCAGGGACGGTGTATAGGGACATCTGCGTCACGCCGTTGCCAGCCGTAATCTTTGCGTAGGTTGTGCCGCTATTGGTGGCTGTAACTGCGCCTACAGCGTTTCCAGTCCAAGTCTCCATGCTGTTAATACGCAAGAAAGACAAAGTGGTAGTAACTCCAGTTGTTCCATTCAGTACCACGTCTTCGTACTGAGCAACATAACCAGCTCCCAATCCATACACGCGAATGGTAACTGCGGTGTCAGAAGCAGACGAGCTTGCCAAAGTCATAACAACGGCAGAGGATGGGTAGGCGTAAGTGCCACCAGCGCCAGTCAAGCCTTCCCACAGGGGGCCAAAAGCAGTACTACCAAGAACAGTAGTATTGCCAAAAATATTTAGTGGCGAGTGGCCATCAACTTGCCCACGGGACACTTGTAATTCAAATGGTTCATATGCGCCTTGGCGCGTTGCGGAAGAATAAGTTCCCATGTGGGTCTCCAAAATTCAAATTAAAAGCAGGGGCCGAAGCCCCTACCTTGTTACGCTCGACCGCCGCGCTTGCGTCC
>VFSW01005727.1_pt1 | contig 18341 bp, 11 predicted proteins | sample 5358111 | NCBI WGS metagenome assembly VFSW01 (sample SAMN11554181, study PRJNA540505) | mine drainage metagenome | isolation source: sediment from site ElyBrook_90M | place: USA: Ely Copper Mine, Vershire, VT | collected 2017 | reverse complement strand
GAGCGGGGGCGGGCAGCGGTGGCGGCTACGGCGGCGGACTGATGAGCGTGGGCGGAGGCGTGAGCGCACCGCAGGTGATCCATTCCGTTGAGCCGGAGTTCACAGATGACGCTCGCCGGGCAAATTATCAGGGCAGCGTTTCGATTAAACTTGTTGTCGATTCACAAGGAAATCCGCAAGACGTCCGCCTCGGTAGTCATCTTGGCATGGGCTTGGACGAAAGGGCGATCGCAGCAGTGAGACAGTACAAGTTCAGGCCGGCAATGTACGAGGGACATGCTGTATCGGTGCAGATTGTGATCGACGTGGACTTTCATCTGCATTGATCCATCGGACAGCGACAAATAGAAGTGTTCTTCGCGGCTTCCCTTTTTCATTGGTCAATTCCAATCTGATACGAGGGCGGAGATGACGGCCGCAGGACCGGCCAGTCCGTGGTGCCTTCCACGGAGAGATCTCAAAAGAAGCGACCGTTGAACCATTACCAGCGCGATTGGCTATCGAATCACTGCTTGGCTTCCTGCGTCTGGTGCGGCGCTGGCTTCTTGGCATAATAGCCCTTGCGCGTCCTCACGAACAGCTTGCCACTCTTCGGCGCTTTCGCCTCGACGCGCACAACCCGGTAGCCACCCAGGCTGGCCGGTTGGCTGGAATGATAACCAACGGTGTACTGGTCCCTGATATCGCCGGCGACCTCCGCTGCAATGCCATCCATATCCCGCAACGAGGACGGGAAGTAAGCGATGCCGCCTGTCTCCTGGGACAGTTTCTCCAGAGCGCCCCTCGCTTGATCCGCTTCCTTCTTGTCGGTCCCGAAGAGCAGCCCGATGGTGTAAACCACCGGGCCCCCCAGGTTCTGCACGCGACGGATGGCCTGCTCCAGGCCGAGGCGTGATGCATTGTCAGCGCCGTCCGTGATCACCAGCAGAACTTGCTTTGGCAGTTTCCCGTCTTTGGCCAATTCGTCCGCCGAAGCAGCCACCGCATCGTACAGCGCCGTGGTGCCTTTGGAATCGAAGTGCGAGAGCCCCCGATTCAGCGCGTCGATGTCCGAGGTAAACCCCTGATCGAGGAAGGCCCGATCGGAAAAATTCACGATAAACGTCGCATCCTGCGGATTTGACGCCTTCAACAGGTTCAAGGCCGCCGTCTTGACCGCCCCGCGCTTGTCGCGCATCGAGCCCGAGTTATCGACGAGAATGCCCAACGAGACGGGCTGGTCCTGGTGCAGAAATGAGGTCGTGGTCTGCGGAACTCCGTCTTCCCAGACGCGGAATGCTCCACGGTTCAAATCCCTGACCATTCGGCCTTTCTCGTCCATCACGGCACACGTCAACAGAACCTCATCCACATCCTGGTGCATGGTGTAGATACCGTCCTGCCGCTTCTGAATCTCGCCCGGCCGGGCTGGAGCGAGAGGGGGCGTTGTGCTTATAGACGCAATGTCTTCGGAGTCGGGCGAGGGAACCGGATCGTGGTCTACATCCAGACGCTGTTGAACTTCCGGATGCCTGGGGTATTGCATGGTGGCGGACATTTGCGGTTGCGCCTGCGCGGGTGGCTCTGTCCGCGGAACAATCTGGTCCATCGGCAATTCCAACGAAAAGATGGAAGCAGAACCCTGATCCGCCTGCACCCAGATACCATGGAAGGCATCCTGTAATTCAGGGTGTAGCGCCAGCAGCGCCGTCATCACCCGGGTCACTTGTTTCCGCGCAGTTGGCGGATCGCGCAACTCGGCTGTCTGGGCAGTGTCAGGGGTGTAGTGGACTTCGAGGTCCAGCGCGCCAAATGTAGCTGTGGTGTCGATCGTCTTCACTTGAAAAGCAGAACCATCCGCGGTGAGCATCAGCGGCGTCGTGCCCGGAAGATTGTCGGGGTGAACCCGGTCCTCTTCATGCTGTAACTTCTCAAGATTTGGACTGGACAGAAAGTCCACCGGGCCGAGAAGATAGGCGGCAATGCGGTAGTAGAGCCAGGCATCCCAACTCATGTTCCTTTTTGCGTAATTGCGGGCCGCCGCCCAATACCACTGGCCATCCTGACCTGCCTCGCTCATGGGCCTGCTGAAGAAGCCTCCGAGCATCCAGCGATGTTCAGCCGTCTCGGACAAAATGAGTGAAATCTGCTGCGGTTGCGGTACGCCGGTGGCATGAAGAATGACCAACGCATACGTCCCTGGCGGCAGATCGGTAAAGTTCAATACTACGACCGGCGTACCACAATAGAAGTCTGTCCGAATGGCGCCCACAGTGTCGCTCACAGCGTCCAGCGCATAGAGGCTGTCGACGGTAATGATCGCTTGCTGTACAAGAGGCTTCAAACTGTCGACCGATGCTGCAATCCCGCTGAAATCCGTCGCAACCGCAGGAATCGTATTGGCTCGAAGGGCTTGGACGTCCCCACTTTGCATCTCGCCGACCATGGTGCGAGCAGCACTCGACAGGGCCTCGCGCTGTGCGGCCGTCATCTGCGATTGCGTCTTGCACGAAGCACCCAATGCGTTTAGTGGCAACATCGCCCCCGTAAAAGTAAGAAGTAACAACAGGGCGCGTTGCATGTTAGTGGCTCTTATTAGCATAGCTGTAGCCTTCCGTGGGTCTTGTCTCGCTGGCGAATCACACACTCCCGCCACCCTACTGATATATGATGCGATTAGACTGTCGTTCGGTCACAGTACCCAAGGGGAACGTACAAATGTTTTTCGGTTTGGGTGAAAGAGCTTTGGCGAAATGCACCGCAATCATTTGCAGTTGCTGCGCCCTTTGGCTCTGCGCCGTATCTCCCACTGGCGCACAGGTGACACACGCTCCGAGCACTCTGCTACCTGCCTCGCATGCGCCAATGGCAATGAAATCCGCGCGCCATGCACAGACACGTTCTGTAGCCCGGGGCAACAACACGGACGGTCAGGCGGCCTAGACGACGGCACGACAGTTGCCCGTTGCCGATACAGCCACACAACCCGCAACGGTGCGTCTCAGCTACGGAAAGCTAACTGTTGAGGCGAACAGCTCCGATCTGACCCAAATCTTGCACGATCCCACGCTCGACCGCGGCCGCGATGGCCCGAAGCGCTTTCTGCGTCCTGGCCCAGTGGCGAATCACGAAGCGGCTGGGCGGGTTTGTGGCCTCTCCAGCTCCGCCTCTTCATTCACGTTATCCTTTGCAGAAATGCCAGCATCATTCTCCGGTTCAGAGGGCCTGAATGATAGCTCCTTGAGAGCGTGGCCGAGGACGGCCCTCTCAACCTCCTGGATCGGCATCGGCGCAATGACAGTGATTCCACTGACCAGATCGTTCAAAGCGAGATAAGACTGACGGTTGGTCTGGAGAAACGTGAGAGGGTACTCCGGCTTTCGCGCGCGAGCCTTAACCGGATCCGCGTCCAGCAAATAGCTGACATCAGGCTTTGGAACAAACTGCATCACCAGTCGAACATATCCTCGAATGGCCGGATTGCTCAGTGTCAGGTTCGCAAGTTCGTCATAGATGTATCGGTCAAAAATGACAAGATCTGCCTCGGAGCGCAATGCTTTCTCCACCGCGAGGCGGACCGAGACAGCATCTATGAAGTAAACAAACAAGCGAACGCCGGTCATGAGCCAAGACCTGACGTTCTTGTCTCGTCGATTGATTGGCGCAAGAGGCGTCCCAACTCCTTTGTCGCCCTTGAAGATGGTGTGCCCCGTCGCTTCCCTAATTCGGGTCAACCTCGCAATGTCATCCCAGAACCTGATCAACAGCACCCGTCGGCCATCCTCTTTCAGGCGCGCGCAAAGAGCTTCGATCTGAGTGCTTTTCCCTGCACCATCAATACCTGAAAAACTCACAAGGTTAGTCCGGCTTTTCTTTCGGAGTGCTCGCATTCCTATGCTCCACAGTGCTTTCCCACGTCATGGACAATATCTCAGTTTGGCCGGCTGGAGCTACCGCGGGAGAGTGCCACGACAGTTCCGACGGCGACGGCGGCGCCCACTATCACGCCAACCCTGATCAGGATAGAACGCGCTCGCCGCTGTTTTGCCGGCGCAATCACCGCTCCGGCAGGTCTGGATGCCGCAACCCCAGTGGTCTTTTCATACGGAGCTGCTGCCGTGCCAACCGGTTTTTGGGCATCGCTTTGCGGTTGTTCCGAGCCAGACTGTGAGGTGTTAGAAAGTCCGCCCTGATTTGGATCATCGGAGACTTGCGGCTGATTTTGAGTGGAGGGCACGGTTTGTGCTTGCTGGTCGTTCAGGGCCTGTCGCGGCAGTGCTGCGGCTCCTTCTGCTAAGGGCGCCGCGAGGAGCACCACAAGGACGCCAGCAATCTGTCTTCTTATCCAACAAATCGAGATTCTCATTGATCCTCCCGCTAACTTGGTCATACTTCACGCCTCGGGATGGCCATCCCAAAGCGGTTATGCTGCACTCTCAGAAACCCGATGTGAGCCGACGGGCATAGATACGTTCTCAGCCACATCTAGAGGAGGACGGCTGAAACTGTTTACAGCTTCAGCCTCCGTGTCAAAGATCTCAAACAGACGGTTTACTCCGGTGAGTTCCAGCATCGATACTGCCTTTGCGGGGACCGCTGCCAGCTTTACATCGCCATTACGCTTCATGGCTTCCTCCAGGCAACAGAGCAGCAGGTTAATCGTCGACGTGCCCAGCTCGCACACCTTGGAACAGTCGAGCACGATACAGGGGCGATCAATATTCATGCAACTCTCCAATTCCCCCCAAAAAATCCGTCCCTGCTTTGCACTCACAAGTTCCGGCAACTGTTTGACCGTGGCCGAACATCCTCGAACTGTCATATCCACGTCCTATCTTAGGTACTGTGCTTTGCTACTTCTTTCAGAGCGAACATCATCGCTTTCATCTAAAGGCGAGCGATCCGCCCCTTCCACTGCATCTCCCCGCGCTTTCCGGCTATCCGGAGGCTTGTAAAAGGCGCGCGAGCTCGGCCTCGGGATTACGCACAACGAGCGCTACCATGTTTCTCCCATATCGGAATAGGGTCACGAGGTTGGTGTTGTACCAACAGCACTCTGTCATACGAGGCGATAACCCGCACAGAAAGCGAAGTTTCTTTACGCTGCCCGGCGATGCGAGCATTGCTGCTACCAGCCGATGATTTCCATCCAGAACCGTTAGAGGCTCGCTTTCGTTACGACCGATGAGGATCACGGGACTAAATCCTGGGTCCTCCTGGAGAAGCTGATCGCCAATCGACGCCATCTTGGATAGGAATGGACCGTCGACCAGGTGTTGACGCGTGCGCATGCCTTCAGCAATCTCGGTGACCGAGAAATTCCCACGCGCGAGCTTCCTCCAATTGGCCCGCGGAAACGCCCTGATCTGGCTCAGGTCAGCTTCGTTGATTTCCACCTCATACCATTCCGTCCCGGCCGGAAGCTCCTTCCACAGCGAAAGGTGCCGGATGAAAAGCAGAGCCCGCCTCTTCGCATTTTCGCTGGCATTTGCGAAATCAGGCGTGCTTACAATGTCACGCAGGCTTTCCTGGTACTCGCGAAATTCCGGTGAGTGAAAGTCACTCTTCAAAAAATCTGCAATCACTTCATCTTCAGACACGCGCCGGATCAGCTTGGCAGACCGGCGCGTGCCATCCAGCGACATTTTTCTTGGATTGGTCAGCGTTTCGATAAGGAAAGGCAAAGCTACACAACCTAGTAGAGCGACCATTAAGATCAGTTGTACGAGGATGACTTCACGTAAAGAGGAGTGAAAGCGGCAGATGGCGGCGATTACCAAGCCGCTGAACGCCAGTTGTATCCAGCTGGTATTCGCAATCTTGTAGGACATCTCGAAGGTGATAATCACGACGCTGAGCGAGAAGACTATTGTCGTAATGGCGTACAGCGCCAAGAGATATGGAAAGTTGTACTGTCCGGCTATCTCGAATCCAGATCCAAAAAACGTTGTCCAGATCCAGGCAGGTGCAATCCCCAGACCGAGAGCCAGGACGGAACCGGTAATCAACACCAGCAACAGCGACGTTGCGATGACCCTGAGATCCTCTCTCTCCTCACCCCGAGTGGCGGCTACAAGCGGAAACATACTGTTTACGACCGCTGAGGAAAAGGCAAATATTACCCGGCCAACCATCGCCACGGCCGCATAAAGACCAGCCTCCTTTGCAAAGAAGAAGTGCTTCACCAGCACTATGTCACAGTTGTTGATAAGCACCTGACCGGAGAAGAAGATCATTGCCTGAGATGATTCGCCAAGGACCTGCGAAAAGCGAAGGGGGTTCGGAGCCCGATCCGCCAGCTTTGGCGCGGCAGTGAGATAGGCCACCACGACGGCTGCTGCATTGGCCACGATCACGCCCTCCACGCCGAGGCCTGACAGGATCAAAACGACCGATCCTCCGAGCCGAAACGCTCCCTCCACGACAAGGTTGGCGGCAAGGCGCCGAAAGTTGTAAGTGCCCTGAATGTAGCCGCGTCGGCATCCCAATGGAACGTAAAAAGCCGCGCCAATTGCGAGAAGGGCGACCAGAATCGGGTCGGGGAGATTCAGATAATCAGCGATCGGTGTCTGAAACGAAAGCAATATGATCGCAACGAGGATGCCGCATCCCCATGCACCTCGATGGAAACCTCGATAAACTGCGGACTTCCCCTCCACAGAGATATGTTTCGCCACCAACTTCGCGGAAATGATCTGGAAGGAGAGCGTGACTGCGGATATCAGGGTGAGAATAGTGTAGACAACCGTGGCCTGCCCGAAACCTTTGGGGCCGAGAAATCGTGCAACTGCAATGTTGTAGGTGAGGTTGATTGCTGTCGTCAGGCCGGATCCGGAGAGCAGGACAATACTTCCCGAGACAATTCGGGCCTGCAGCGTTTTGTCCTTTTGGGTCAAACCATTCACCGCATCCTTGAATCCCGGGTTCACCATGCAAGAACGGCTCTGCATCAAGCTGGAAATATAGCTTTATTCGCGCCGACAGTGAGTTTGATGCCTTAATGCAATCTCTGGCTGCTCACAATCCAGGAGCGATGCGGCGTTTTTGCCTTGCTTGTGACAACCGGGAAGAGTCCCGTACCCTCTAACAAATAAGACAAAGACTATGGTGAACCGCGCTACTACTGCCTTTCTTCTTCTCCTCCTCTTACCCCACGGATGCTCTGGCCCCGGGTTGGGCCATGCGCAGCCGCTAAAGCATCGGGCGACGGGGAGCGCGCCGAAAACCATTGCCCTGTACGAAGCATGGTTCGGGCATCCCAGGCACATCTCAGTCGGCTATTCATCGCTGGATCCCGCTGTGATCAACAGCCAGATTCGCCGCGCGAAAGCCATGGGAATTTCAGCATTTGTCGTGGACTGGTACGGGGACCGGGAGCCCTTCATCGATCGCGGCTATGCCTTGATGCAGAACGCGGCTGGCGCCCAGAACTTCCAGGTTGCGATGATGTATGACGAAACAGACGAGGAAGATGGGGCGACCGACCAGGCTCTCGCGGATTTGACGATGTTCCATGACACCTATCTTTCATCGAAGGCGCCGGGGCATCAGGCATATCTCACCTACGAGGGCCGTCCTGTGATTTTCATTTTTCCAAAAGGGAGACACACAGACTGGAACAGAGTGCGCACCCTGGTAAACAGATGGAGCGTTCCACCCTGGCTTATCTATGAGAACCTGCCCGGATCGGATGCGGACCCATTCGATGGCTTCTACGCGTGGATAAGCCCCGGAGAAAAGGGATGGGTGGCAGATGGCAGCAACTGGGGAGAGCAATATCTGAGTGAGTTTTATCAGACCATGCAGTTAAAGTATTCCGACAAAATTATCGTTGGAGGCGCCTGGTCCAGATTCGACGACAGTAAAGCCTCCTGGGGGCTCAACCGGCATATATCCGCGCGGTGCGGCCAGACGTTTGCGGATACATCGAACTTCTGGCATAAGTATTTTTCTTCTGATGATCCTCCCCCTTTCATGATGGTCGAGACATGGAATGACCACGAAGAGGGCACGGCGGTTGAGGACGGGATTCCCGCTTGCGGTTCCGGTACGCAAGGGCAGCCTTCGCTCCCTCCTGCGGGAAAGGCCCCTGCGGTGCAGGGAACACCCTAGAGCGGGAAGGCGAGTGTCCCCGTTCAACCTATAGGACTGGGAGGATTGCTTCAAGGGGCACGCTGGGTTTCCGGACCAGGTCGTTCTCATCCGGAACTTCTGCTCCTTGGCCCTGTTCTACCTGGCGATTGAAAATGCGGCAACAGACATCCTCCGACTCCGACGCTCGATGGAGGATGTCCTCGTCTCTACGCCGCCTCGGTCGCATCCTTGTCCAGATGGCCGTTGCCTTGGTCCGTATGGCCGTTGGCTTGCACCGCGATCTTGCCGAAGTGAGGCGCGATCATGGCTCGAGAACGGTGAACCGTGTTGATAATCGAAAGTGGCCGGCTCCGCACCTCGTCGTAGACACGTCCAATATATTCGCCCAGTACACCCATGCAGAGAAGCAACAGACCGCCTACGAAGAACACCGCAGCGGCAACACCCAACCCCGCAACGACCACTGGGGTCCTCGAAAAAAGCATGCAGAGTGCTAGAAGCCCGGCGCTAAAGACCGCGAAGACGAATAGTGCGAAACTAAGCCGCAAGGGCTTGTAGCTGAAGCTCGTGATCGCGTCCATCGCGTACTTGATGCGGCTTAAGAACGAGAGCTTGCCTTCGCCGGCCAATCTGTCCTGGCGATCATAGAAGACCACTTTGTTTCGATAGCCGACCCAGGCCCGAAGCCCGGGCAAGTACCGGTTCTTTTCTCCAAGTGCATTGACTGAATCGACGGCCTTTCGATCCATCAGACTGAATATCCCAGCGTTAAGTGGAATCGGGTAGTCGGAGAGAGCTCCCAAGACACGATAGAAGAGAGGAAAGAGCTTGGCCAGGATCTTGCGCCGCTCCTGCCGGCTTCTTCTTACTGCGACGACAACCTCGGCGCCGTCCCGCCAGGCGCTGATCAGTTTAGGAAGAACCTCCGGCGGATCCTGGAAATCGCCATCCATCAGGATCACCGCGTTACCGCGCGCCGTCTGAATTCCGGCTGAGATCGCGCCCATGTGGCCCCAATTCCGGGAAAGTTCTACCACCACCACATGCGAATCCATGTCCTGCAGTCCCCTCAGAAGTTGGAGAGAGAAATCCGTGGACCCATCGTTGACGTAGACTATCTCCCAGCTTGTATGAGCGTCTTTCATGGCGATAGTAACAGCCTCATGGAACCGCATCAGCAGTTCCTCTTCGTTATAGATAGGTACGACGACTGAGATCATATTTAACTCCTTGAGTTCCAAGTTGTGCTTTCATGAAGAAGCTATCTCTCGTTATCCTTCGTGGCACTTGAAAAGGGCGTGGATCATCAGCTTCAGATTCGAGAATGTTGCATCATTTGGGCACTGCCTGGAAAACTCGCACTCTCCATCGCACTTCGGCAGGTGTTAAGACTATGACATATCGCACGATTGCATGCTGTGTCATTTTGACCCTGTCATGATCGAGGACCTGCACATCATATTCGACCCGGTCTCTCAGCTCAATGGAAAGCCCCTCCGGTGAGTAGAAAACTACTTGAATGTCGTGCGCGCGGTCCTGATAGCGCGTACGAATCCCCAGAGTGGTTTGCTGCTGGATTGTCTCAGCGAGTTTGTCTTTGGCGGTTCCCACGAAATCCGGGTTAAGCAAATCTGTGCGATTCTGCTCAAGCGCGCCTCTCAAACTCTGCCAGGACTTTAGATAATCACGAACCGCCGCGGTCATGGCCTGCGCCGCCAAAAGTCGGGGGCCTTGCAGATTCGGTGCTTCCACGCGCACGGTGGCTTGAGCGGCCCCAAAGCCCGAGGTAGCGGCGAAAACTGCACAAAGGATCAGGAGGGATTTTGACATCGCTACTTCTCCCAACGAATCTGATTCCCCAAGACAACTCCGCTCGCCACGGAGATCATAGCTCCAGAATGGGCGGGCATTTGCACCTCCGCAATTCCGTGCTTGAGGGGTACGTCAACCGCTGACTGCGCACCGATGTATGTTTCGGTAAAGGTTACGATCGTTCCGTCTGGCACCGCGTTGCCGTTGCAATCGCGCACGGGATCCGTTACTAGTTGAAGTCCTTGGCCTGACAGCCGAGCGCTCATCTTCAATCCACACGGATCACCCGGAACCTGCCCTACGATGCGTGTGCTGGAAATGTCGCCAATTCGAGCCACAAACCTATCCATGCCTTGTTGGGCCGTGGAATCCATTACGGTCGACGCAGCGCCATCACGAGTGACCACGGTGCTCCTTTGCACAGTGCCAGATGGATTCGATAGTTCAAAGGACACTGGCTTCGGGGCGGAAATCAAATTGTGATAGGCATCGAAAACATACACGGCCCCCGTGATGCCGCCATGAAGGCCGACTGGGAGACGAGATGGCTTCGCGAGAAAACTCAGACCCGCTGCTTCGCTTGCTGGCACAACGTCGAGTGAGTCGCTCTCCGAGCCCGAGTCCCCCGCAAGAACGACCAGGTAATGTCCGGCATTGTAAACCGACCCGGCAGGAAAGAAAGTTGTCTCCCCCAGTTGCACATCGCGCTTCAACACCTGCCCGAGACCAACGATGTACAGAGTCGCTTTTCCGCTTCCGGTGCTCTGGATTGAGAATGCGCTGCCGGCCTCGACGCTTTTGGGGAGGCACAGGCTCCCGCCCTGCGCAAGAGCCAACTGCGTCATGGCTACGGCCATGGCGCTGAGCACCGATGCCAATCTGGATATCACCTGGAACCGCCGATACTGTATGTCGCAATCACCGTTCGCTGACTGCTGACATTCCTCGCGAGATCTTCGGGAATATGGATTTCAAACGGTACCGGGCTCTGTGGCAAAAGCGCGCGATCGACATACTGGTCTGCGACCCAAACCACCTGGCCAGTCTTGTCGTAAAAGGTTCCCAGAACGTGCGCGACGTTCACAATCTGGCCGCTTTGATTAATCAGCTGCCCGGTCAACGAGGCTCCTGGCGCGGGGTGCAATTGCTCGTTTCCGATTTCGATAACGGGGTCCGCCGAGGCTGCGATAAGGGCTGACAGAGGCGTCATGCGGATGCTGCCCACTTCGGACAACGCCACATTGGGGAACTTGATGAAAAACGGGGTGACTTGCTTCGGCAGCAGAAGGTGAGAGATCTTGTCAAAGCTGCCTTCGGTCGCAATCGGCGATTGATCTTTTGACAGCAGTGTCGCGGTGACCGACACATTGGCAGGCACGACATCTTCGTTTAGAAGCTCGCCGAGGATCACCACTCCGTCAGCCCGCTCCACAGGGTGCATGTCGACAATACGCACATGAGGTGCTTCCACATCCTGAGCTCCCCAGTCGTCCCCGGGGCCGCGGTAGATCACATCCCACCGCAGATAATTCACTGGGATGACCTGCGGCGGCAGGTTGGGCTCTTTCACCATCGGCCACTCCACTTCCCAGTGATCGCCATTTCTTTTAACCTGAAAGTCACGCGTGCTCACGGAGCTGCCAACAACGGTAGCCCAATGCAGTTTTAGTTCCATCTCCGCTTCATTGGCGGAGGCATGAAGCGGTCGCACCTCAAACTTGTCCAGCGTCGAGTAGGTGAGAAGGCTCGGGTAGTAGCCGGTCAAGTCGTGTACAAATTCAGGCTCGGTGAATTGAGCCTTGTTGGCGAGACTTGCATACGCCTTTTCCCAGGCTTGCACGCGGATTTCGTCACCCAGGTTCGCAGCAGCTGCTTCAGGCGTTGAATCCGAGCGCAACAGGCTTCCTCCGCCGGCATAAGCCACAGCAGATGGCACAGGCCACACCGTTCCTATCACCACGAGTACGACAGTGATAGCACCTAGAAGTGCAGCGAGTAATCTGCCATTGTTCATGAAACCAACCTCCTCTGCTCAGCGCTCTCTTCGTTGGCGAGGCGTTGGTCCGCTCGGCGTTCGTACCGTCTCTTTTCCGGAATCAACACTACTAGTATTGCCAGGACGCTACTGCCGAATGGCAGGATACCCCACATGACACCTTGCCAGTGGGGAGGGATTTGTGGCGCGTTTACCGGTAAAGCCGGAGGTACCCCGTCCTTGCTCCACACGGTGATGGTCTTGTCCTCAAGACTATCCACTTGCATCCAGCCAGAAAACGACAGCAACGGATCATAATAGTGATCCCGGACAAAGACCCATTTCAACCCATAATGGTCTGCGTGTGTCAGCATTGCCCGAAGCGCGTCGAGACCCGGCTCCCTGAAATACTTCGAACTGGTTAGCGCCCCCGCGCCGTAGCGGGTCAGTTCCGGCAGCATCCGCCCTGAATTCCATTCGCCGTCTACGCTGCTCGCGTCTGTCATCATTGCCAGCCGCGCGATCTTATTGCCGAATCCCAGCGTGACGTAGCGGTACTGATCGTGACCATCGCGATTGAGCCACGAGGCCACCGAATCGACCTTGAAATCCTCGGCATCCGCCGGTCGATAGGTTGCCCATCCCACTGCCAATGCACAACTGAAGGCTGCTACAGTGGTCAAACCGACAACCGCCCACGTCCGGTATCGATCGACAAGTTCCGCAGCCAGGAGTCCCACAAACGGCAGGGCTAGCAAAGTTGCCCAATAGCTGAATCGTTCCATGGTCAGCACATCGAAGGCACGCCCAAGAAGCAGATGGCCCACCGGGGTCGTTCCTCCGAGTCCCACCAGAAATGCTACCCAGAAGCCGAGCAGCAAGGGGCGGAGCCGCACGACCATGGAGCCCCGAAGGAAGATGAAGGGCAGCGCCAGAATCAGAGCTCCATAAGGAACTAAGAAGTAGTTGAGGCCCCACTGCGGGGTCAGGATGTAGTTTGCCCGGCTCGGGTGTGGAATGGGCGTCTGCGTGACAGGATAATGAATCAATGCGATCCAGAACGGAAGAAGCACGACTGCAATCGCAACGCCCACCACCAGGACAATTGTGAGGGAGCGCCCCACAAAGGCCGGTGTCGAAATCCGTTCGCCATCTCGACGATCAAGGAGCACCAGAGCCAGCACGGGCACTGCAAAGAAGATTGACCCGAACAGCAGCGTGGCATGGTGAGCCGCAGCAGCGGCCGTGAAAAGAATGCTCGCTTTAAGAAAGGACCGCCACTTTCCCTGTCGGACCCACTCGAACAGAAACGGGAGGGCGTTCAAATAGATTGGCGCCGCGGACGTGGTGCCCAACTGCCCCGCGGAGTAGACCAGGAAACTCTCCGAGCCGAGAAAGACGCTCGCCAGAGCTGCAATCGATGCAGCACGCGGGCTCACCCAGAGCAAGGAGAAGCGATAAACCCCCACCACGAGGAGCAAAATAGCAGCAAGCTGTACTGCCATATACGCCATGTCCAAACCGAGAATTCGCGATACCAAGGCCACCCATTGCTGCGGCAGGGGGGGGTATGTGGTCTGGGAAAAGCCCGCATACCACTTCGCGTTCCATGGATCGAACCAGTGGTGAACATAATGAGAGGCAAAGAAGATGTGGAAGTTCGCGTCGTACGATTTCAGAGGCAACTTCATGAGCAGAAGTGGCAGGTGAACCGCAACAGCCGACATTAGAAGCAGGCTCATCGGTATGGGCCTTTGTGACGTTGCGGTTAACTCAGAGTTCTGCACAATTGCCTCACGAAAAGTCATAGGATCCAAGCAACGCGCGGTTGGCTACAGCGTTGTTCATACTTCCCTGTCCACCCGTAGATCGCTGATTCGGTAATCGGCCACAGCGTTGCCTTATCAGTTGAATTACCGCTCCGAGCAGCACAAGCGACATCGGGATTCGAATCACATATTCATCGTCTACGACGAGAATTCTTGGTATTGCGCATTGCGTGAAGCACCCCACCGCATGCGTTACCGCTCAACAATAGGGTAAGTGTCTCAATAAAAGAATCCTAAGTATGTCCAATTTGATACAGGTAGGCCAGGCTGATCCCGGATCAGGCGCCGTTTCCTTGATCAATACTGCACAGGATTCACAACACCAGGAGCGTACGGTTGCATCAGTCATGGCCCGATGGAGCCTGCCGATGAGCGCAATATCAAATTCAGGCTGCCCTTCCGCTGGGACACCTAGCCTCGATGAGACCTTCCACTGCGGATTGCCGAACCACCACGTCTTTCTGGTGCGAGGTAACTCTGCACGACCAAATTAGCTTTGCCGGGCAACTCATATCGGAGGGCAAACACGAGACGATCTCTGCCTCTATGTGGCCCTGGCCGATCCGAACAGCTCAACATGACTTCGCGCTGGTGGCCCTTGAATGCTCGACCTGAACTCTTGAAGATTGCGTTGCTCTTCGTGCTCGCCGCTCTGGCCTGCGGCGTCGATGCGCAGGTCTACAACGTGGGGTCCGATGCTTCAACGAGCCCACAGACCAAAGCCAATCAAACACAGCCTCCAGACCAGCCGCTGGGTTGGGGGTCGAATATTCAGAATGCTCGCCTCGCGCGCGGCGCGCAATTGGCGCTTCAGCACGGAGACCACGCGCTCGCGCTTGACTATGCGCGACGTGCTGCGCAGGCTGCGCCAAATGACCCCCAATTATGGTTCCTGCTTGGTTATGCGGCGCGGCTGAATTCTAGATTCCAAGAATCAGCAGATGCCTACACTCGCGGTCTTCGCCTTGGCCCCTCCGCACTCGACGGAATCTCGGGTCTTGCGCAGACCTACAGCGTGATGGGCCGAACAGAAGATGCCGAGCGTCTTCTCAAACAGGTGACTGCGTCTGACCCGACACGTAGAGGCGATGCGCTATTACTCGGAGACCTTTACATGAGGTCGGCAGACTACGCCGATGCGCTTGATTGGTTGGGCAGAGCGGAGCGGATGCGGCCTGACGCGCGATCGGAGTTGCTGATGGCGATCGCCTACCAGCATCTGAAGCAAATGGATATGGCAAGCCGCTATCTCGAGCTGGCCAAACGGCGCGACCCGAACAACCCGGATGTGCAGCGCTCGATGGCAGGATATTACCGCGAGGCAGGCAATTACTCAGAAGCAATTGCAGCGCTCAAGTCAATTCGCAGCCCGAGGCCGGACGTAACCGCAGAACTCGCGTACACCTACCAACTCGATGGCAAGCTGGATGATTCGGCGAGGCTATACGGGCAAGCAGCCAATGCTGCGCCGAAGGACTTGGGTTTGCAACTTTCCGCGGCGCAGGCTCAGATCGCGGCCGGTTCCATTGAAAAGGCGAACCCATTTCTCCAGCGGGCCGCGGGACTCGATGCTAATTATTATCGCTTGCACGCGATCCGCGGGGAGATTGCGAAGTTCCAGGAGCGCGGACAAGACGCCGTGCGCGAATACAGTGCCGCCGTGGCGAACCTGCCAGCGGAACCGTCCGAGGGACCGCTCTTTGGCATCCAGCTGCACATGGACCTGATGGAGGTTTACAAGAGCTTGGCGGACGAAAGTGCGGCGCATGTTCAGCTCGATACAGCCCAAGCCGAAATCACCGGACTGGGCGATCGGCTGTCCGGTAGAGCGCAGTTCCTGCGCCTGAGAGCTCTGATCAACATGGATGCCGGCCGCCTCGACGCTGCGTTTGGCGACATCCAGGAAGCGCTGGCAATCAGCGTACATGATCGCGATGATTTGCAGCTCGACGGAGATATCTTGATGAAACTCGGCCGAACTGAGGACGCAATTGCGGTCTACAAGCAGGTTCTCGCTGCGGATCCGGTCAATCGATTTGCGCTCACCTCTCTCGGGTATGCGTCACGCGTGGCGGGGCGAGACCAGGATGCAGAAAAATACTTTCTGCGACTGGCACAGGCGGTTCCTTCCTTGTACGTGCCCTATCTTGCACTTGGGGATCTTTACACGGCGCGTCGTGAGTTCAAAAAGGCGGAAGACTCTTACAGCAAGGCCTTTGCACTGGCTCCGCGGAAAGCTCTCATCCCGGCAGGCGGAATGAACGCCGCAATCGAGGCGCAGAACCTGAGCCTGGCTGCAGTCTGGCTGAGCCGCGTCACGAGCGAGATGGAACAGGAACCTCAAGTTCTTCGAGAAAAGGAGAGATACCTCAGCTTCAAGGGCGAATATCAGGAATCTGCAGACGTCGGCCGGGCGGCAATCAAGGTACTGCCTCGAGACAGGGATGTGGTTGTCTATCTTGGTTACGATCTTCTCCATCTTGGGAAATACGATGAGCTGCTTATTCTGACATCGGAATATCTCAGCATTTTTCCCAAAGAGCCTGACATTCCGTTGCTGGAAGGCTATGTGCACAAGCATCAGGGACTGAGCGAGGAGGCTCGGCAAGATTTTTCTGAAGCACTGGAACGGGATCCCAATGTCGTTACGGCATACGTGAATCGTGGCTACATGTTGAACGATCTTCACCAAGCGAAGGCGGCCGCCGCGGACTTCGATTCAGCCCTCCAAAGAGAACCAAACGACGGCGAGGCGCACCTGGGGCTCGCCTACGCGGACCTTGATCTGCATAAGCCACAGGGCGCTCTGCGAGAAGCGGAACTCGCAGAGCATGCGCTTGGCGACTCAAGGGACATTCACGTGATTCGCGCGACCGCCTTCGGGCGACAGAACATGCTGGCCGAAGCCGCTACTGAGTATAGGACTGCTTTGAAGTTCACTCCCGATGATGGCGCGCTCCATCTTGGGTTGGGGAACACTCTGTTTGCTGAGCGGCAGTATCATAATGCGATTCGCGAGTTGCAAATCGCCGTGAATGATTCCCCTGATGACGCTGGTGCCTATGCATTGCTGGCACGCTCCTATGCGAACCTGCAAGATCGCGATCAAACATTGCGCCTTGTACAACTTGCGGAGCAACATGCTCAATCAGCGACAATGGGCTCGGAATTAAGGCAAAGCGAAACCTATGTCTCCACAGGAGAGGCATTAAGCGCAATCGGGGACCACGAGGCAGCGATGGAGCGCTTTCGGAAAGCGCTGGCAGCAACAGACAGTGATCGCGTCGGCGTGCGCCTGGCGATCGCACATCTCATGGCAGACCAGGGTCATTCCGACGATGCGGAGAGGCAGATTGCGTTGGCACAGTTGGAAGGCGAGGGGGGGGTGACAGCGCCGCCAACTGGCAGCCAATTCATCGCAGCGGCGGACCTCTTCCGGTCGATGCATGATTATGAACTCTCGCAGACCTATCTCGAACGTGCCAAGGCAGCAGGTGCACAAGATGCACAGGTGCGGATTGGATTGGCCAACAACTATCTCGCGCTGGGAGACACGGCCAGGGCGCAGGCCGAGCTTGAGGCGGTGAGCGCTGCCGCAGATAGCGCTCCCGATTACCAGTATCTTCTGGCTGAGGCCAATGTCCTGCGCCAGCAACACCATGACGCCCAGGCACTCACTTCGTTTGCGCAAGCCTCCAATGCTGAAGGAGAAGATCAAACGGCCGAACAAGCTCTGCTTCAGGCAGGAGCGGACGAAGGGTTGAGGGTCACTCCCATCGTGAGCTTGCTTTCCAACTTTTCGGTAGAGCCCATCTTCGAGGACTCAACCGTTTATGTTCTGGACTCTAAGCTGGATGCGGCCTTTCCAGTGCCCAGTTCTGATACCGCTCGTCTGCCACCGCCGCGTTCTTCCGTTGAGACCCAGTCGACCAACGCATACCACCTGCATCTGGGCCATCTGCCCACTACAAGCGGTTTTTTTCAGGTGCGCAACGCCCGGGGGCAGATATCGGTGCCCAGCCTGAACTCAATCGTTAACCGCGATACGACCGACTATACCCTAAACCTGGGGCTGAATCCTACCGTCAACATGGGAAGGAACGTATTGACATTCAATAGTGGTATTCAAGGTACCATCCGCCGTGATTCCCAGTCCCCAGCCGCAATGAATCAGAACCTCTTCCGCATTTTTGCCTATTTGTCGACGAGTTCATTTTTCAACGTGGTGTCGGTCAGTGGGTATGCCATCCGCGAAGCAGGCCCATTTACTGAGAGTAACCTGCATTCGCGGACGCTGACCGCCGCGGTTGATTTTCGCGTCGGTGCACCATGGGGCAAGACCGCCCTTGTGACTGGATGGGGAGTCAACGACCAGAAATTCTCGCCCGTCGACTACGAAGATCACTTAACCTCCTCCTATCTGGGCATTGAGCGCCGGTTTGGCGAGCGATGGAAACTCAGAGCTGTGGCAGAGGACCTGCGGGCCTGGCGGGTAGTGGGGACAAACTCGGGAATTGCGCAGAATCTGCGTCCGGCTGGATCCCTCGAGTTTACTCCGAACCATAAATGGGACGTGCAGGTCTCAACCGCCTACTCCAGCACCAGAAGCTTTCATGTCTACGACGCGATCCAGAATGGCTTTTCAATCTCGT
>VFSW01005726.1_pt1 | contig 18342 bp, 16 predicted proteins | sample 5358111 | NCBI WGS metagenome assembly VFSW01 (sample SAMN11554181, study PRJNA540505) | mine drainage metagenome | isolation source: sediment from site ElyBrook_90M | place: USA: Ely Copper Mine, Vershire, VT | collected 2017 | reverse complement strand
GCCGGATAGCTCACGGCGAACAGCAGGTTGAATGCGAGGACAAGCGTGAAGAAGTAGCGAATATGCGGCCCAGCCGCGCCAGCGTCAGCCCCCGGAGGGGCTGCACGAAAATAGCCCAGGACAAGCGAAGCGCAGTCCCGGGGGATGATGCCAAAATCAATCTCCAGCCCCGTAGGGGCGGCACGAAACTAGCCCAGAACCAGCCGCGCCAGCGTCAGCCCCGGAGGGGCGGCAGGAAACTAGCCCAGGACAAGCGAAGCGCAGTCCTGGGGATGATGCCAAAATCAATCTCCAGCCCCGTAGGGGCGTGGCGAATAGTCTCCTGTTCATCAGCGACCGCAGCGCCGCCACGGGAGCCGCAAGCCTGCGCTGGGCCACGTCCAAGGGGACCTACCTTTGGGCCGCCGTCCCCGCGCAAATATATGCGACGAACTTTCGAGTCAGGTCACCAGGTCATACGCCACGGATGATGGTAACGCGATTCATCGCGATACCAGACCCCTCCAGGCGACATCGGCGCTTTTGAGTACGAATCTGCGGAGTTTCAACGACACGTTCGGTGTATCACCAAATGCGCAGTTTAGAGATGGTGTTCCAGTATGGCGTCAGACCTTGTAGACCCATCGTATGAATTGGCGAATAAGTGACGAAACTGTGGTACGTTTTTTAATTGGGCAATCACTACCAACCATGAAGTGCTGTAAGATGACTTTACGTATCGTCTGAGGTGAGTTGTGCGATTCTCGGTTCCCCATCCCATTCCATATCAGGGAAGCAAACGGCGGCTTGCCGCTGCGATTCTGAGCCATGTGGAAGCGGAGCGATATGAGAGGCTGGTCGAACCATTTGCTGGTTCGGCTGCGGTGACCCTCGCCGCAGCGAGTTCGATGAAATTCAGACGTTTTGAAATCGGTGATCGACTTGAACCTCTCGTGATGCTTTGGCAATCGATCATCAATGACCCGGAAGACATTGCGAACGAATACGAGAACCTTTGGAAGCGAGAACGTAAAAGGCCGATAGATGAATTTTACGACATTCGCTCACAATTCAATGAAGACCGTGATCCTGCGAAACTTCTTTACTTGCTCGCCCGCTGCGTGAAAAACGCGGTACGCTTCAACCCGTCAGGAGAATTCAACCAATCCCCAGATAAGCGGAGAACAGGAACGAAACCGGACGCAATGCGGAAGGAACTGCTCGCGGCACATCGGCTGCTTCATGGGAAAACCCGTACTGTCTGCGCCGACTTTCTTGAAGTATTCGAAAGCGCTCAGCCTGGGGACTTCTTCTATTTAGACCCTCCTTACCAGGGCACCAGCGAAGGACGCGATTCACGATATATCGGCGGGGTTACTCGGAAGCGAATGATTGAAGGATTGAATATCCTTAATGGGCGCGGAATTCCCTTCATCTTGAGCTATGACGGCTCTTGCGGGGATCAGACCTATGGTGACCGGTTGCCCAGAGAACTCGCATCCCGCATTCTTCTGGATGTTGGACGCTCCAGCCAAGCGACATTGAATGGGCGAGATCACGTGACCATTGAATCGCTATACGTTTCGCATAATGTGGTTCCCGCCACGGCAGACGACCAGACAATGGGTCTGCATGAGTTCGATGAGCAATTTTCTATGACGCAATCATTGTTTTGATCTCGTCTGCAACCGATCTCTTATTCTTGTCGACAGTGCGCTTCAGTCGTTCAAATGCATTTACTTCTTCGCCCTTCCATACAATATCGACTCGTCTTTCTGGCTGCATGGCGATATGGGTATACGTATCGGGATTCGCCCAATAACATGAAAGGCATGTTTCAATACTCTTGAGGTTCAGCCAATTATGGCAATGCTCACAACTCCACGATTTCTTCCGATTGCAGGTGCCGTCGAGCAATTGATACGGGTCTGCTTCATCGCGCTGAGATTCTCCAGCAACCTGAAACGGGATACGATGGTCAACCTGGATGTTGTGTACGGCTCCGCATAGATTACATTTGGATCCCTTGCGTTCGATGATGGCATCGCGTTCCTTTTTCGCGAGGACGGCACGCCCAGTCAGCTTGGGGTCAAGTTCCCGCTCGTCGAACACGTATGCGGCGATAGCCTGGCCGTCGTCACGCTTTGCCTTGACTCGCTTGAGGGCGAAGCCGAGTTCGACCGCATCCCGCGCCGCACGGGGAGGGTGATCATATCCTGCCTCCTTGAGTTGGGTGGTCGAGACACTTCCGTTCTTGACGATCGAATCGAGGACATATCGCGCGCGCTTATTTGTGACGGTTTTGATGCGCTGAAGTAGTTTCGCGGGGATCGGTTTTCGCTCAGTCATTGAAGAACTCCCTCGGTGAAACCCCCAATGCCGCCGCGATGGTATGAATGTTGACGAGGCTGATATTGCGCTCGCCCCTCTCCACTCTGCCGATGTTAGTTCGGTCGAGGTTGCAGGAAAATGCCAACTCTTCCTGAGAAAGGCCCCTTTGCTGGCGTAGCGCGCGCATTCGTGCCCCGAATTGCTTTTGAGCTTCCTCGGCTGGTTTGGAGCGCATAGCAGCAATCGGAACAGCCATGACGACCATAAGTCTACGGACTTTAAGTCTCTTTCGGTGCAGGTAGCGAGAGCGTAAACAGCGGAGAGTTCGCGGGCGGGTACTCTAAACCCTGCGCTGGGCAAGGGACTTCGGTGGCACGTTCGGTCTGTGATCGAACGCGCTACATCCGGAGGTTACTTCCAATTTGGATTGGTCCCGCTATGTCGGCTGATCGTCGCTCAAACTGTTGAATTCTCGCATTTCCTTTCGTGAACTTCGCTTCCCAATCAAGAGATCCCGCTCGCCTCACACGTTCAGGGACTTCAGGTAAGGCACGCTCAGCGGCATCAGCGATGGATCCTCTTCAAGTTCAACGAAGTAGTTCTTTACGCCACCTGTTTTTGCGGCTGCAAATACTCCCTTCCAATCCACGACGCCCTTGCCCAACGGAACCTGGCGGAAGCCGGACTTGGTGGAGGGGTCCTTCACCCAGTCCTGACAATGCATGGAGAGAAAGCGGCCGGGGTACTTCTCGAAGTAGGTCACTGCATCGTAGCCCTGCTGCAAGGTAGACACCTGAAACTGCAACCTGGTGGTGGCGGGATTGAGGTCGGCGATCATCATGTCGTAGACTGGCCTGCCATCGATGTGTTCGGAGACGAAGCCTTCATTGTGCAGCAATGCGATGACGCCTGCGGCGTGAGCCTTTTCGGCGAAGGCGTTGAAAGGCTCGACGTAGCGCTTCACATCGTCGACTGTCTCCGTCGTCCTCGGGCTCCAAGGCCCGAGCGCGGCAATCGCCATCTGCGTCATACCGAACTCCTTCGCATAGGCGATGCTCTGATCTGCCTTTTGGAAGAGCTCATCTGCCGACCAGTGCGCGGAGATACAGCCGAGTCCCCAGTCTTCCAGCATGCGCCGCAATTCCTGTGGCTTGTATTTCTGGAGGCTGGAAAAATCATCGTAACCGCATGGCGAGCACAGCTCAATCTGAGTGAACCCGGCTGCACGTAATCCCTTCATGGTGCCCGCGAAGTCCGTACGGATCGACTTGCGCACAGGATAGGTCTGACAGCCGATCGGCAGACCAAGCGGATCAGCGAATAGAGATCGCGTGCCGGACAGAAGAGCCGAGGCAGCAGCCCCTCCCATGAGAAACATTCTCCGATTCATCGTGTGCATGACCCCCTGGTTGAGCGATGGAGGAAACTATAGCACCTGTGGAGAGAATGCGGGTGTCCGTTGCGCACTACAGCTTCGGGGCACATGGAGAGCGCCTTCTTCATGGGCCGTCGGTACCGCAAAGTCGCCCAGTCTACGCCGGCCTGTCCGCGCTCGATCCTCAGTTGACGCCAACAGCCCGCGGCGTGAAACGAAATGCCGCACGGCGGGTGCAAGCGATAGGGGTAAGACCTGGAAAGTCGCGTGTGCCCCATCCCTCTCCTTTTTTTCTCATTTTCTCGCCAGTTCTTTGCATGGAATTACGCGGCTTTGGCGCATCATGGTCATAGAAAGCTTTTCCTCGGACGCAGGCCAAAACGGATAAGCCCCACGGCAATCCCATCGCGGAGGTGAGACATCGTCCCCGCCGAACCTCCGCAAACCCTGGGAAAAACTCCGTAACTCCTTTGGAATCTAGTTTCTGCAAATAACTTATTTAGAATCTAGAATTTACAGCGCAGACCGTCCTCTATCTCATTGAAAACAAATACTTTATTGACAGAGATAGGGTGGGGGCAGGCGAGTGGCACAGGAAGCGAACGGTGCGACGGCCCCGTGGCAGATGGCCCTGCCCCGGAGGCCGCATCGTGCAAGGAAAGCCGAGGCGACAGACCCGCACCTGTCAACCCCCTGTTCCATGTCCCCTGTTCCCAGCCTCTTTCCACCGCGTCAGAAAATCCATCAATTCCCCAGGCGGATGCAGCCACACATCCGCCCCTGTCTCCCGCCACTGGCTCCGCACCAGCACGCTCAGATGCGCCCCGCTCAGCGCATTCACCGCGCGAAACCCTGCCTCGTCGGTCAGGTCGTCGCCGAGGAATGCGACAGGCCCGTGTCCCCCTGCCTCTTTCAAAATCGCCTCGACCGCGCCGCCCTTGTCGCGGCCCGCCCGCAACTCCAGGCCCGCTTCGAACTCCAGAAGCCCCAGGCCTTCCAGCTTTGCCAGCGGTTCGAACAGCGCCCGCGTCCGCTGTTCGATCAGCACCTGCGTGTGCCGTGCGTGGCCGCGCCAGTGCATCACCGCTCCGTTAGGCTTGTCCTCGAACAATCCACCCAGCGCATCGCGCCGCAGCCGCTCCTTGATCTCTTCGATCTTCGCCTGGGTCGCCGCCGGAGCCACTTCGAGTTCGCGCCGGCCGTCTGGATGGAGCCGCTCCGCGCCGTGCAGCCCCCAGACCTCAACCGGCGTGTCGAGCGCCAGCAGCGGCGCAATCTCCGCCGCGGGCCGGCCGGTGATCACTGACATGCGCGTCCTTCCCTGCCGCTGAATGCATCGCAGCAGCTCGCCCACCCCGGCCCATGGCCGCGCCTCAAACCGGTTTACCCGGAACGGCGCCAGCGTGCCGTCGTAGTCCAGCAGCAGAAGCGGCTGCGCCCTGCCGTCAAACGCTCCAAGGAATGCTCCCAGCCTTTCGCCAGCTTCAGGGGTCAAAGAACCTCGCTTTCCTCATCATTTTATCGTTTGTCCTCTCCATCCCTCGCACAGTCGCTGCAAAATCGTCGCTCAACTTCCCACGCCGCCTCATGCGCTATCCTGTCCTTGCATCACCTTATTCAGGAGAGCGGCTGGCCTCCTACCTGCGGCCGCGCGGCACACTCAATGGCCATCGGACTGATCGAAAGAACCGCCAAGGACATCGTGCTCACCGCGCAGGAATACACCTTGTTCGCGTACCGGGCGGTGATGAATCTCTTTCACCCGCCCCGCTACTGGACCGATTTCCTCATCCAGGCGAACATCATCGGCGTCGGCTCCATGACCATCGTGCTGCTATCGGGATTCTTCACCGGCGGTGTACTCGCGCTGCAGTCGGCGGCCACGCTGTCGCAGTTTGGCGCATCCGCCATAACCGGCCGCTTCGTCTCGCTTACCATGATCCGAGAGCTGGGCCCGGTGCTCACGAGCATCATGGTGGCAGGCCGCAACGCCTCCTCCATGGCCAGCGAACTCGGCTCCATGGTGGTCACCGAGCAGATCGATGCCATGCGTGCCCTGGGCGTCGACCCCATGCGCAAGCTGGTCACGCCGCGCCTCTTCTCCTGCATCGTCATGCTGCTCTTTCTCACCATCCTGGCCGACGCCTTCGGCATCATGGGCGGCGCCTTTGTCACCGTCTTCATGAATCACCAGAACGGCACCCAGTACTTCTCGCAGGCATGGGAGCATCTGCGCTACCCCGACATCATCCAGGGCCTGGTTAAGCCGCTGGTCTCCGGATTCATCATCGCCTCGGTTGGGTGCTTCTATGGCATGAGGACCACCGGCGGAACCGAGGGCGTGGGCCGCTCCACCATCGATGCCGTCGTCTTCTCCTCGGTCATCATCATCTTTGCCGACTTCCTGATGACCCAGGTGCTGCTCACCCTCATGCCACCGCTATGACGGAAACGCCTGCTTCAGCCCGGCCCTATCCCCCGCTCGCCGGCGAAGGCTCCGCGTTGCCCGCGGCCGCGGACCCGGTGGTGGCCTTTCGCAATGCCTCCATCGCCTTCGACGGCCCGCCCGTTCTTGAGGATGTCAGCTTCTCCATAGCGCCGGGTGAGACGCGCATCCTGCTGGGCCCTGCCGGCGTGGGCAAAAGCGTGCTGCTCAAACTGATCAACGGCCTGCTTCGCCCCGACCGCGGCAGCATCCGCCTGTTCGGCGAGGAGATCACGTCCATGGGCGAGGAGCAGCTCTTCCCCCTGCGCATCCGCACCGGCATGGTCTTTCAGGAGGGCGCGCTCTTCGATTCGCTCACTGTCCGCGACAATGTGGCCTACCAGCTCGTCCAGGAGCGCGTGCCGGACGAAGAGATTGACGCCAGCGTCCACCAGGCGTTGACCTTTGTCGAACTCGACAACACCTTCGGCTTCTATCCCGCCAGCCTCTCCGGCGGAATGAGGCGCCGCGTGGCCATCGCAAGGGCGCTCATCCACCAGCCCGAGCTCATTCTCTACGACTCGCCCACCGGCGGCCTCGACCCCGTCACTTCCACCACCATCATCGAACTGGTGATGAAGCAGCGCGACGTCTATCGTACCCCGTCCATTCTGGTGACGCACCGCCTGCAGGACGCCTTCACCCTCTGCACCCACCACTTCGACCCCAGCCTTGGCCGCCTGACCCCACTCCCCAAAGGAGAAACCGACCCAGGCACAACCTTCCTCATGCTGGAAGAAGGCCGCCTGATCTTCGACGGCTCGCTGCACGAGCTGGTCCACTCCGACAACGAGTTTGTCCGCGAGTTTTTGGAATAGAGCAGGGTTTCAGGCTCGGGGAAGAGAATCACCCTCCGTCCTCGTGCCATGGTCCCTTGGCCCTTTGCTTCACGGTCGCGCCGCCTTGCGCAGCCGGTCGCGCATGGCGGCGCCAACCCCCTCGTCCGGCGGCATGGGGCAGAGAATCACCGTGCAAGCCTGGGCATCCAGCCAGCGTAGCCCCGCGTAGAGCCCGTGCGCCAACTCCTCCGGAACCGACCAGCGGCCCCATGGATAAAGCAACGCTCCGGGAACCGCGCAGCGCACTTCGGCGGGCAGCAGCACGCCCAGGCATTCTCCGGGACACTGCGCCGCAGCCTGGGCCAGTTGTGCCTCCATCTGGTCCAGCGGCGCTTCCAGCAGTACCAGCCGCGCCCTGGGCGCATAGTGGCGCAGCCCCACTCCTGGCGAGGGCAGCGCGGACTGAGGCGTCTCTACCAGCGACAGCCCTCCGCGAAAAATCTCCACCGCCCCGGCAGTGTCTCGAATCTGGACAGCCGTCACCGCGCCGAGCCGGTAAATGACCATGGGGCTCTGACAGGCATCGAGCACGGTGGATTCCACCCCATGATCGGTAGGCCCCGCGTCCACGACCGCATCGATGCGCCCGTCCAGGTCATCGAGCACGTGGGCGGCCGTGGTGGGGCTGGTATGCCCAAAGGTGTTCGCGCTGGGCGCGGCCACTGGAACCCCGGCGCGGCGGATCAGCTCCAGCGCCACCGGATGGGCAGGCATGCGCACCCCCACCAGCGGACGTCCGGCCGTCACCTCATCCGGAACCGCCAAGGTGCGCGGCAGCAGCAGCGTCAGCGGCCCAGGCCAGAATGCCTCCATCAGCCTGCGCGCCGCCTCGGGAACCTCCTTCACCAGCCCCTCCAGCATCGCCAGGTCGGCGATGTGGACGATCACCGGGTCCCACGCGGGCCGCTGCTTGGCCGCAAAAATCATGCCGACAGCGTCGCGGTCCAGCGCATTCGCGCCAAGCCCATAGACCGTTTCTGTCGGCAGCGCCACTAGCCCGCCCGCGCGCAGAATCCGCGCTCCGCGCTGCAGAGCTTCCTGCGCCTCGACAGTCTCCAGCCGCCCGGTGTCCACGACCAATCGCAGTGTCTTCACCCTCCTATTGTCACCTCTTGCGCCCGGAACGTACCACCTGCCGTATACTCAGTGCAACCGATGCCAGTCGAGACCGAGATCAAATTCCGCGTGGACGACCTGCAGAACCTGAGCCGGCGCCTTGAAGCCGCGGGATTCCGCCTGCTGACCCCGCGCAGCTTTGAGTCCAATGTTCTCTACGACACGCCCGACCGGCAGATGCGCGCGCGCACCGAGATTCTGCGCATCCGTAGCTACGCCGGCCGCTGCCTGCTCACCCACAAGCGCCTGCCGGACGTTGGCCCCGGCGAAGATACCCACAAGCACCGCGTCGAGACCGAGACCGAGGTCTCCGACGGCGACGCACTCGCCCTGGTTTTTCGCGCACTCGGCCTTGTGTCCGCCTTCCGCTACGAGAAGTGGCGCACCGAATGGGAAGACGGCGAGGGCCACTGTGTGGTGGACGAGACCCCCATCGGCGACTTTGCAGAGCTCGAAGGTTCGGCAGAATGGATCGACCGCGCCGCCAGCCGGCTGGGCATCGAGCAACGAGACTACATCACGCTCAGCTATGGTCGCCTCTTCGACCAGTGGCGCGAGCGGCAGGGCTCCTCCGCGCAGGACCTCATTTTTGCGGCCGTCGCCGAGTGTAATCCGCAAACTTAGGCCGCTTCGCGGAAGCTCCCTCCCTGACAATCGCCTGAGGCCAATTCCGCGGGCGATTGCCGGTTCCAAACATTCCCTCGGTAGCCAAACCCTGAGAATGTGCATGCGGAGCTTTTCGCCGCTGCCGAAGACGCCGTGCGCCGCTGGAGATTCGCTCCCGGTCCTGGAACCTCAACCGTGGATGGGGACGTCAACTTCAGTCTTGACCAATAGACGATCGCCGCACCGCCTGTCCGCCGCAAAAGGCAGCGATGATGAGCATCCCTGCCTGCAAAGCGCTGCCCTTCAGCGCGGTTCCCTGTACCCCGCTGGGCAGGGCTCAAGATTGCCAATCTCGCTCACCCGTTTGGAATCTGGACGATCGATGGTAACCGGATTAGACTGAAGTAGGGTCTAGATGCCGCCAACTTCGCCAATATCCGATTCCACCGGTCCCGGATCACTTTCCGTTGTGCTCATTGGGCCGGATGAACAGCGCCGCCGCGCCGTCGCTGAGGCTCTGTCCGCGAGCCCCGTCGGAGTCATTCGCGAGATTTCCGCCTATCCTTCCGACCTCGACGAACTGCCCCGCATGCTGGATAACCAGTGCGACGTGGTGATCGTGGACCTCGACAGCGACCCGGAGTATGCCCTTGAAGTCGTGGAGAGCATCTACGCCTACGGCGCAGCCACCGTCATTGTCTGTTCGGCCAAGGCCAACCTGGAACTGGCGGTCCGCTGCATGCGCGCCGGAGCGCGCGAATTTCTGACCCTCCCGCTCAATCCCGCCACCATTGCCGACGCGCTGGCGCGCATCTCGATCCGTGGTTCGTCCGCGCACCCCTCCCGGAAAACGGCCAGAAAGCTGTTTGTGTTTCTGGGCGCCAAAGGCGGATGCGGCGTCACCACCATCTCCTCGAACTTCGCCGTCTCGCTGGCGCAGGAGTCGCAGCAGAGCACTTTGCTGATCGACCTCGGCCTGCCGCTCGGAGACGCCGCCCTGAATCTCGGTATGGTCACCGAGTACTCCACCTTCAACGCTCTGGAGAACCACGGCCGCCTGGATGCAAGCTTCCTTTCCACACTGCTGGCCAAGCACACTTCAGGACTCTCGGTGCTGGCCGCGCCGGGCGAGTTCGCGCCAAGCGATCCTTCCATTGAGGCCATCGACCGTCTGCTGGCCGTCGCCCGTCAGACCTTCGATTACGTCGTCGTGGATGGCGGATCGAGGATGGACCTCAAGGATGCCCGGCTCATGGACGATTCCGCCATCCTCTACCTGGTCACCCAGGTCGGCGTCACCGAACTGCGCAACTCCAACCGGATGATCGGCCAGTTCTTCGCAGCCCGCGGCCCCAAACTGCAGGTCGTGGTGAACCGCTACGCGCCGCAAGCCTTGCTGCTCGACGACAAGCAGATTGAAAAGGCGCTCACCCGCTCCATCGATTGGAAGATTCCAGACGACTTTGCGACGGCACGGCGGACCCAGAACACGGCCACGCCCATCGCCATGGAAGACTCCTCCATTTCGCGCGCCATCCGCCGCATGGCGCGCAAGGCGTGCGGCCTGCCCGAGGAGGATGAGAAAGGCCAGAAGTCCGGCCTGTTTGGATGGGCCTCCCGCGCCCTGTCCCGCTCCCGCACCGGCCGCGAGGCTCGCGAGGCGGAGGAAGACGGTCCGCCCTCCATCATCTCCTCGCCCGCCCTCGATCCCGACCACGCCAAGTCCTGAGTTCTTCCAGGTCGTACAAGCCATTCCCGCGGCCCTTCCCAATGCCAAATGCGGGGTCCCATGGGGTAAGCGAAGGCTCGCCGTGGCTTTGCTCAAAGACGCGGGAAACGGCCGGCTTCACCCAGAATTCGTGCCTTCGGGCGGAGCTTCCTCCCGGAAGCGACCGTAAATTCGCCTGCATTTATGCATTTTCATTTTTTGGGGGATTCAATCGGAGCTTTCCGGTTGGCCGGGGAATTCCCCCTGGTCTCTCGCTTTGTCCCTGGATACAGGACGCGGTAGGTGCCATATCCTCCAGAGAGATTGAGGGCGTGAAAGCCATGCTGCGCAAGTATGCGGCATGCGTAGTAGGCGCGCTGCCCGACGCCGCAACTCGCCCAAATCTCGCCGGATCGAGGCAGTTCGTGCATCCGTGTCCGCAATTGACCGAGCGGGATGTTGACCGAACCCGGGATGGAGCCGGCGCGGAATTCGTGGGGTTCGCGAACATCGAGTACGAACGAATGGGGAGAGCCCAGATCAGCCCATGGCGCAAGCTCCGCATCTCCGCGCAGTACATTGGCTGCAATCATGCCCGCTAGATTCACCGGATCTTTGGCGGCGCCATACTGAGGCGCGTAGCAGAGTTCCGCTTCTTCAAGATCGAACACAGTAGCCTTCATTTGAATCGCGGTGGCGATCACATCGATGCGGCGCTCGACCCCAGCCTCACCCACTGCCTGCGCTCCCAGAACCAAGCCATCCGACTTGCGATAGATCAGCTTCAGGTGAATGGGATGCGCTCCAGGATAATAGCTGACATGCTGATTGGGGTGCAGATAGACGGTCTGGTAATCCTCGATTCCGGCGCGACGCAACGCTTTCTCCGTTGCGCCCGTAAGCGCGACAGTGAGGCCAAAGAAGCCACAGACCGCAGTTGCCAGGACGCCCTCGAATCGCGCATCGCGGCCGCAGATCACATCCGCTGCCACGCGTCCCTGGCGATTTGCCGGCCCTGCAAGAGGAGTCAGCTCCCACTGACCGGTAAGCCGATTTTTTACTTCAACGGCATCTCCGATGGCCCAGATGTGAGGATAGCTGGCGCGCATCTGCTCGTCGACACGAATGCCGCCGCGCTCGCCAATTTCAAGACCGGCATCGCGCGCGAGCTTTGTTTCCGGGCGCACCCCGATGGCAAGAACGACGATGTCGGCGTCAAATGCTGCTCCGGCTTGTGTGCGCACAACCAGGGCTCCTGGGCCGGTCTGCTCAAACCCGGCCACTCCATCGCCAAGCAGGAGAGTCACTCCGCGAGACTCCACCTGCTGCCGCGCGTACTCCGCCATCTCTGGATCGAGAGGAGGCATCAACTGATTGGCCAGTTCGACGATCGTCACGGCGATCCCGCGATGGGCGAGATTCTCCGCCATTTCCAGACCGATAAAGCCGCCGCCCACAACCACGGCTTTGCGAGGGACCCTCGATTCGACCCAATCGCGGATCTCCCGGCTGTCGGGAATGGTGCGCAGCGTGAAGATTCCCGGCAGATCGATCCCGGGCCAGGGCGGGCAAATTGGCGCGGCGCCTGGGGATAACACGAGTGCGTCGTAGGGCTCGTGATACTCGCGTCCTGTCACCAGATCGCGAATTGCGATCGTGCGACCTTCACGGTCAATCGAAGTGACTTCGTTGCGTGTGCGAACTTCGATGTTGAACCGCTCCCGAAACGACGCAGGCGTGGCCATCAGGAGTTTGGACTCCTCATGAATCACGTTGCCCACATAGTAGGGCAGGCCGCAGTTGGCAAACGAGACATAGTGTCCGCGATCGAGCACCACAATCTCCGCGTTTTCATCCATGCGCCGCAAACGCGCCGCACAGGTTGCGCCGCCCGCGACACCCCCGACAATCACTACCCGTTTCTTCGTCATGTCTCCCCGCAAAAGGAACTCTATTGGTTGGTCTTAACGATCACAGAATTTGCAAACAAGGTTCATTCAAGAAGGGCCGTCGAAGAAGTTCAGAGGCTTGGGTGACGGCTCCACGGTGATAGCCACTAGCATGGGCGAGGAAGTCGTGAGGCAGGAAGCAAAATCGATGGAAGTGATGGTCACTTGGGGCAGTGGGTTGTTCCAGGTGAATTGGATAAGCCTGGTTTTCATGCCCCTGCCGCGGGTTGCCGGGTTGGAGCCGTACCATACCTCGTCTGCTTTAGTGACGCGCCCTTCCGCGGGGCTAACCCACCAGTCCAGTTCGTTCTCTCCGTAAATCAGGTCGGCCGTTCTTGTCTCGCCGTTTTCGTAGTGCATGACGTATTCGCCGATCTTCAATCCCGGCGCCGATCCCACGAAGGCCGCTGCCTGGAGGAAACGAACGGCTCTTCCCTTGCGGCCGACCGGAATACCATTCACAGCTTCGGGCAATGCCAGGCCGCTTACCGCCAGCGATCTTGTTCCTGCCAGCACAATCAGTCCCCGCACGTCGAACAACACGCCGCCGAAGAGTTGTAATCCTTGAGGAACATCCTGGAGGTCATGTCCTGGATGGTTGAACCAGTCGTCGTTGAGGGAAGTCCCGTAGTCACTGGTGAGGTCCACCTGGTCAGGGGTGGCCAATGGGTCCCTCGGCTGTATCGGATTCCAAGCCTTGATCGAATCGTACCATTCATAGGTTCGATCAGCCTGCGCAGGTTCAACGGTCACGGCGATCAGGAAGGGAGCGGCCGGCGTATTGTTCGATACAAAATCCATCGTCGTTATTTCGACTCCCGGCAGGGGATTGTTCGCCGTGTATTTGAAAGCTTCTACGCTTTTGCCGGCCCAGGCCGCCGCTGCATCGGTCAGCACAGGTCCGGAGTTGGTGCTAAACGAGTCCTTGATGTTGCGACCATAGACAAGCGGGATGTTCTTCGTTTCTCCATCGGCATAATGCAGAAGGTAGTTGCCGATCACGGTGTCATCCTTGGCGAGGCCCGCGGCGCCATGCAGAAAATCAATCTTCTCACCCTTGTAGTGGATGACTATGCCATGCACCGCATTGGGGCGAACTGATGGCTGAATGCCGGCCAACTGGATCGTTCCCCGAATGTCAAACGCGGCCCTGAAGTAGGCATGCACACCCAGGGGCAGGGAACCGAGACTGCTCTCCTGCAGAGACGACGTGTAAAACGAACTGAGATCCATCAGATCCGGGATGGCTTGCTTGCTCCTCTCCGGGATGTGCGCTAGGCGAGATGCAGGTGGAGTGCTATCAGGCAGCGGGGAATCGCTGTTGATACCATGGGGGGCGAAGAGTGCAGCGCGACCCGACGTGGCCGGCCGCGGCTGCAGATTCCCATCCCGTTGCCCCTGCATCGCAATCGTGGGAAAAAGTGAAACTCCAAGAATCAACAGGAATGCGTAATTCCGCTTCATACAACGACCAGAACTTCGGTTTGGAGAGAAGTCAGCAGTTCAAGGGCGCGCGAGAACGGTCAATGGTCGCAGATGTTTTCTCCCAGCGTTAAGGCTCCCGCCAAATAGTCCGCCACGAGTTTCTCAGGACTTTCGGCGGACGCGCCGAGCACTACTTCCATGCCCCGTGCGGCGAACAGGCTGTGCGCACGCTGCCCCATGCCGCCCGCGATGACCATGTTGGCGCCGCGCTCGGCCAGCCACGGCGGCAAAAGGCCGGGCTGATGGGGCGGAGCCTCAATGTCTTCGCGCCCCAGTATCTTCTTCTCCGAGGCGTCCACATCGATCAAGGCGAAGCGTTCACAGTGGCCAAAGTGCATGGCGAGTTTTCCTTCCGCAAGCGGTATGGCAATTCTCATCGCAATGTTCTCCTGTTGTCTCTTCGTTCGTCGTGCATGTTGGATATTGCCGCACTGGCGGCGCGTCTCAAGGATGGAGGACCCCACCCGGCTGCAACCGTTCGTCAGTGGTGTCCTTCCACATCGGCGGATTGCGCACGCTTCAATTCGCCGTTCTTGAACTGCTCGACGGCGGCGGCGACAGTTCCCGTTGCGCCGGTGTAGATTTCGACATTTCCCGCTTGCAGAGTTGCGAACGCCTTGGGTCCAACGTGTCCTGTAATCAGGGACTTGATCCCCAGCTCGACAATTGTCTTGCCCGCTTGTATTCCCGCGCCCTGGGTCGCATTCAGATTGACGGCATTCTGAATGGCTGTGGGAGCTTGGGTCTCGGTATCGAATACGATGAAAAACTTTGCTCTTCCAAAGCGCGGATCCACGGGCGACTGCAGACTGTCCCCTTCAGACGTGATCACCACTTTCATAAGAATCCCCTCGACGCGGAGATAGCACGTCGCGTGCCAATGCATTTCCCTGGGGAGTGGACGCCTTCTATCGATTGAAGGATGAGAGATTTAGGCTTTATAGGCGGGGATGGTCAGCAACGCAGAAGATCTGGAGTCATGCAAGATGCACGACTATCGCTGGTTGTCACGGCCGTCCTGGGATGACCTGGGCAGTCCCAGAGTCTTGAGCTTGCGATAGAGAGTGCTCGGATTGATCCCGAGTTGGCGCGCGGTGCGCTGACGATTGCCTTGATTGCGTTCGAGTGCGGTTTGAATCAGGCGTTCTTGCGCCGACCGCAGGCTGGCCCCTGCATCCAGGACCGTTCGCGCCGTTGTCGTGGGGCGAAGTTCAATGGGAAGGTGCTGTCGCTCGATCCACTCGCCGCGGCACAGGACAAACGCCTGTTCGAGGATGTTCTCCAGCTCCCGCACGTTGCCTGGATAGTCGTGATCCATCAGGCGATCGAGCACTTCCTGCGATACGCCGGCAATGTTCTTTTCTTGAAGATGGTTAAATTTGGCAACAAGATGATCCACCAGGGAAGGAATGTCTTCGCGCCGCTCCCTCAAAGCGGGGATCTTCAAATAAATCACTCGAATGCGGTAGAAAAGCTCTTCGCGGAACTTGCCCTCCCGAACCAGTTGGGACAGGTCTTTGTTGGTGGCCGCCACCACCCGGACATTGACTTTTACCGACTCGGTCGACCCCAGCGGCTCGACACACCGCTCCTGCAAGACGCGCAGCAAACGGACCTGCATGGCCGGCGAAACATCGCCGATCTCGTCCAGAAAGATGGTGCCGGCATCGGCCAGCGCGAAACGCCCTGGCTTGTCCTTGCGCGCATCGGTAAACGCCCCGGCCTTATAGCCAAAAAGCTCCGATTCAAGCAGAGCATCGGGCAGAGCAGCGCAGTTTACCGCGACAAATCGCTTCTTACTGCGTGGGGAAAGGTTGTGAACGGCGCGTGCAAACAGTTCTTTGCCGGTACCGCTTTCTCCCTCGATCAGGACCGTGCTGTGGCTGGCGGCAATTTGCGGCACGATCTCGAAAAGGCTTCGCATGGCCGGGCTGCGCCCGACAATGTCTTCAAACGTGTACCTGGCTTCCAGTTCTTTACGCAACTGCTCCACGTGGCTGAGGTCCTGAAAGGTTTCAACGCCACCGATGACCGCGCCTTCCCGGTCGCGCAGCAAGGCCGTCGAGATCCGTATGGGGATTTGCTTTCCGCTCGAATTGATGATCTTCGCGGTCGCGCCGACCACCGGCTTGCCGCTGGAAAAGGTGCGCCGGAGCGCGCATGCCCCCTCGCAGATGCTTGCCCGGAAAACGTCACAACACTGGCGGCCCAGGGCATCCTGCCTGCGTACGCCAGTGATCCGCTCGGCGGCACGATTGAATGCCGAGATCCGCCAGTCGTGATCGACGGTAAACACGCCTTCATTGATCGAATCAAGAATTGGATCGTTCATGTTCCGCCCGCATTCAGTGTAGGTTCGTCTTTTGCAATATGCAAGATCTGTTGCTCTCCAGTATTGCAATATGCACGAGCATTCGATTTGATCTCCCTTTCTAACCACCTATTGCTGGAACAAGATAGACCTTTGGTCCGCTGAGTGCCTGAGTCCTGAGTGATGAGAATCGCAATTCCACAGTGGCAAGGCCGCGTCTCTCCGGTATTCGATGTTGCAGGCAATCTGCTGTTGATCGATATCGAGAACGGCCAGGAGGTCCGGCGCGAAGAGAGGCGATTTCTCGGGACGAACCCGTCGCTTCGCGTGACGGAATTCCTGAGCATTGGGGCTGGGATTCTCATTTGCGGTGCGATTTCAACGCCATTGCGGAGTAGATTGATTGCCTCAGGCGTGCATGTGATTGGCTTTGCCTGCGGGACGGTTGACGACGTGCTGACGGCTTACTTGAACGGCACACTCGCACGTCGGGCATTGGTGATGCCGGGCTGCCAGAGGTGGCGCCGCCGAGAAGGAGAAAACATGATGCCTGGAGGATTTGGAATCGGCGCCGGCAGCGGCGCCGGTCGGCGCACGCGCGTGAGAGGGCAAGGCGCAGGGAGAATCAGCGGACCGTCTGGCGCGGGGCCGGGCGGATCTTGTATCTGTCCAAAGTGCGCGGAGATGGCGCCTCATACGGCGGGCCAGCCCTGCCTGCAAATGCTGTGTCCCAAATGTGGCGCGCCGATGGCGCGCTCTTAGTTGGCGGCGCAAAACAAAATGCGGAATGAGATGACGAAATGGAGGAGCATGATGAAGATCACGCAAGGCTCGCCAATCATCACGATGCTGGTGGTCGCTTGTTTGGCCGGTTCGGCGCTCGCCCAAGTGGGTAGCGGCGCTCGACGCATGTACGACCCGAACACAGAAACCACTGTCAAAGGCACGGTGGAGAAGGTAACGGAGATCGGCGACCGTGGCTGGACCGGTACCCATCTGACCCTGCGAACGAGTGAGCAGACGTACGACGTACATGTCGGTCCGTCAGCTTATGTTGCAAAGAGTGGATTCACGTTTCAAGCCGGAGATCAGCTCGAAGTCACCGGTTCGAAGGTTAAGGTCGACGGCGCTGATGCGATTGTGGCCCGAGAGATCAAGAAAGACGGCAAAGTGCTGACTCTCCGGGATCGGCAGGGAATTCCAAGGTGATCACGGGGCGCGCGGCGAACAGATTGACTGCCCTTGCAGCTCGGTAACCCAACAGTAACTGGCTCGCCAGTCAGATGGCCGGCACAGCGGAGGGTCAAAAGAAAGTCTATGAAGATCGCAGTTGCCAGCGGCAAAGGCGGAACGGGTAAGACGACAATCGCGACCAACCTGGCCTGGATCGCCGCGCAGAAAGGGCGCAGCGTCGCTTATGTTGACTGCGACGTTGAAGAACCGAATGGCCACCTTTTCCTCAAGCCGCATATCGAAGTGACACGCTCGATTGGGCAACTGCATCCGGTTATTGACGAGCAGAAGTGTGTACACTGCGGCCGTTGCGGGGAGATCTGCCAATTCAGCGCCGTTGTTTGTGTGGGCCAGAAGGTACTGGTCTATCCGGAACTTTGTCATGCCTGTGGTGGATGCACGCTGGTTTGTGGCCCGGGCGCAATCACGGAGGTTCTGCGTGAAACCGGCAAGCTCGAAGCGGGTACGGCTGGTGCCATCCACTTCGTTCATGGCTTGCTCAACATTGGCGAAGCCATGAGCACGCCGCTCATCCGGCAAGTGAAGGCCGAATTCACGATGGCGGAGTTGCAGATCGTCGATTGTCCGCCGGGCACATCCTGCCCGGTCATTGAAAGCGTGCGGGACGCTGACCTCGTGCTTCTGGTGACTGAGCCAACGCCCTTTGGATTGAACGATTTGACGCTCGCGGTCGAGATGGTACAGGCCATCAAGTTGCCGTTCGCCGTGCTCGTGAATCGAGCTGGTATCGGCGACCGTAAAGTGCAAGAGTACTGCCGCCGTGCTGCGATCGAAATTCTGGCGGAGTTTCCAGAGGATCGCCGCGTGGCCGAGGCGTACTCCAACGGCATACTGGGTTGCGAGGCCGTGCCGGAATTTAGCCGTCATCTCGAAGAGTTGCTGTTCCGGCTGTGTGGCTCTGCAA
>VFSW01005725.1_pt1 | contig 18344 bp, 18 predicted proteins | sample 5358111 | NCBI WGS metagenome assembly VFSW01 (sample SAMN11554181, study PRJNA540505) | mine drainage metagenome | isolation source: sediment from site ElyBrook_90M | place: USA: Ely Copper Mine, Vershire, VT | collected 2017 | reverse complement strand
AGGTGAAGCCGTTTTGATTGCGAAAGCGGTCTCTCCGGGAACGTTGAACTTTGCATATTTCACTTTTCATTCAATCTTGATGATCTCGTAAAAAATATAATTTTCACACGGAGGCACGAAGACACGAAGAAAAGCTCTTGTAAAAGAAGTTTTTTTCTTTGTGATCTTTGTGGCTTTGTGTGAGACATGACTTCTTGCGAGTGCATCGATCTTCCCCGGTCCGTCATTCGATGAACGTCACCCGGTTGATCTCCTTGAAGGTCGTGTCGCCGGCCAGGACCTTGGCGAGCGCGGACTGGCGGAGCGTCGTCATCCCTTCGGCGATCGCCGCCTTCCGCAGTTCCGAGGACGGCCGCCGTTCCAGGATCATCTCCCGGATGTGGTCGGAGAGGTCGAGGAATTCATGAATGGCCTTCCTGCCGCGGAAGCCCGTGAAGTTGCACTCCTTGCATTCGCCGGCCTCGTAGAACTGGCGGTCTTTATATTCTTCATAATTGACGGCCGAGTCCTCGAACTCCTTGCGCGACAGCGTGACCGGCTTTTTACAGCGGGGGCAGAGGATCCTGACGAGCCGCTGGGCGAGAATGCAGTTGAGCGACGACACGAAATTGTAGGGTTCGATGCCCATGTTCAGGAACCTGCCGAGAACGTCGAAGGCGTTGTTGGCATGCACGGTCGTGAACACCAGGTGGCCGGTGAGCGCGGACTGGACCGCGATCTGTCCCGTTTCGGCGTCGCGGATCTCGCCGACCATGATCTTGTCCGGGTCGTGCCGGAGGATGGACCGCAGCCCGCGCGCGAAGGTGAGTCCTTTCTTTTCGTTCACCGGGATCTGCGTTACGCCCCGGAGCTGGTACTCGACCGGGTCCTCGATGGTGATGAACTTGTCCTCGCCGGTGTTGATCTCGGACAGGGCCGCGTACAGGGTCGTGGTTTTGCCGCTTCCCGTGGGGCCGGTCACGAGGACCATGCCGTAGGGCTCGCGGATGCTCTTCCGGAACCGGCGGAGGTCGTTCCCGTCGAAGCCCAGGCTGTCGAGACTGAGCGTGTTCACGCCGGCGGTGATGGCTTCCTTGTCCAGGATGCGGATGACCACGTCCTCGCCGAAGGCAGAGGGCAGGATCGAAACGCGGAAGTCGATGGTCTTGCCGCCGGTCCTGAGCTTGAACCTGCCGTCCTGGGGCACGCGGCGCTCGGCGATGTCCAGGTCGCTCATGACCTTGATGCGGGACACGATGGCGCTGTGGAACTTGATGTCGATGGGCTCCGTGGCGCTGTAGAGCACGCCGTCGATGCGGTACTTGATCAGGACGTTCTTGTCCGCGGCCTCGATGTGGATGTCCGAGGCCCTCCGCTGGATGGCGTCGAATATGGTCGTGTGCATGAGCTTGATGATGGGGCTCTCGTCCCTGTCGATGCTTTCGAGGGACAGGATCTCTTCGCCCTCGCCGTTCTCCTGCTCCTTGACGATGTGGAACTTGAAATCCTCGGAAACGGCGTGCATCACCTGTTCCGAGGAACCGCTCCGTCTCAGCACGGCCTGGATGGACGAGGGGGTGCTGACGCTGATTTCGACGGGCCTGTTCAGGATCATCTCGAGTTCATCGATGGCCGGAAGGTTGTTGGGGTCGATCATCGCCACGGTGAGGAGGTCCCCGGCGTCTTCCATGGGCACGAACTGGTAGCGCTGCATCAGGTCCACGGGAACGGTTTCAAAGAACTTTTGAGCAATGCGGAAGTCCTGCAGATCGACGTAATTGAGCCCGCGCTGCTCCGCAAGGGCCTGGGCCAGCATCTCCTCGGTGATCAGCCCCTCGGCCATGAGGAGTTCCCCGATGCGTTTCTGCCGGGCCTCCGGTTTCGCCAGGACCTCGCTGATCCGCTCCGGGGACACGAGGCCCTTGGCCGAAAGAATTTCGCCTATCCGTCTTCTCCTGAACGATGTCATTTTAACCTCGATCCCATTTCGAATATCGGCAAATACAAGGCCACGACGATCACCGCCATCACGAGCCCCATGGTCAGCATCAACACGGGCTCGATCATGGTCGTGAGCGTGGCAAGCCTGTTTTCCACTTCCTGGTCGTAGTAATCGGCCACGTCTTCGAGCATCTGCGGCAGGTCCCCCGAGGACTCTCCCACCTCGATCATCCGCACCGTCATGTCCGGGGCGACCCGGGTGCGCTCGAAGGCATCGGCCAGGCTCACTCCCTCGGTCACCAGCTCGCGGGCCTCCGATAACCGGCGGGCCACGGCCCGGTTGCTGATCACGCCGGCGGTGGCGTCGAGGGCCTGCACCAGCGGGATGCCGCCGCGCAGGACCGTTGCCAGGGTCCGGGTGATCTGGGCAAGAAGATACTGGGTAATAAACGAGCGGAGGAGCGGGACCTTGAGCTTTACCTTGTCGAGCGTATTTCTGCCCTGCTCGGTTCTTTGCCATGAATAGATGCCGCCAGCCGCGGCGAGGAGCGCTGCCAGGATAAAGGGCGCGAACCGGGTCACCATCCCGGTAAAATCGACCAATAATCGGGTCAGCAGGGGAAGCGGTCCCGCCTGGCCGCTGTACATCTGGGTGAAGTTCGGAATAACGTACAGGAAAAAGATCGACAGCACGACCACCAGGGCGGCGACGAGAAAGACCGGATAGGCAAGCGCCATTTTGAGCTTGGTCATGACGGCGATCATTTTTTTCTGGTACGTGATGTACCGCCGCAGCACATCGACAAGGGCGCCGCTTTTTTCTCCCGCCCTTACCGTTGCCGTGTAGAGCGGGGGGAAATAGGCCGGGTGCCTGGCCATGGCGTCGGAAAGCGCCGCGCCGCCCTTGATATCGTGGATAAGGCTCTCAAGTGCGGCCCGAAAGTCCGGCTTCTCCATCCGTTTTTGCAGGAGCTCAAGGCACTGGAGGATGGGCAACCCTGCTTTTACGAGCGTGGAAAACTCCTGATTGAAGAGAAGAAAATCTTTTGCGCTGCTCCTGCCGCGCCGGAGTCCCGTCTTTTTTTTGTCGAGGCTCAGGACCAGGCAGCCTCTGCCTTCAAGGTCCCGCCGCAATTCTTCGGCGTCCGTTGCCATGGACTCATCAACGAACGAGGTGCCATCTTCGCGCACGGCCTTGTAGGTAAAGAGCGGCATGGGTTTTATCATACCGTGAAAATATGGTGAAGTCAATCAAGGGACGGGAGATAACGATGGAGTATTTTATAAGGGTGCCGGATGAACGGCCCTTTTTGGTACGACAGGGCTATTCCACACCGCCCGCCTCGTAGCCGCGAAAGAACCGCGCGTAGAGGACCAGGTAAGCTGCCTGCAAGCCTGCCGCGACGAAGAAGGGCGCTCTCAACATCCCCGCATGCAGCATGAACCCCGCAATCACCGGCCCCACTGCGCGGGGAATCTGGATCGATACGTTCTGTAAACTTGACGCCAATCCCCGCCGGTCGCGCGTTAAACCAACGACGAGCGCCTGCCGCACGCCCGCGGTACCCTGGTTGAACCCGGCGCGGAGCGCGAACAAGACCGCCGCGACGCCGAATAGGGGCATGAGCGGAACCGCTATCAGCAGCGCGAGCCCGATGCCGCGCATGACGATCACCGGCCGGATCAACCCGTGTCTCTTCACCATCCGTGCGACGACGATCGAACCGAGCGCGCCGAACACGAAGCTTGCGGCGAGCGCAGGTCCGATAGACCCTGGGCCGCGCAGGAAGCGCAGCGCGAACCAGTAGGCGATGAGCGGGGCAATCATGCCGATGCCCAGGCCGTTGAGGGTGTTGGCGATGACCAGGCGCGTCAGCATGCGGTTTTCGCTGCGGCGTTCGGAGTGCTCTGCCGGGCGTTTGGGCGAAGGCACGGGGGCAGGTTCATGCAGACCGGCGATGAGCATGAAGGCCGCGACCGAGCCGGCCAAAGAGAGCAGGAAGAGCGGACGGTAGGCGAGCACGCTGCCGAGGGGGCCGATAAGAAGTTGGACGCCGCCCGCCAGCAGCGCCCCGAGCGCCATGCCGCTGAAGCCGATGGCGGCATTGAGGCTGAACACCGAGCCGCGCCTTTTCGCAGGCAGCGCTTGCGCGAGCCAGGCTTGCTCAAGCGGACCGAAGGGGCCGGCGCTGCCGTTGGCGCCGCGCCCGAAGCCGCCGGCGATAGCGGCCAGCACGAGCGCCGGCGGCCACACGGTGACCAACGCGAGCAGCGCGGCCCCGGCCTGCAAGACCTCGTACAGAAGCAGGAAGCGCCGGCGGCCGCGGCGGTCGCTCAGGGGACCTACGGCCAGCGTGAGCACGGCGCCTGTCAGCAGCGCCGCCGAAAGCGTGGCGCCGATCGCAGGCGCCGACCACCCCAGGGCATGCAGGTAGAGCGTGAACGCCGCGACCAGCGCGCCCTGACCGAGGCTGCGCGCGGCGCGCGCGGCCATCAGGCGACGGACCGCAGCCGGCAAGGCGGCGCTACCCCTCTGGACCTTCCTTTTCGCTATCCCAAGCTCTTCCAATATTTTTTCTGATGGGAAATAACATTTCGGATTACGGACTCGGCTGCAGGCGCGGCAGGGATGCTGACGGTCTGAGGCGGACCGAGGAAGGCGTTCAGCACGGCCCGCACGCCTTCGCGCAGGCCGTCGGGATCGTACCCGCCTTCGAGCGTCATGAGCATCTTGCCCTTGCAGGTTTTCTCCGCAATGCCGCGTACGATCGAGGCAAGGCCGCCGAAACCTTCACCCGTGACCCCCATGCCGCCGAGGGGGTCCTTGATGTAAGGATCAAAACCCGCTGAGACGAGCACGAGCTCCGGCTGGTATTCGAGGGCGATGGGCCTGAGGACGCTTTCATACACGTCCAGGTATTCCCGGTCGCCGAATCCGTGCGGAAAGGGGGCATTGACGGTGTAGCCTTCGCCCGCGCCGCTGCCGACTTCATCGAAATTTCCCGTGCCGGGGTAGTAGGGATACTGGTGAGAGGAGAAGTAAAGCACTGCGGGGTCGTCATAGAATGCGTGCTGCGTCCCGTTGCCGTGGTGCAGGTCCCAGTCCACGATGAGAATGCGGCGAAGCCCGTACTTCTCTTTTGCATATTCTGCTGCGATCGCAATGTTATTGAAGAGGCAGAAGCCCATGCCGTGTCCCGATTCCGCGTGGTGGCCGGGGGGGCGGACGAAGGCAAAAACAGAAGACAGGGTCCGGGGGCCAGGGGCCGGGGTCAGGAGCGAATCTACTGCTTCAAGCAAACCTCCGGCTGCGAGGCGGGCGATTTCGTAGGAGCGGGCGGAAAGCCCGGTGTCGGGATCGAGCTGCGAGTGGACCTTTCCCGCGGTGCCGGCTACCACCTGTATGTAAAGAGGGTCATGAATAAGAGCAAGTTCGTTTTCGGTCGCGAGACGGGGCTGGATCTGCGGGAGGCTGCTGAATTCCTTTTCGAGGAGAGCGTGGATCACACGCAAGCGGTTGGGGCTCTCGGGATGGCCCATGCCGGCGTTGTGTTCAAGGTAGCGGTCGTCTTTGATGATCGCAAGTGATGACATTTTCCCCGCACGGAGCAACTGAAAAAGGGCGGTTGGTTAAAGTACTTTGCAAACCAGGACCTTTAATTTTGACGCACTCGTAAAAAGTCAGAAAAGCCGTCTTTGCGAGCGTAGCGAAGCAATCTCGTAGTTCGTATCTGCCTGATAAATCGAGATTGCCGCGTCGCTCCGCTCCTCGCAATGACAGCACTGGGGACTTTTTACGAGATCATCACAAAAACTAACCCAATTTTCACACGGAGCCACAAAGATCATAAAGAAGGCTTTTAGTTTTTCTTCGTGGCTTGGTGCCTTCGTGTGAGATCGGCTTTGATTTTGAATTCATGCTTCATCGCCGCGGATCGTGCAAAACGAGGGAAGGCCCGCATTCCTTGTTTTCTGCCCGGTGAAACGGCGTCGCTACCTGCGTTTTTTTGACGACTTCGTCTTTTTCCTGGCCTTACTCTTTGCCGGGACATGTTTTTTCTTTACTGTATGTTTCTTTACCGTATGTTTCGTCTTGAGTTTGGGCTTGGACTCGCACTGCTGAAGTTTTTTCTTGAGGTCGTCGATCGTCTGGTTCTCATCCTTGAGCAGCTGTTCCAGTTTCGCATTATCCTGCTTCACCATCTCCAGGTCCTGCCTTGCGGCATCTCGTTCCGTCCGGGCCTTGTTCGCCGCGTACAGGCTCCAGATGAGGAGAATCGTTACGAGCGCTGCGAGTGAAAGAAATATGAGCTTGGCCTTCTGAGCATCGTCCTTTTCGCTTCTCTCCGGTCTTTCCATGTGTCCCTTATTTCCTCCTTCGTAATATGCGATATTATCGCTTACTGATATCGTCTTACTTCGAACTTGAACAGTTCAACGGTCGTCCCGGGGGCGATCCCCGCCTTCTGCGTGGCGATGGAGACCTGGTAGTCCACGGTGTCGACGCCCTCAAGGTCGGGCAGGAGCAGGCCCCGTCTCCCTCCCGCTTTCACGATGACCCCGTATTTGCGTGGATCGAGTTCGCTTTTGTCCGCGACCTTGACCGGGGGTGTGAGCACGTCCACGGTGTATTCAATCGCGTCCAATTCCCCGGCCCGGACGCATTCGAAGCGTGGATCGCAGGTAGCCGCACTGATCGCGTTTCTTACGGTCTCGTGCGCAATCGTCGGTTCCGTGGGCTGGAACGTTCCGATGCATCCGCGGAGCGTTCCCCTGATCTTGAGGCAGATGAACACGCCGGCGCGCTCTTTGAACTCAGGCGGCAGGTCTTCGTCCCTGACTTCCTTGATCCTGCCTTCCCTGATGTACAGTTCGACGGTGTCTTTTGCAAGTTTGACGAGGGGGTGCATTCCATTTCACCCTGGATGTCATCGTTGGAGAGATCCCTGCGAGGCATCACATTTCCCGCTGAACCACATAGTCCGCGAGCGCCATGAGCGCTTGTCGCGGCGCTGAGTCGGGGAATACGGCAAGGGACGCTTTCGCGTCGTTGGAAAACGTCTGGGCCAGGCTGAGCGCTTCATCAACGGAACCGTACTTTACCATGAGCTCCAGCGTGTACGTAAGGTCTCCCTCCGAGACCGCGTCGGCCTGGAGGATGTCCCTGATGTTCCCTTGCTCTGCGTCGTCGGCTTTTTGGATGAGGTAAATGAGCGGGAGAGTCACCTTGCCCTCGTCGAGGTCCTTGCCCAGGACCTTGCCGAGCTGTTTCTGGTCCGCGGCGTAATCGAGGGTGTCGTCGGTGATCTGGAAGGCGAGGCCGAGCTTCTTCCCATACGCGGTGAGGGCGTCCTCCTGCGACAGGGGGGCCTTGCTGATGATCGCGCCGAGCCGGCACGACGCCGAGATGAGCACGCCGGTCTTGCATTCCACGAGGCGGAAATAGTCCGCCTCGCTGATGTCGGCGTTCTGGATCTGTTCGAGCTGGAGCACTTCGCCCTCGGACATCGTGGTGGTGGTTTCCGAGAGCACGTCCATGACGCGCTGGATCTGAAGCCGGACAGCGTGGTAGAGGGCCTTCGAGTAGAGATAGTCGCCGACAAGGATGCTGGCCTGGTTCCCCCAGAGAGAATTTGCCGATGATTTCCCGCGCCGGATGCTGGCCTCGTCTACAACGTCATCGTGCAAAAGCGACGCGGTGTGAATGTATTCGACGACGCTCCCGAGGAGATATTCCGAATTGTGCTCACGGTAGCCGCAAAGACGCGCTGAAAGGAGGTGGAGCAGGGGCCGGAACCGCTTGCCGCCCGCGCCGAGGATGTACTTGCTGACCTGCTGGATGAGGGGGACATCGGTGCCCAGGCTCTCATGGATCTTGCGTTCCATGCGTTCCATGTCCGACTTGTACTCTTTGAGAACATCCTGAAGGGTTGTTATCATGCGGTTTTTTCCCCTGATTTATCTCTGGTTGAATAATAGGGGAGACGCAGGGGGTTGTCAAGTTTTTTTGTGGCGGGGGAAGGGAAGCCGCTCATCGATCATAGCTGATGGCTCGTGCTAAGCCATGAACCACGAGCTTAGAGCTATGAGCCATGTATGAGCCAGGAGTTGCTTTTCGTTTCTGTTTGCTACAGCTTCATCGCCTCGTTTACTTCGGCCAGGGTCTTTTGGGCTACGGCGCGGGCCTTGCTCGATCCTTCGGCGATGATCTCGGTGATCCGGCCGGGTTTTGCAACGAGTTCCTTCCGTTTTTCCTGGATGGGCGCGAGATAGGCGAGGAGGTGCTTCAACAGTTCTTTCTTGTCATCAACGCAGCCGATGCCCGCGCGGCGGCACTCCACATTGACATGATCGCACCATTCCTTGGGCGCAAAGATCTTGTCGAGGGTGAACAGGGGGCAGACATCGGGATTGCCGGGATCCTGTCTCCGCACCCGGGCGGGATCGGTGACCATGGCCATTACTTTTTTGGTAATCACCTCGGGACTGTCGGAGAGGTAGAGGCAGTTATTGTAGCTCTTGCTCATCTTGCGGCCGTCGGTCCCGGGAAGCTTGGGATACTCGGTCATGAGCGGCTGCGGCTCGGGGAAGACCTCGCCGTAGAACTGGTCGAACCTGCGGCCGATCTCCCGCGTCAGTTCCAGGTGAGGGAGTTGGTCAACGCCCACGGGCACGAAGTGGGCCTTATAGATCAGGATGTCGGCGGCCTGGAGCACCGGGTAGCCTAAAAACCCGTAGGTGTTCATGTCCTTGTCCTGGATCTGCTCGATCTTTTCCTTGTACGTGGGCACGCGTTCGAGCCAGGGAAGGGGCGTGGACATGGACAAAAGCACATGGAGTACCGCATGCTCGGGTATGTGCGACTGCTGGAAGAGCACGGCTTTTTCGGGATCGAGCCCGGCCGAGAGCCAGTCGATCACCATCTCCCGGACGTAGGTCCTGATCTTCGATGTGTCGGCATAGTTCGTGGTGAGCGCATGCCAGTCCGCGATGAAATAGTAGCATTCGTACTGGTCCTGGAGCTTTCTCCAGTTGTCGAGCGCGCCCATGAGGTTTCCGAGGTGCAGGAACCCGCTTGGCTGCATGCCGCTTAAAACGCGTTTTCTGGTCATGGTAGATCCTTCAATAAAATAGTCAGTAGCAGGCAGCAAGTGGCAAGGGAAGTCAAAAAGTCTGTGCCTTGCTACTTGACCCTTGACCCTGTGTTTTACATAATATCCCCACCCAGAAGCAGCGTGAGGATCGGGCGGATAATCGGCGTCATGATCCTTCCGAGCACGCCAAACCCGATAAGAAGCATGAGGAGGAGCATGCCGTAGCGTTCCAGGCGGTAGTACAGGGCCGCTTGCCGGTCCGGAAGGAGCCAGTACACGACCCGGCTTCCGTCGAGCGGCGGAATAGGAATCATGTTCAACACGGCAAGAACGACGTTGATGACAACGCCGTAGCCGAACATGAGGGCGAGAGGCGTGCCGAACAAGTCCCAGGACTGCTTCGGCAACGAGCCTTCCAGCGCGGGCATGACGACCCGCAACAGGAACGAGAAGCAAATTGCCATTACGATGTTGATGCCGGGGCCGGCCAGGGACGAGAGCGCCATGCCCTTTTTCGGGTCCTTGAAATTATAGGGATTGATCGGGACCGGTTTGGCGTAGCCGAACACCATCCTGCCGCTCGTAAGGAAAAAAAGGAGAAGCGGCATGATGATGGTGCCGAAGAGGTCGATGTGCGGGATGGGGTTCAGCGTCAGCCTGCCCATGTCCCGCGCCGTATGGTCGCCGAGTTTGTTCGCGATCCAGCCGTGGGCGACTTCGTGCAGCACGATGGCGAAGATAAGCGGCGGGGCCAGGACCACGATCTTTTGTATGGTAGTGAGTTCGTCCATGATTTTTCCCCGTGTAGTCGATGCTGAAACGAAAATTGATACTAAAAGGAAATGCCGGACCTTGTCAAGAAAAAACAGGGAAGGTCATTCTTTTACGCTGCCGGCGGGAACGAATTTTCCGTCCTGGACCTTTATCAGGAAGAGTTTCTTCTGCGCCTCTCCATTGTCGGGAAAGGAGATGTCGCCGGAAACGCCGTGATAATCCTTGAGAGCCAGCAAGCCGTCCCTGATTGCCTGGGGCGTGTCCTTGTGCTCCTTCAGGAGCGAGAAAATCATTGCCGCGGCATCATAGGCCTGGGCCGCGAGAATATCCGGCTCTTCGTTGTACGCTGACCGATAGGCGTCCCAGATGGGCTTGATCGTTGGATCGTTGCTTTCCGGGAAAAACCCGTCGACGAACACCGCGCCGTTGGCGTACCGCTGAGCGCGGTCGAGCAGGTCCTGGGAATGCCAGTTGTTCGAACCGATCAGGGCCACGCCGGTGATGTTATAAAAAGCGAGCTGGGGAATCAGCAGGCCGACCTGCCCGGCATAGCCGGGAAGGTAGAGCGCGTCGAAACTCGGCGTATAGTCCTGAAACAGCTTTTTCCGTTCCGCATTGTCATCGGGGATCGGAATTTTCCGGGAGCGAAGGTCGATTTCCATTACATTCCGTATGGACGGGCCGAAGTCTTTCGCATCCGACGGATAGGAGACCGTTGCCAGAATTTCGGCCTTTTGCTCCAGGTCCTTGGTAAAGAGCCACGCCAGGTCCTTTCCGTAGGCATCATCGGGATAAAGAACCACGAATTTCTTCAAATTCTGCCCGAGCGCGTATTGGGCCGCAGCAGCGGCCTGGCCGTCATTGGTGAGCGCGTTCCTGAACAACCAGGGGCTGAGCTTCCCGATCCCTTCACCGGAAGCTGCGGGAGTGATCACCGGGATTTTGAGTTTTTCCAGCTCGGGGACGATGGCTTCCGTTTCCTTGGTCAACAGGGGGCCGATAGCCGCCACGATGCCCTTGGATGCGAGTTCATCGAGCGCGGCAACGGCTTTTTCCGGAGAGCCCTCGGTGTCCTTGACCAGCAGCTCGACGCGGTTGTCCGGGTCCTGGAGGTTGTAATTATTCACCGCCAGCTGGATGCCCTTCAGCACCCGGTCTCCGAAAAAGGCAAGCTGGCCGGACTGCGGTATGAGCACTCCCAGCGTGTACCGCGGCGCAGAAAGCTTGGTCGTGGCCTCGTTTAAGAGCATTTCGGCGCGGGTCTTCTCCGGATGGTTGGGGTACTTGCCGAGAAAATCCGTGCTGACCTTGATGGCATCGCGATACTTCCGCTCCTCGATCAGGAGACTCGCGAGCCGCAATTGGGCAATATCGGCGGGATAGGCCGCTTCAGCCGCGAGCGCCCTGAGCTCGTCTTCCGTCAGATTTTTCTCGACGATTTCCCGGATATGGGCCCGGTATCCGGCCTTCCGTTGCTCGTTCCGGCTGGTCTCGGCGAGATAGGTGAATTCCCTGATTGCGGCTGGATAGTTCTTTTTCGCCAGGTAAGCCGCGGAAAGCATCTCTGCGGTGCGCGTGAGTTGCACCGGGTCGGTGACCCTGCTTCGGTCCGCAAGATTGGCAATGGCCAGATCGAACTCCTTAAGCTCGAAGTAGCACTGGCCGAGTTTATACCGGGCGGACAAGATGTATGATGATGCGGGGAACTCCTGAATAAGCTCCTGATAATTGGTAAGAGCTTTGTTGTACTCGCGGAGCGTAAGATGCACCTCGCCCATGAGGTACAGCCCCCGGTCCCTGCTCCGGCTCATGGGATACCTGTACATAAACGTATCCACGGTCTTTAACGCCTGATCGTACTGCTTTTTTGCGTACAAGCGGTCGGCCTGATCAAGAAGCGCGCGCGCGTCCTGCTCCCAAATCGGTTCGGGAAGAAGTTTCGGCGCGCAACCGTAGGGGACCAATGCGCTGGAACTGAGAAGCGCGAGCAGGAAGATCGAGAGAGCGGATCGGATAAGCCGGAGAGACATCGGATTATTTTACCTTTTTCGCCGCAGCTTCGGCTTTGGCCGCCTGGCTCTTCGACCGGAGGGTCTCTTCTTTGCGTTTACGTCTCCGGCGAAGTTCTTTTTGTCTTTCACGCATGATATGGTTCTCCTTTCACGATAAGCTGTTTCTTAAAGCCTGCACACTATAACGGAGATGGACGGATTTGTCAATAACTGCCGCATGTGGAATTAACGAACAAAGAGACCGGAGCCGGAATTGAAAAAGTGTTTTTTTCGTGCTTCCGGCTCCGGTTGTACGATTTTTCCCTTGATTTCTTTTAACCGATGGATTAAATTATAGCCGCTTCCACGCCGTTTTCAAGACGTGGGCGAGTAGCTCAGCTGGGAGAGCACCGCGTTCGCAATGCGGGGGCCGAGGGTTCGATCCCCTTCTCGTCCACCAAAATAAAACAAAGCCGGTCACTCTTGATCGGCTTTTTTTATTTTCATGAGAGGTGAGCGAACCAAAGGGAGTTTGAGGGAAAGGATTTCCCTCATGTTTCGGGAGAGACCACGAGAGGGCAGGCCCTTTCGTGAAGCGAAGCGCGTGAGATTCCCCTTCTCGTCCACCAATTTTTTATCAGTTTGTTCCAGAGAGCACAACAGTAAAACAGAAAATAGCCTTGCGGCATGCAAGGCTATTTTTTTATATCTGCTTCGAATGTTTCGTGAGCTCCGCAGCTCATCCCGGCTGATTTTTTTCTAGGGATTTATCAGGAATTCGTCGTCCGATGTCTCCTTGCCCGATACGGTAACTCTCCTGCCTTCGATCTTGAGCCTTCCCTCGGCAAAAAGCTGAATGGCGCGGGAGTAGATCTTGTGCTCCTGCGCGAGGATGCGTTCTGAAAGGCTCTCCTCGGTGTCGTTGTCCAGGACCGGCACCACGGCCTGAATGATGATGGGGCCGGTGTCCATGCCTTCATCCACGAAGTGGACCGTGCAGCCCGAGAACTTCACCCCATGCTCCAGTGCGGCCTTCTGGACGTGAAGGCCGGGGAAGGCCGGGAGGAGCGCCGGGTGGATGTTCAGGAGGCGGCCCGGGTAGGCCTTGATCAGCGCGGGGGAGATGATGCGCATGAACCCGGCAAGACAGACAAGCTCCACGCCGTGTTTCCGCAGTTCCTGTACGAGTGCGTTGTCATAGTCTTCCCGCCTGTTTCTGTATCCTTTCGCGCTCACATGGACGCCGGGAATGTTGTGCTTTCGCGCCCGCTCCAGCGCATAGGCATCGGCCTGGTCGCTGATGACGACGGCAACCTCGGCGGAGACTTCGCCTTTCTCGATATTGTCGATGATCGCCTGGAGATTGGAACCCCGGCCGGAGACGAGCACGCCGAGTTTGACTTTTTTCATGATGACTCCTGGAAATAAGGGGCATGGGGCAAGTAGCATGGTGCAAGGGAAACCGTTACCCCTCCTTGACTCTTGCTACATGACCCTTGTTCCTATCTTTCCTCGTACTTCACGATCTGTTTGCCCTTTACGATCTCACCGATGTGATAAGCTTTCTCGCCCAGCTTCGCTGCCTTTTTTATTACTGCTTCGGCCTGCTTTTTCGGCATTGCGAGCACCAGCCCGATCCCCATATTGAAGTCGCGGTACATTTCGTTGTCGTCGACCTGGGCCTTTTTCTGGATGAGTTTAAAGATGGGAGGTATGTCCCAGGTCCCCTTCCTGATCGCGGCCTGAGCGCCTTTCGGCAGCATGCGGGGCGTGTTTTCGGTGATGCCGCCCCCGGTGATGTGCGCCATGCCGCGGATGTCGAATTCCTTCAGCAACGTCATGACGGTTTTGGCGTAGATCCTCGTGGGAGTAAGCAGCACCTCGCCGAGCGTCGCGTGTCCCAGTTCGGAGAGCGTGTCCCGGACCCCGTAGCCCGCTTTTTCGAGCAGGACCTTGCGGACGAGTGAAAAGCCGTTGCTGTGAAGGCCCGACGAGGCAAACCCGACAAGCTGATCGCCGGGTTTTATCCTCGAACCGTTGATGATCTTCTTTTTTTCGACCACGCCCACGGCAAAGCCGGCGAGGTCGTATTCGTTTTCACTATAGAACGACGGCATCTCCGCGGTTTCGCCGCCGATGAGCGCGCAGCCGGACTGCTTGCAGCCCTCCGCGATGCCCTTCACGATGTCCGAGTGTTCCTGGGGCTTCAACTTGCCCGTGGCGAAATAATCAAGGAAGAAAAGGGGCTCCGCGCCCTGGACGATGATGTCGTTTACGCACATGGCCACGAGGTCGATGCCGACGGTGTCGTGTTTGTTCGTGAGGAAGGCGATCTTGAGCTTGGTGCCCACGCCGTCGGTGCCGGAGACCAGGACCGGGTCCTTGCACTTTTTTAGCGCGAAGAGGCCGCCGAAGCCGCCGATGTCCGTCATGACCTCGGGGCGGAAGGTGGACTTTACAAAGGGTTTTATCTTTTGAACAAAAAGGTCCCCGGCGTCGATGTCGACACCCGCATCTTTATAGGTTATTGCCATGCCCCGTCCTCTCTCGATTTTTCGACGATAGTACCTATAATAGCCATGCCTGTCAACAGGTTTTACGGCGAAAAGAAACAAGAAACGGGCTGTCTGGCGAAGACGCTGCGGAGGGCTTTACGCTATTTGGCTTTCTTCTGTATCTCCTGCACCGTGGCGTTGTCCAGCAATTTCAGAAACTTCGGGTTGGCGGTGAGAGAGGCAACATCGCCCGCCTTTACCGCTTTCATGATCTCAGGGTCTTCGAGGGCTTTCTTGAACTCGGGGTCGTTTTGCAAGGACTGGATAAGACACATGATTTCCGGGTCTGACATCATTTTTCCCTGGAGTGCCTTCACTTCCCCGGTGGGACCGGCGCCCGCATTCGGGGATTTTGCGCGGATCGCACGGATCTTCGCTTCTTCCAGCTTTATCGTGCCGAGAGTGTTCGACTTGATGGTGTAGACCCCGCTGCTTAAGGACAGCACTTCACCGTTGATGATGCTGCCGTCAATCAGCTCGATCTCCCGCACTTCTCCTGCATGGGCTATCGGCAGGGAGAGGGCCAGGACAAGAAAAAAACACAGGATAAAACGCATTTCCATTCTCCTTTTCCACGGGCTGAATTCGGCTGAATTCCTTGGAAGCTTATTCCAATTCAGCCCTGCTGTCAAGACGGGATGCTGGGTCGTCCGTGCCTGCCGCATGGTGGCTCGAATTGGAGTTGGCGAGCCGTGCGGAGATCGCGTGTTCACGGCCGAGGATGCGGGGTTGCTATATGCTATATTATATATTGAAACTACGAAAGTCGTGCTTGACGAACGGGTCATTCTAGTGCACAATTATAAAATGCAAGAGGGCCTATGCCGCGATCTCTGTTTTCGAAGACGGGAGGGCCCTGGGGAGGCGGAAGAAGAGGCCCTGATTTTTTTCAGTCTCGGAGTTTACTTGCGATATTCTGCGAGCTATGTTTACTAAATAGGGAGTAGATTGGGGGAGAAATGAAAAAGCTTCTTGTCTTAGGAGTTGTGGTTCTGCTGCTCGTGCCGTTTGCTGCATGGGGAAAGATAGGCGGCGGCGATATTACGTTTCATCCTGAAGGCGCAGGCAATGTCTTGTACAGTCATGACTTTCATGTTGGGAAGTTAGGTTTGAAGTGCACCGAGTGTCATTCGAAAATCTATATCATGTCCGTCGCGGCGAACGCGAAGAGAACGATGGCGGACATGGAAAAAGGGCTGTCGTGCGGGGCCTGCCACAATGGGAAACGGGCGTTTGACGTAAAGGGCAACACCTGCGCCAGATGTCACCAGTCCTGAGGGTGAAGGAAACGGGCCACGTTTATCCTTGACGCACTCGTAAAAAGTCAGAAAAGCCGTCTTTGCGAGCGTAGCGAAGCAATCTCGTAGTTCGTATCTGCCTGATAAATCGAGATTGCCGCGTCGCTCCGCTCCTCGCAATGACAGCACTGGGGACTTTTTACGAGATCATCATCCTTAGCATGGGAGAAGATTGGCAGGAAAAAAACTCGCCGAACCCGGCCACGGCGGGCTTTACCTTCCTTTGTCTCCACTGCAAGGAGTGCCGCTATCCCGTCTGTCCCTTCGGGAAATAAAATAACACACATCTCCCTTGTTTATCCCCGCGAAAAATAGTCGTACAGGTCTATCATTTCCTGCATCACTCCAGTAAGCCTTCTTACCCGCCTCTGGGGAGCTTCGTTCAGCGCCGCGAGAAGCGGATCGCAGAAATACCACGTACAGAGGAACGGCCTTATCCATCTCGGTTGAACGCAGCCCTGCGGCCCCATGCTTTCACAAGGACCTTCGAGCGGCCTCGACGGGTCGCGCCGCGGCACATCGATTCCGAGCGCCTGCAGGTACCGGATGTCCCGCTCGCGGTACAGCCCGTGTTTTTGTCTGCAACAGACATCGGTGCAGCCAGGGCAGGTCATTGCAGTGAATTTCTCGATCAGGGGGGACGACTCGATCAGGAGCTCTTTGAGCCGTCCGGCTATTTTGACGCGATCGCTTGTCATGGCAGACGGAGGAAAACCTTATCAAGGGCCGTGAGGGACATGATGAGGACGAGATAGATGTTTATCCTTCGGAAGAGGGCGGGAGAAGGAGGCAGGAAGGGGTGCTTCCCCGTCAGGGACCGTTCATTCCAGATGAGCCACGCTGCCAGGGGAGCGAAGGAGAAATAGACGAAGGGAGACTTTATTGATCCATAGAGCGGAAGGGCGAGGCTGGCAATCGCCGCCGCTGTGATCCAGACAAAGGTGATCCTGGCGATCTGCTCTTTCCTCATCACCCGGGTGAGCGACGGCAGGCCGGCTTGTTCATATTCCTCTCCGTGTTTCAGGACGAGAAGCCAGAAGTGCGGCACCTGCCACAGGAAAAAAAGAAAGCAGATGCCTTCAAGCTGCGCGTCGAAAAGAGCTCCGCCCGCGCAGACCCACCCGATGGCAGGAGGAATCATGCCCACGACAGCGCCGGGCACGGACGCGAAGGCCGTGACCTTCTTGAGATACGTATATACACCGTTATACCAGAGAAGGGCAGCAAGACCGAGGACAACCGCAGTTGCGCCTCCTGCATGGGCAAGGAGGATTTGTCCGGAGACCAGCAACGCCAGTGATAAGGACAAAGCCTGCCTTGGAGTAATGGCCCCGGAGGGGAGCGGTCTTTGGCGGGTGCGCTTCATTTTGCCGTCAATGTCTTGTTCCTGGAACTGGTTGAAAGCGGACGCGCCGCTGGCCAGAAGAAACACCGCAGCGGCAGTGCAGAAGAGGTTGATCAGCCGCGCATGGGGGGCGAGGAAGAAGCCCGTTGCGGCGGAACAGGCTGCAAAGAGAGAAATGTATACACGACAAAGCGTGAGATAGGGTTGCAAGGCAGTCATGGGAGTGCGGGCGGCTATTTCAGCCCCTTGATATACTCGATGAGCTCTTCAATCTCTTTGTCCGTCAGCTGTCCCTGCTGCGACGGCATGATCGGCGGGAACCCTTTGACCCGGTCGAGCTCCGGGTGCAGGAGCGTTTGTTTGATGAACGCCTCGTCAACAGTGATCTCACGCTCTTGATTATTGCGGATCACGGTCTCTTTTTTGCCGAAAACGCCCTTGAACGTCGGGCCGATCTTCGGGGTGCCGTCCGTGGTGTGGCAGGCGGTGCAGCCCTTCGTCTGGAACAGCTCGGCACCCTCGCGGGCCGGCTGTCCTGCTTCGTGCTTTCCGGCCCTCTTTTCCGAACCGGGTTTTTTTTCGGTCCCGGCGGCCCCCTCTTTTTTGCCTGTATACCAGTCGTCGAATTCTTTTTGCGGCATGACGTCCACTTTCGTGATCATGGAAGAATGACCGACGCCGCAGTATTCGGTGCAGAAGAGATCGTAGGAACCGAGCTGGTCGGGCAGGAACCATAAGTGCGTTTCCCTGCCAGGCACCGCATCTTCCTTGATGTGATAGGCCGGGATAAAGAGGCTGTGCAGAACGTCGGCCGAGGTGATCAGGAGTTTGATCGGCTTCCTGACCGGCACTTTGAGCACATTGGTCTCCTTGCCGTTGGCGTAGTCGAAGGTCCAGGACCACTGGCGGGCCGTGACGTGAATGACCATGGCGTCGGGCGGCGCCGTGCGCATGTACACGAAGCCTTTCCAGCCCACGTAGAACATCGCCAGGACGAGGAGCGTGGGAATCACGGTCCAGATGATCTCGATCAGGGTGTTTTCTTCCACTTCCTCGGCTTCGGGGTGGCGCTTCCTGCTGTAGCGGAACACGAAGTAGATCATGACCCCCGTGTTCAGGGCCAGGAGGGTCAGGGAAATACCCAGGATGAAAAAGAAGGTGTCGTCCGCGGGGTTGGACATGTTCGGCCAGCCGGTTACCATAGATACCTCAGTTCTTAGTTCAGAGCACAGAGTCTTAATTAAGTACGGAGTACAAAGTAAAGAGTACGGGACTTTGATTTACACTTTGAACCTTGAACTTTGAACGCCGTACTGTTTTTTACCGGTACCAGATGTCGAAAAACGTGAGTACGATGATGATCGAGA
>VFSW01005724.1_pt1 | contig 18344 bp, 27 predicted proteins | sample 5358111 | NCBI WGS metagenome assembly VFSW01 (sample SAMN11554181, study PRJNA540505) | mine drainage metagenome | isolation source: sediment from site ElyBrook_90M | place: USA: Ely Copper Mine, Vershire, VT | collected 2017 | reverse complement strand
GGCGAGTTCCGGGGCCGGGGTGGGTGTTGAGACCACCTCTGGCTCTGGGCCGTCCATAGAGACTGTATTGCGTGGTTTGCGGGCACGCTTTGCCGCTGGTTTTGCCGCTTGCGTGTCCGGTTCCGCTGGGGCCGCAACTGGTGCAGCCGCTGGGGTTGCGGGCGCTGCCGGGGCGGTCGTGTCCGGTTTAATGTCCGCTTCTGCCGATGTTTTTGCCGATGTTCCCGGAGTCGGCATCGCCGCGAGTGCGGCTGCGCCTTCTTTATAAACTTGTTCGAGGTTCACTTTCTGGTCAACCAACACAACGGGCGCGGCTGGGAGTGCTGGCACCGTTGTGATGTCCTTGCCCGGGCCGTTGTTCGCCGGGACCGAAGGCACTGGCGGTGGAACCATCGGACTGCCCGCGAGCGTTGCGCCCGCTGCTGGGTTCACGGCGCTGCCTTGCACTGCTGCAACTTCGCTCTCATCAAGAATGCCGAGAGAGGTGAATTGCATGGTGACGCGACGAAGTGCGCGAGTGCTCGCGGTCATGATGGCATCATCGAGAGCCTTGCCTGAAAGCGTGCCGATGAATTTTGAACCGATTGCAATTTCTTGACGGCTCTTCGCGTTCTTTCCGGTCGCGGTGAAAACGATTGAGCCTTGAGGAGTGATAATCTGCGTGAGAGAGGAGATTTCGATGCCGTACAGATTGCGGAGAATTTCTGCGGTGCCACGGCGGGCATAGACAACGAGCGACTGACCCGGGCCGTTCTCATTCTGCATCCAAATGGTGTCGAGCGCGTTCAGGTCTGGGTCCAGTCCGATGAACTCGCTCACGTCGCGAAGGTACTGCGTCAATTGCTCCGCACTCAATTTCGAAAGGTCGTGTTGAATCACAAGTTGTTTTTTGTCTGCCATAAGTTCCTCACTTTGAAGATGCTATCACAAGTACTAGTACTTTGTCAAGCCCTATCTTTCCGGGCCGTCCAGATGGTTGCGGCCTTCCAGCGTCACGTCCGGGTTCGAGTGCGGGTTGCCTAGTCCGAGGAGAATCAACACGCGGGCATCCGGGGCGCGATGCGTCTGCCACTGATGGTCCCGAGCGATACCGCGAAGAATCTCTTGCGTCTCGTGCCAGTTCTTACCCGGCTCGTAACCGTGCTCCACGAGCGCGGCCTGAATCTGTTTGATGCGCTTCGCGTCCGGCTGCATCTGCGTGGCCGAGACGGCTGATGCGGTGAGGAGAACAAGAGCGAGCACGCGCCTCATTGCACCACCTCGATTCGAATTTTCTCCACGCCGTACTTCTTCAAGTCGATGCGCTTCGCGACTGCTTCGCTCACGTCCATCTCGCGGCCCTCTTCATACGGCCCACGGTCAGTGACTTGAGCGAACGTGCTGTGCCCGGTGCGAACGTTCATCACGCGGACCCACGTACCACACTTGAGGTACGGATGTGCCACAGTCAATCGCTGCGGGTCGAACGGCTTCCCGCACGCGGTCTTGCGTCCGGCCCAGTGGTCGCCATACCACGAGGACATCCCGAACCACGGCTTAGAGAACTTCGGCGGCTTCCCATGCGTGTCCGGTGCCCCCGCTTGAAGCGTGAGCAACGGCAACAGCACTAGAACGGTCAGCACTGCTAGGAGTTTTCTCATCCAAGAAGTCTATCATAGACGGTCTTGAATGTCAAGTCCTGCGTACTGGCAGTCCGGGGCGTGGTACGAGTTGCCTGCGGTCGCCATGTCAAGCAACCACCACTTCCCGTTCACGTCCTCGACGAGGTCAACGCTCCACTTGCCCGAGCCTTGAGCCTTCGCCGCCGCGTTCGCAATCTGCATCACCTCGGTCGGTATCCACGACTCTACCCAGTTGGGCGGCTCTGGCTTCCCGTCGTCCATGTGGCCCCACAACGCTTGGTCCGGCCAGTAGTGGTGAGTGCACTGCACGCCGTTCTGGTCTGCGAAGACGCGCCACTCGTTCGCAATTGGAAGTCCGCCGAACGCGGTGCGGTCGTGCTTGACCTTGAGGAAGGTGCGAACCATGATGGCGCTCGACTTGACCTTCGAATGGTAACTCTTCAAGTGCGCGGCGGTGAGTGTCTTCAACAATGCGACGTTCAAATCTTCCAGACTGTCCACGCGGTATGCGTGCTTCCCCGCGTGCTTCGCGCTCGTGAGGTCGGTGCGAATGAACGCAGGAGAGCCTACCTCGAAGCGCAACGCGGCCTCCACTGCATAATACAATCGTTCGTACTCAGTGGTGGGCTTGCCTTGTAGAGATTCCGCCAGCGCGTCCTCGTTATAATCGACGAAGACGGTGTTGGGGATTTCGCTGCGGAGCCACGAATGCGGCCCCGGGGCGGTCAACTTTGGAAACCAAAACTTCGCGCTGTCTTGTGTAATCATTTGTGGTAGTAAGGGTCCTCGTACCCGTCCGCGCCCAACAACAGCCCGGGTGCCCAGTCGATGGGCGTGCTCATTATCTCAACCATGTCGTGGTGCGTCGGTGAGAGCAAATCATCTTCCACCAACGTAATGCCTTCGTCGTGAACGTGACCAATAACAGGCATCTCTTTTGCCTCGAACTTGAGAAGGCTCACGCCGAGAATATCGCGAGCGATTCCTTGGACGAGGTTTTCAAAAAGTTTTCCGCCGTGAGTTGAGACCCACACATCCCACTGTTTCGTCTTCTGGTTCGTGCCCGCGTAGATGAGGCTGTCGCGATACACGTCGATTTCATTTCCGTCGTCGTCTTGTCCCTTCCACGGCATCATCGTGGATTCGAGTCGCGCATCCAAGTAGTGCAGGTAGCGTCCGCTTGGCAGGCGCATACGCATCATTGCGTGACGCCCTTCGATGTTGATGCGGTCGATTACAACGCAACCGCCCGGGCCGATGGTGCGAACCGTAGCCGGGTGATGCGGGTGCATTACGTCTGCGACCGCGAGTTCCAATTGCTTCCAGATGCCGCGCTGCGGGTCGCAGATTTCCGGGTATGAGTCGCGGAAGATTCGCACAACTTCGTGCGATTGCTCCTGCGACATCTCAACGCCCATGTTGTCAGCGTACGCCCACAAGCCTGTTTTAATCCTCGGGCAATCACACGTCTTGGGGTCCATGCACTTGTCGGTGTGCGCCTTAATCAGGGTTCCGCCAGCCAGACGATAAATAGCGCCGAGCACTCCGGGCTTCGCAATCTGTCGCTTGCGCTTCGCGTCGCCCTTGCGGTCTTTTCCGTTTTTGCCCTTGTAGTCAGCGTAGAGCGGAGCGTAATCAAGCGCCCACATCTTGCACGCGAACGAGAGGTACGGGTCGCGCCCGTTCTTCTGGTAGACGCCGAACTGGTCAGTGTACGGCTCGAAGACCTTCATCAAGTCGGTACACCCCGCCAGCCACGCGCCGACGCGAGTTTCGATGGCATTCAAGTCGCAGACATTGAAGCGTGTGCTCACTCTTCCTCCGACTCTTTTCCCCAACCGTGAAGTTTTCCCCAGCCTCTGCCGTTGCGGTGCAGCATCAGCCGCTTGTAGCATTCCTTGCAGAGATGCCACATCGCGAATTTGCAAGTGGCGTCGTTCTCACACGGCTCGCCCACGCCGAATCCGAACGCGCCGTCCTCTGCTCCGACTGTGTCGCAAACTCTCATGGCGCGACGAACACCGTGCGAATCAGGCTCTTCACAGCGAGCAACACGCTGCCGTACTTCGCCTTAATTCCCTCGTAGTCTTCCGCATACACCATCGCACGCGCTTCCTTCACGACCTTCTGGTCTTCGAAGTCGTAGCCGGGGAAGTCGTCGGTCTTGCCGAGCAACGCGGGGCGAGCCATGTTGTGCAATTGAACCGCGTTTCCCGACCAGCGACCGCAACGACTTGAACCCATGAAGATGAACTGATTACGGAGCCTGCCGTCCGGTGAGACGCACTCCAATATCTTGCCCAACTTCTGATAACTTGTGCTGGCCGCTTCTGCACGCATCTTCAAAGCCTTGCGGCATACGTCGGTCAATTTAATTTCCGGGTCCTTCAAGACAGAGGTAACGGTGTCCTTCTTGAGCGTATCGAACGGATAGCCTTGTGGCTTCGCCCACGCCTTAATCTGCCCGGGCGAGTTCGCGTTCTTCACGCCCGTCATGGTCTCGAAGTTTGATTTCGCTTCTGCCTTGGCCTTCAATGCGAGAGCGTACATCTTGCGCACGAAGTCCACGTCCACAGGCATCCCACGGTCGTTGACCAACTGGTCCAACAGCCACAAGTTCTGTTCAAACTCTGGGAGCGGAAGAGCGCGAAGGATTCGCATTCTGCGAAGTAGTTCACCTTCCGCGACTACGTCCTGCTTGCCGTAGTTCAAAAACTCTTGCCACTCGTGCGGGTGCGAGTTCCAGTCGTTGTAGTAACTGCGGGCGACCGGATTCTTTTTGCTGGCCTTGACGACGACCTTCTCGCAGAACAACTTGATGAGTTCTTCTCCTCGCTTGTCCTTTGCGAGAGATGGTGGCAGTCCCAGCACGCGGCCTTGCACGTCGAGGCTAGCCGGGAGCGAGAGATAGCGACCGCCGACTTGCGGGTCAATGAAGCGTTTTGCCGGGATGGTCCAGCCGAGTTTCTGAAACATGTAGCGTTCGAATGAAGAGTTGAACGCCACGATGCTCACGTCTGGGTTAGCGAGCGCCGCTGCGAGGTCGTCAGGAATCTCCTCGCCTTCCCAAATGCGCCAGCATCTGTACTCGCCGTTGTTGACGGCGTCATTTTTGTACCAGAAAAATAGCGGCTCTGTCTCCGGGTGGAAGATGTAGTTGTGCAGTCCTACGTCGAAGGGAGAGACGGGGCTGCGCGATTCAAAGTCGCCGTGTAGTTCAATAATCATCGCCGCCCCCCTTCATCTCGCGTAACATTCGAACGAGGCGCGGGTCTCCCTTGCAGCCTCTGCCTTCCTCCCTGACGAAACCATTGTTGACCAAAGCGTAGTACGCCTTGTTCCAAATGGTCAGTCCGTACTTGTTTGAGTTCAGCGTGCGCTCGATGTCGCGCTTCTCCATCAGCCCTCTGTTCTTCTTGAGCAAGCGCAGCACGCCCTGCTGAATCTGCGACTCGTCGTTCTTCGCTTCGAAGACTTCCAGATAATCTTTCACGGCGTATTCGTACTTGACCATCTCCATGCCGCGCTCGACGCAGTCTTCGTCGATTTCATTCAGCCCTAGGTCGATTGCGAAGTACAATGCCCACTTCTCCGCGCGAGCGACGGCGCGGTTGTCGAACATCTCTAGCGTCTTGAGCAGCGGCGTCTTGTCGAAGAACTGGTAGACCTTCTTCTCGACGGCGCGGTCCATGATTTTGCGCGTAGCCAGCGCAGCCTCGTTGTAATTCACAACGTGCTCTAGCCGCTTGGTCGGAAGGTCTTTCGGTTCCAGCACCCAAGTGAAGCGGTCGTTCAAACCAGTGTCTTCGCCCGCGAGTTGCGACCAGAGTTCCATGAACTTCTTGTCGGTGGTTGCGGTGATGAGAGTCGCGCAGTATGAACCCGGCTCCACATCGAACGCATCCTTCTTCGTCTTGACGGTGTTCGAGAAGTTGTTCGAGTCGTACATCTTGAGCAGGGCGCTGTACAAACTGCTGCCCTCGATGCGAGCCTTCGCAACGAGCGCCGACAGTTCATCGTAGAACAGAACAGCGTTCTTGCAGTTGATGCGCTGCATGTCCGTGCCGAGACCTTCGGCGGACCCGGCTTCCCACACGATGCTCTTGCCGTCTGCGTTCTTGAGGCTCTTCGAGTAATGTGCCAGCGTGCTTCCAAACTCCAAAAATTTCATGCCGTCCTTCATTGAGGACGACTTGTTAGTGGTGCCGCGCTTGCCGATGAGCACGATGTAGAACGACGGCTTCCACGACGAGTACGGAACGGTTACCTTGGTGCCGAGATAATTCATCATCATCGCGGCAGTTGGCATCCACATGAAGTAGTCGATGCGCGAGTTCTTTTCGCAGTACGGCTTCGCGAAGCCCTCGTAGATGCTCGTGCCTTCCATGACCCACTTGGGGAACACGGGATAGTCGATGGTTTCGAAACTGACGGTCTCTTCCGGCTCTGCGTCTGGTGGAAGTTCGGTTGCTGCGGTTTGAGTGAGGGCGAGACTCTTGTCTGCGCCCGGTTCGAAGTTGCAGATAGACTTCGCCATCGTATCGACCTTATCGTAGTCGATAGGCGGCTGACAGTTCTTCTCTACTAGTTCGCGCAGCGCGACGCGAATTGATTCTTCGCTGAGTCCTTGCGCACGGAGTTTGCCTGCTTGCGTGAGCATGTAACCGTGAATCGCGCCGTGTGGCACGAGTCCGGCTGCGTTACGCGGCGCGTCAACAACATTTGTCGTGACGGTGCTCTGCTTCTGCACCTTCTGCGAGAGCAGCCAGTTAATCAGCCAGTCCGGGGCTTCCACAATCGGAATGTCCCAGTTGAGCGCAGTGTAAGGTTGCAGCGTGTCCGGGTGAATGCTGCCCGGGCCGACAACGTATTCGCGATTCGTGCGGACAGACCAATCTTGTCCCACGACATAAGTCTGCGAGATGTTGCCCATCGCCATCGACGCTTTCGTTTGGCGAAAATAAAAATGACCGCGCCCGGGGCGAGAGCGCACCTTGAATGTTTGGGGCATCGTCTGCCCTGTTTGCTTTTCCAGTCGGGGAATTACATCAGGCGAGTCTACTTCGAAGAACCACACGCCGCCCTCTTCGGCACGCGCGACGCAAGCACCGTTGCAGTTCGGGTACATCTTGTCCCAAGCGGCAATTTGGTTTACGTCTGTGGTCGCAGTGATAGGAAAATCTGGGAGGAAGGCTCTCTTGGTCCCCGGACGCACGGGTGTCATGGGGACACCCATCTTTGCGAGCGGTTCGGCTATCTCTCTAAAGCCCATAGTTCTCCCTTCGGATATTATAGCGCGTGCTCTCCGCGCTGTCAAGCCTTGTTACCCCGGCTTTCAGGTCCGAGGGGAAATTAGAAAGCGTCGTTGCCGACCGCTGTTGCGGGCGCTGCGAGCGACACATTGTTGGCCTGTGCTGGCGGCTGTGCGTACGTCTGCACTGGGCGACCATTCGGGCCTGCCTGCGTCTTCGGCTTGTCCTTGAAGCGAACGAAGCCTGCCGGGGCCTGCGGTGGTACAACGCCCGGTGGTAGCGGGGCGATTCCGGCGACGAAGGTTACGAACTGGGGTTTACCATCCGATCCCACTGGCTTGTTCTGGTCCGGTTCCTGCGTGAGGAACAACTGATTCGAGCGGCCAAGAACCAAACGAGCGAGGTCTTCCGTGTTGGTAACGAGAGGAACCTGAGATTGAAGAACCTGACGAAGAGCCTTCGACAAGTTCGAGTTGTCCGTCATGGTCGCGTTGTAAAAACCCGCGATGGTGAACGGTGCTCCCTCTTTGTCGAGATACGGCGCTCCGGTGATGTGCGAAAGCACCCACAGAATGCGAACCTTGTCCTTGGGTCCGAACTTGGTTGGCTGTTGCGGCATGTCAACCACGTCGATGATTGTCCCGAGGAATGCTCCACCTGTTGGTCTTTCAAATACTTTTCCTTGTCCGATATTCATTTTTGTTTTTCTCCTGCGCTATGCGCGTTGAGTTTGCTGCTAGTCGTTGTCTTCCAAATCTTCTGGTTGAAGGTCGATAACTTGTAGACCGAACTCGTTGTTGACTGCACCCGCGAGGTCATTGAGGTCTATTTCCTTGACGGCCTTCCACCAAATCTTACGGTCTGGATTCCAACGAAACTTGTGCTTCTTCGCCTTGTTGTTCTCGCGGCGGTCTTGAAGCGATTGCACTACCACGGTCGGACTCTTCGCTCTCGTGAGCACCACGTCGAACGGAAAGTGTCCCACCAGTCGAAGCATCGCGCCAACGTCCGCGCCCGCCTCGTGTGGGTCGTAGTAGATGCCGACCTTTGCGCACATCGTAATCAGTTCTTGGCCGCGCATCGGCAGGTCGGTGTATGGGTCGATTACAAATTTTTCAGGAAACTGTTTCTTGAGGCGCTTCGCCCACTGGTGGTACATCGGCACGTCGAATCGTTTGCCGTTGAATGCGACGACGGCTTCTGCCCGGTCAACGAAGTACATCGACTCATCGAAGCCTTCTTCCGGCGTGTAGCCGTACTTATCACACATCGCTTGGGTGATGCCTGTGATGCCAGTAATTTCGTCTGTGACGGGAACGCCGTCAGACTGGACGAGGAACGCGCGGGTATCAAGACTACGGTTGAATTTTGTAGTCCACAGCGCCACGCCGACTTCTATTGGGCGGTCCTTGGCGATGTCGAGACCTGTGCTTTCCAAATCCAGTCCGGCGACAATCATGTGTTCTCCATCAGTACTATGGTTGGGGTCATGGATTACTGTACTGACGGCTCCGTACCATCGGTCAGGCGCTCGACGCCGTGCTCATCAGGCTCCGACAACTCACCCGACATGTTCACCAAGTCCACGGTGATGTGCGAGATGTTGTGGAACGGCACGAGCGTGCGGTCTTGCGCGTTGATGCGGCAGTCGATAACCTTCCCTTGATTGCGCTGCACGTACATCGCTTGGCAACGAATGAAAGCGTTCGACTGGTCCTCGACAACCTTGTTGATGAGGCTCATGTTCGCGTTCTCAACAATGACGAACGCATAGATGGTCTCAGGTAGACCAGCCGACTTGCCCTGCCAGTTGATGTGACCGTTGAAGCGAACCACGGTGTGGGACGGCTTCGGTGCCTCGTTGACGTTAACCTGAATCGTCGTCATGTTAGTCGGTCAACTGCACGCCGCCGCTGCGAATCTGCTGGTCAGCGTTGCGTGCAATCTCTGCGGCCTTGGCTGCGGCTGCGATTGCTGCCGGGTTGGTCGCAGGAACAATCTTCGGTGCCTCCGGGATGTTGTGCTTCCCGGTGCCCGCGCCTTTCACTTCGCAAACGTCGGAGCAGTACACGATGTTGCGCCCGTCTGCGCTCTGCACGACGCGCGTTGACTTGAGCCACACGTTCTCTGGGTTCTCGAACGTTTCTTTTTCTTGCTTGCGGTCGAACAGCACTGACTTGTTGCAGTCCGGCGCGTCACACGCGATGGTGCGAATCACTGAATCCAAAATTGGCATTGGTTTACTTCTCCTTGTATAGTTCTGCGAAACGGCGAAGGAACATTTTCTTCGCTCGTCTGGGGGTCCATCTTTCGATGCGGATATTCGCTGCTGTCTCGTCGCGTCCCCACTTGCGTGCTTCGTACGTTGTGGATTCAGTGACGTTCATCAGTTGTGCCTTTTCCGCGTACAGCATCTGAGTGTCGGCATCTTTCACTTCCTCTACCAACGGGAAGCGCACTCCGAATTTTTTGAAGATAACATCCTCGACTCGCTCTTCAATCTCGCGATACGCTGGGCCTGCCGCTGTGAAGTGCTTCAACGGTCGGTTCATGTCTCCGAGATAAGCCTCGCTTGAGTCGTGCATCAAGCAATCAAACGCGAACTCTGGCGCACAGATGTGGCTCGCGTAAACGCAGTGCTGGGCGACGCTGTAATGATAGCGTGTGTGCCCGGTCCAGCGCCCGATGTTCGACAACGCATGTGCGATATCCTCAATAACAACCATCTCTGGCTGCGGGTTGAGGTGATAGAACTTCAATCCAGAGAACGTGATAATCCACGCCTTGTTCACATCTGGACCGTCTATCGGAATATCGACATGTCGAAGTGATGTCATTTGTGTCCTTTCAGTGCTCGCAGGTAATACACGAGCGACGTGGCCCACTGGTCGAGCAACGCGAGGTCGCCCGTCTTCACAGTAATCTGGTAGTCGTAGTTGTAGCCGTCCAACTGCGTCTCGCTTGGGTGATTCTTGTCGCGCGACGGGTCCACGAACGGCGTGCCGTCCACGTTCTTGCGGTTGACCTGAATTGTGTAGCCGCCGACGCTCTTGATGGTGTCCGCCTCGTTGAGGAAGCGCATGTCGGTCGCGATTACGATGTTGGCCTTCGGGCTGATTGCGGCCTTCCACTGGCGCGTCCAGTACTCGTTGTCTTGTGCGCGGCGATACTCTGTGCCCCACCACTGCAACAATTTCGCGTGCTTGCCGAGCGGAGCGCGTACGCTCACTTCGGCCTTCGGGTCCGGCTGAACCCAGTCAGGAATCGGCACGAGCGGATTGGTCTGCGCGTTGAATGTTACGCTCTTGTCTCCTGATGCCCAACGCTTCCCCGAGTCCGTGGCGAGCCACTGATTGACTTCGCGATACAGCGCGTCCGCGAATGCGATGTGCTGCACCACGACAGGCGTGTGCTTCAATCCGTGCTTTGCCGCCGCGTACGCTTGAGTCGCGTAGTGCTGGTCGATTGCCGAGGCAAATGAGTCTTTGCCGTGGCGTGCTTTGTTTCCCAGTCCAAGTACGAGTGTCATGCTGCTGCCCTCTTGATTGCCTCTCGGATATCGTTCGGTGCTCCGCATACCGGGCACTCAACTACCTTGCGCTCCGGGTTCAGGTCAACTACCGTCCAGCCGTTGGTGCATCGCTGACAGGCGAGTTTTCCGTTGATGTAGATTACGCGCTTCGGCTTCTGTTCTTTCTTCGGCTTGCGTTGTTCGCTCATGCTCTCCATGCTCCGTTGTAAACCGTGATGATGGTGCGCTTGCCGTTCGGGTACGTCACGATGTGCGAGTGCGTCCAGTTCGACGGACCCTTCGTATAGTCCCAACGCAACTTGCTACTGGTGCCCGCGACATACAGCCCGTTCCAGATGCCCGTGCTGTGCGTGTGCGCGGTGTTTGCCTTGCGGCCCATCTTCGACAACTCTGCCGGACTTCCAAACTTCCCGGCAGGGCCGAGGTGCCCGTGCATACCGTTTTCAATCTTGCGACCGCACGTCAAGAACGATTCGTCCGCGAGAAGGAACTTCGCCTTGGCCTTGTAGCCGTACTCGCGCAGCGCGTATTCGAGCACGTTGATGTCGCGAACCATCTTCGGGTTGGCCGTGCGTGCACGCGACTGCTCGTCGGTGACGCCGTTGCGAATCTGACCATACAGATACGCTTGCAACTTCAAGAAGATTTCGGTGTTCGGTGGGTCCTTGCGATAATCGTACTCGCGGAGCCAACGCTTCAACCATGAGTCGTCGTGATTCGAGTCCACGATAACCGTTTGAGAGAACGGGCGCTCGTAGCGTTCCAACAACTTCACGGTGTCCACCAGTTCATTGTCCAACTTGTGGTAGCCGCGCAGCCATGTGTGGAACTTCTCGTGGTTCGTGTTGTACTTGCGCTGGTGCGGGTTCACTGCCGCACCTTCCATCACGTCGTGCAAGAACTGAAACTTCGGTTGCAGCGTGTCAACCATTTCGAGCGAGGCTTCGACTACCTCTGCGTCCGCGAAGACTCCGTGCAGGTCGCCATGCGTCACAGACTCGACTCGCGCATCGGTGTCGATGATTTCACCGTGCTGTACGACCACGTTCAAGTCTTGCAGCGTCCCGGTGCCTTCGTCTTGGTTCAACTGACGGACCCAGAAGTCGCCCTTCGAGTTCACCTCGACGAGCAACGCGCCGTAGATGTGGTGGAACTCAGCAATCACGCCCTCGCGCTTCTGAATGTAGTTGCGCTGGGTGATGGTGCCCGTAGTGTAATTCAACTTCACGCCCTCGCCTTGCATCGTTGCGATAGAGCGCATCGCCAACTTCGCGTGCGGGAAGATGGCACTCTTGCGCCCGGTGTATGCTTCCAGTCCGGCCAGCGGATTCACGTTGGTTGGGAGCGCGTTGTACTCGCCTGCCCACACGAGACCGTTCGCGAGTTGAATGCGATAGTCCTTGATGTACTTCGTGATGGCTGGGTCGTACCACAGCGTGGTCTCTTCCGGCTTGTCCTTGCCCAACTTCACGCTCAACTTGCCGTAGTTGTTCTGGTTGTACGTGTACGTGCCGACGATGATTTCCGCGTTGTAGTGCTCCGCGAGTGCTTCCAAATTCGCCAGCAACTCTTCGTGAACGTGCGTGTTGTTCTGCGCAGAGGTGAGAATGAATCTCTTGACCGCGCCCGAGGTTGGCAACTTCGAGACCTGAGTCTTGGTGCCTTCCTTTGTGCCGCCCACGAGCGGCTTCTTCATCAGTCCGGTGCCTTCCAACTTGCGGCGCACCGATGAGCGACTGATGCCAAGTTCTTTCGCAGTCGCGCGAATGTTTCCTTTGTTCTTTGTGAAAACTGACGACACTTCGTCTTGCGACACTCTCTCGTGCTTTGCAACGTTCATGTTGTTCCTCGGGTTGGGAGTTAGAAGCCTGCTACGAATTTGACAACGGTCTTGATGCCCGTTCCTAGCACGAAGCCAGTGGCGAACCACTTCAACTTGCCTTTGCGAGCCTTGTCGTTCAGAACCTTGATGTCGGCTTCGTACTTGTCCTTCTGCTTGCCGAGTTCGGTGTTCTTGCCGACGATGGTAGCATCGCGGTCGGAGACTTGCGTCTTCAAATCCGCAGTGCGAGCCTGCTCTGTTGCGAGTTGCTTCTGCGTGTCCGAATAGTTAGCGGTGCACGCAGTGAGTTGGTCGAACGTGTTTACAAATGAACGAGCGATTGGTAGGTCCGCGATAATGGTGTCGCCGCTTGCAGTTACTTCTCCCGGCTGTGCTTTGTATTGTTCCGAGAGACGTGCAGCGGCTTGCTGCGCGGTGAGTGTGGCATTCTTTTGAATTTGCTGGTTGAGCGTCGCGTCGCGCTTGGCGATTGTGGCGACCAGCGATTGGATGAGGGCATCGCGTGCGGCTTCGCGCTGGGCGACAGCCACATCATTCTGTGCTTGGTGGTCTTCCAATTTCTTGACTTGGTCAACAACCACTTGCAGCGCAACGTTCGCTTGCTGTGCTTTCTTCTCGTCGTGTTTCTCGATTAGAGTCTCGACGCAGTACACGCCAACAAACAACGTTACGATGAGAACGCCCACCAGAATGAGGTGATGGGCAATCCACGAAAGTTCTTTTTTCACGATGGTTTGGGCGTCGGTAACGATGGGTGCATTCATTCGTTTTGGCCTCTGTTTCGTTGCACAAGAGGTTTGGAAGGGGTCATGAGTTTCTTTTCGCGGCGCAGGCGGGCGCGATGCTTCTTGGTCCCTGTTCGGCCACTGTATCCGAAGTGCTCCATTCCCAAGGCTTTAGTGGCCGGGGGTTGCCACAAGTAACTGGCGATTCGCGTGGCTAATGTCTTCACGTTCAGCCCGGGAACCTTGCCTAGGCCATAACGCTTGTAGGCGTTCTCAAGTTTGCCGACGATTGGATTGCAGCGGGAGCACAGCAGACCGCGAACGAGTCCGGTGTCGTGGTCGTGGTCCACGGACAAACGGCGACCCTTGACAGGTTCCGACTGACCGCAGCCGTAACAAACGCCGCCTTGAAACGCAAGGATGGTGTCGAATTGCGCGATGGTCAACTTGTAGTTGTCCCAGAGTCGCTTCGCGCGAGCGCGTTCTTTTGCTTGCTCTGTCACGAAGGGTGCGCAGTAGGGGTCATGCAATACCCCAGTCAGCGTACCCCCCGGTCCAAAACCAAGGTCCGAAAAAGTTCGACAGACTATTTTTCTAAAACCCAAACATTTTTATGCGTAAATTTCTTGACGGCTCTCTCGCGTGCCCGGGGCCGCGCGGTGCCTTGCTCGTCCTTCGGTTACGCTCACGATGCGTGCTCCCATTGTGACGGCGGGGTTGCGCTCGACTCCCTTGCGACCGATGCGGTACTGGTACGCGAGGACTTGCTTGTGCGCTTCCGGGTCCAGTTTGGTGAGCACTGGCGGGAAGAGTCGCGCTAGCAGTTCTTCGAAGTCGAAGCCTCCGGTGCCCGCTGGCAGTTTGATGAATTTCACAGTCGCACCCCTCTCAGGCGCATCGCATCTCTCACGAAGTCGTTCTCCGTCAAGTCCCGCGCGACGAAGTCCAGCGACTCGGAGACCAGCACGAAAAGTTCGCGCTCGTCCGCAAGTTCCTTCGCGGTGTGGCTCGCCAGAATCAAACGCGGCGCGATTGTCTCGGGTCCGTCGTCGGTCGAATCGTACTTGTAGACGTGGGCGCAGTTGTGGCGCTCCCAGAAGTCTTTGTGTGCCGAGGCTTCCGGCCAGAACGGGCTGCGTACCACGTCGTTACTTTCCATTTGTAGCCTCCTGCGGGGCTGCTAGAGCCTCGCGAATGTCTTCTTCGGCTTCTGCCATGCGCAGACGGTCGATTGCCGCTTGTGGCGTCTCGTCCGTGTGCGTGCTGCGTGGCTGTTCTTTGTATGTTTTGCTCATGTTAGAATCCGACCGTGGCCGGGTCCTCCTCTGTCTTCTGAAACTGTGCGGGCTGCTCGTAAGGGATGCGTGCGCAGTCTTCGCACGAGTCGAGCCACGCGCCTTCTTGCGCGTACTTCGGTCGGCGTGAATATCCTGCGTCAGGATTGCCTCCGCGCTTCTTGCACTTCGGGTCCAGTTGCACCTTGCAGCGCACGTTCCCGTAGCCGTTTGAATCACTCACTTGTGTCTCCCCTTCTCGCCTAGGTCTATGACCATCACGGCGGCGATGCCGAAGACGATGAAGACTATGATTGCCAAACCAGTCAACATGACGCCTCCGTAAAATTAGTGCGGCGGTTTGCCATCCCGGCACCCGGTGACTCAGGCCCACACCTGCCGCCCTCAGTGCGAGGGAGTCTGCGGTCAGGGCTTCGCCGCGAATCTTGGCGCATCACTCACTTCTCAAATCGGCTCTAACCGATAGCCTCAGAGGGTTAGCACTCGATGCGCCTAGCAGTGGAGGGTTGGGCTTGGCTTTCGCTCGCGATGCTACTCGCCGCGTCGCTCCCCGGTTCCGCCTCTCGAAGGTTTGCCTTCGCGCGTTGTTTGCCGGACGCCGCACTTGCCGCCCTACACTGCTAGAAGCATATAGTCCGGGTGCTCGCCTTGCGCTGGCCTAGCGCATCGCATTGTTTAACGTGGCACCCGGTGCACGCTGGGGGCAGTGGGGTATAAGTCCCACACGCTGGCCGATGTATCCATCGGCTGGGGTACTGTGCAGTGGACCCCTTCGCTGTTACCTTCCAGACTGAAACCATGCTATCACGACTTCGGAATTGCGTCAATGGTACGTTGGTACTACGCCGCTTCTGGGAGCGTGATGCCTTCCAGCCACGCGGGTGCCTCTGCGGTGCCCTTCTCGACAGCGCGTAGCAGTCTGCGAACGGCTGTGGCTTTCTTCTGCGCGTCTGTGAGTTCCGTGGGCTTCGATTCCACGAGCCACTTTTCCGCGTCAGGTTGCAGCGTCCACGTCTCGCGCTTGCGGTTGTTGAGAAACACGTCATGGTTACCAGAGAGTACAGCAGAGACGGCGTGATGCAGTTTCATGTCCACGCCTTGCGGGTCCAGCGCCTTCGTAACTTCCTCGTGGCGCAATTCCACGCGCGTCTTGAGAAGATTGTAGACCGAGATGAACAGCGCGTAGTTTCGGCTGCGCTGCTTGCCTTGCTTCGGCGGCTCGACTGGCGCGACGGTCGCGGGCGTCTTGTCGGCTTTCTCTACTAGGTCGCCTACTCGCACAGAGAATGCGTTGTAGTCGGCTTCGCCCACGTACTTGACCGATGCGAAGTTAGGACCACGTTGCAGAACTTCTACTGCTTTGCTCTTGTATAGCGTCATGATTCGCCTCCCAGCGATAAGATGAGGGGGCAGGGTCGCTGCCCCTTTGTTGCTATTCCACGGACGCTGCGAAGCGACCGACTTGCTCACGGATGAAACGGAGATGCTTGCAGTTGCGGCGCTTCGCGAACTTATTGAGCACGAAGTTTTCGCAAGAGCAGAGCCAGCCTCGGAAGTTTGGGCGACGGAAGTACGCGAACTTGTACGTCTTCCCACTATCGCCCAGAATCTCCCCGTACACTTTCAGTCCGGTGTTCTGGGTGCTGCGCTTGATTTTCAGAATTTCCATGTGTCCTCCTCTCTCAGTTTTCGAAAGTCGTTTACTTGGCGAGTTCCGCTTCGCGCTGTGCGTCAGCGGCCTGCGCCAGTTCCACGATGGCTTGCAGAGAGATGCCCCACAAGCGACCTTTGACCGAGACCGTAATCTCGTCGCCGCCTGCGGTAATCTGCCCGCCCTCTGTACCGTTGCCGTACGTTGCGAGTTGATAACCCATGTGCATCGAGCCGTTGGAGAATCGTTCCATGTCGGACCAGAGCGTGGCCTTCGCTGTGAAGTTCTGCGGAGTCAGTTCAATCACGACCGAGCCTTTCTCCGTCTTCGGCTTGTCGAGTTGTGGCGTGGATTCTTTCTTCGGCTGCGCTGGCGCGTCGCCAATCACGGTCTTGACATCGCCGCGACGATAGCACACGCTCGCGCCGGGTCCCTGCTTGAGGTAGTAACCGAAGACCTTGGTGCCGATTGCGTCCGGGTTGCAGCCGTTGCCGCCAGTGCAAACGACTTTCTCGCCGTCGCGCATCTCAACAATCTTGCCTTCCAGATTCACGCCTGCAATTGATTTCGCCATCGTATTCTCCTCTCGACTTAGCGTCGAATCTGAGGGGCGATTGCTCGCCCCCTAGGTTCGCTGCTAGGTTACGCTGAGACTCCGGTCTTGAGTTCCGCCATCTTCGCGGCGAGGGACCAGAGGCTGCGGTTCAGTTTGGTGTTCTCCGCGATGCCAACCACGGGGCGCGTGCGATTGCGACGGCCAGTGACTGGGGCGTAGGTGCGGAGACCGCCTTCGACGGTGTTCTCTTGAATGCGGTTGAATGTGGACCAGAGGTCCGTGCCGTTGTCAGCGTAGCGACGGGGTTGCAGAAGTTTCTCTGCTTGCGGTGCCACTGCGCCCTCTTCGAATCGCAGGCTGTGCGCTTCCTCTGCGAGGATTCGCGCTTCGGTCGGCTTGAGGTCAATCGTCTTCCACAACTTGACGGCCTCGACGACCTTGGGTGCCGCGAGCAAAATGTTGCGCGTGGCGTCAATCACGTTTTGGATGATGTTCCCAGTGTGGCGAATCTTGACGATTTCCGTGATGCCTTCCGCAACCATCATACCGTTGAGGCAGGCGAGACGAAACGCGCCGAGTGAGAGTTCATAAGCAGAGGTGCCGTCGTGCGAGTTGACCATCACGGCTTCGACGGCGGTGTCTCCGACTTGCGTCAGCGAGGAGTCCTGCGGGCGAAAGCGAATGATGTGCTTGGTGAAAAACGCCTTGTCTGCGATGCGGCTGCGAGACTGCGCGACGTTGTAAGGCAGGAAGCCCGCGCTGCGCATTCCTTCAATCACGTTCGAGGTGGGCACGAACGCATAACGCTCCGACTGCGCATACCACGGCGTGGTAGCGAATGCGGAGGGTGCAATCTTGTTGATTTCTTCGTTGTCGAGTGGGCGATTCTGGAAGGTGCGTCGGTTCATTGTTTCTCTTTTCTGTTGGGTTGGCTCTAGGCCGTTCCAACTGAAACTAGTCTCTCATGCCCGGGTCGGATTGTCAACAGTACTTTAGTACTATACATCGTAATGCTTTGGCTTCTTCGTTTTCAGGGCCTTGTCAATCTTTTTCGCTTTGTCGGTCAACAAATAAGGACGAATCAGAGCAGCAAGTTTTCGCGCTTTGTTTCCTGACCACTGTACGCGGCCTACTCTGCGCTTCTTCTGCCATCGGCTTGCTTTGTATTTTGGGTTAGATACAGTACCGCCGACTTCTTTTTGTATTTTACGAAGAACTCCAATGCTCTTCTGATAAATATACAAATGCACTGTACCACTTCCGGCGCTAGTTCTTGTAACAGCAACAGACCCTTCGCCGTCAAAGAAACCAGCGAGCCAAATTAGGAAACTTCTGTTCATCGCTTGCCACTCTTCGACTGTGGTTCGTGCATGAAACAGAGCCACAGACCTATCAATCCGACACCGAGAGCGACCGCGCTGAGAATATCAACCCAGCCGCCGTGGGTACCAACTATATAACCAGCCGCTCCCGCGAATCCGCTATTGAGCGCGTTGCTCCAATTGATTTTCATTTACTCCTCCTAGTCTAATTCATGCAGCCACTTGTACGCGGCCTCTTGGTCGGTGCCAAACTTCTCAACCTTGCGCTTGCCAATCCAGCCGCTGATTTCACCGCGCCAGTGCACCACTTTGCGGCGTCGGCTGTGTGGAATTATCGGCGGACCTGCGACCTCTTCGGTGCCGATGCACGCAGCGATTTCATCCTTGATGCTTAGGTCGCTGTCCATAATCCGCGCGTCGGCGTACAGTTCCACGGCGTCGGCTTGGAAGTGCTCGTTAATTGCTTTCAGAATTTGAATCGCTCTTGCGAGTCGGCTCATTTTTCGTGGCCTCCGTCTTGCGAATCTGTGTGTACGTGATGTCGAG
>VFSW01005723.1_pt1 | contig 18349 bp, 14 predicted proteins | sample 5358111 | NCBI WGS metagenome assembly VFSW01 (sample SAMN11554181, study PRJNA540505) | mine drainage metagenome | isolation source: sediment from site ElyBrook_90M | place: USA: Ely Copper Mine, Vershire, VT | collected 2017 | reverse complement strand
CATCGCTATTGACCTGATATATAAAGCGGTCGAAGTCGTTAAGCGCGTAGAGGATCGTGCAAAACAAACCGAAGCACGGGCACAGAACATCGCTCAAGCCGCTGTCGAGAAGTTGCAACTTGCCAACGAGCGCATTCAGGAACTCGAAGCGGAGCGACAATCAGCCGAGGCGCGCATCAATGATGCTTGTGTAACGCTCAAAGAAGCTGCGGACGCCTTGCGGTTGGAAAAGCTGCGCGTCAAGGCGGCCGAAGAGCAGTTACGTCAACTCGAACTCCGTTTAAGTACGGCGGAAATGCATGCAAACGATACTCAAGCCACTTTAGCCCGCGTCGAGGAGGAGATACGGACTCGGTTTCTTGCGCAAAGACAATTCGGTTTTGAGGAATCGGCTGTCGCCGCTTGAAGAACTGCCGTACGGACGGCGAGCACGGATTTGCTTGGCGACGTTGGCGCAGGGTCACAAAACAGATTTGCTTCGCACCGTCGCGAACCGGTAGCCGCAAGCCCCTTCCCGTCACAAGCTGGACGCCGCGAACCTCGCTCTGGGGATCCGATTGCGGCGTATGGTTCGACTAAGAACCTGCCCGAGGACGCGATCATCAAGTCGAGGCTTGTTGCTGTGGGTCAGTTTGTGGGCTCCTCCCGCCTCAGTTAGCCATACTATTGGAACGATTATAATGTTGGCTGTTATCGGCGGCTCCTCTCTCCGTCACCTCCCGGTTCTGCACTGTTTGCGGGTCTGCATTTAGAGTAACAAGACCGGCACCGTGAGCCGGCGCGCCAACGGTTTATAGTAGGGATGGGAGATGGACGACGAGCCCGGATTGGATACCTCGAACCTGCGCCGTCTTGCGGCGCGGATTCGCATGCGCGCGACCGACATGGTCGCGATCCAGGGCTTCGGCTATCTCGGACAAGCCTTATCGTCGGCGGAAATTTTTGCGACGCTGTTCGGCGGCGTCATGCGCTTCGGCTGCGACCGCTTTGTGCTCTCGCCCGGCCATTACGTGATCTCGCTGTTCGCCGCGGCCGCTGAAACCGGTCTGCTCGATCCGGCAAAACTCGCCAACTACGGCAAGGACGGCGCCGAGCTCGAGGCGATTGGCGGCGAGCGCACCCCGATCGCCGATCTGGTTTGCGGCTCACTCGGACAAGGCTTGTCGGGCGCCATCGGGTTCGCGTTGGCCGGTCAGCTTGCCGGCGAGGATCGCTACATCTTCGCATTTCTGAGCGATGGCGAGATGGAGGAAGGCCAGGTGTGGGAGGCCGCGATGTTCGCCGCGCATCGGCGGCTCGATCGCCTCATCGTCGTCATCGACGCCAACAATTCGCAGGTCGACGGTCCGGTGAGGTCCGTCACTACGCTTGAGCCGCTTCCTGAAAAATGGCGGGCGTTCGGCTGGCGGGTTGCCGAAGTGAATGGGCACGACGTCGACGCGCTGTGGCGCGCCTTCGCCTCCCGGCGCGACGCTGCGGGGCCGCTGGTGGTCATCGCCCGGACCGAGATATTGGGTCGCGTGCGCGCGATTCCGCCGACGGTCGACGGGCATTTCATCAAGCTCGACAGCACGTTGCAGGCGGCCATTTTGAGCGAACTGGAGGCGGCGCTTGCGTGAGCCGCCGTATAAGACCGTTCTCAAACCTTATGGCGCCGCGCTCGTTGAACTGGCGCGGCGGCGGCCGGAGATCGTCTGCCTCGGCGCCGATCTGACGCGCCAGACCGAGACCGATTTGTTTCGTGATGAAATTTCTGATCGCTTCATCAATATCGGCATGGCTGAAGCGAACATGATCGGCATTGCCGGCGGCCTGGCGCGTGCCGGCCACGTCGTGTTCGTCAATACCTTCGGCGTATTCTGCACCCGCCGCTGCTTCGACCAGATCGCCATGTCGGTCGCCTATCCGAACCTCAACGTCAAGATCGTTGGTTTCATGCCCGGCCTGTCCAGTCCCGGCGGTCCGAGCCACCAGGCGATCGAGGATGTTGCGTTGATGCGTTCGCTTCCCAACCTCACGGTGGTCGAGCCGGCCGACGCTATCGAGACAAAGCAGGTGGTTGCGGCAATTGCCGATCGTCCGGGGCCGGTCTATCTCCGCTTAAAGCGCGGCGAGATCCCGGTGATTTTCGACGACACTCATCGGCTCGATTTGAGCAGGTCGCAAATCCTGACTGGCAGCGATGGAAGCGACGTCTGCATTATTGCTTCCGGCATGATGATCCCCGCGGTATTGGCAGCGGCGCGAACCCTTGCCGATAACGGCGTCACCGCCGCCGCGATCAACGTCCCGGTCATTAAACCGCTGGACGGCGCGACGATTACGGCTCTGGCGCGAGGAAGCCGCCTCGTCATTACCGCCGAGAACCACACCATTGTCGGAGGACTCGGCTCGGCCGTCGCCGAGGCCTTGGCCGAGGCGGGTATTGCGACGCCGTTACGCCGTGTTGGTATTACCGACACCTTCGCCGAAGCCGGCAGCCGCGAATATCTGTTCGCCAAATATGGGCTGGGTACACAAGATATTGTCGATGCGGCCTGGCGCGGCCTTGCCATCAATCGCCCGCCGCCCGCCGCTCCGGTCCTCGAATCGAGTCCCGGCGCGTATGCGCCGGTATGACAACGGCTCGGTCTGCCGCGCGTTCGGTTCCGAATTCTTGCTCACAGTCAGGCTGATCTATTTAGCTTTGCCATCAAGAATGGACATCACCATCTCCGGCCGCACCGGAATCCGCGTGATACGTGCGCCATAGCCATGAAGCGCGTCGGTAATGGCGTTGATCACCGCCGGCAACGCGCCGATAACGCCGCCTTCGCCGACGCCCTTGAAACCGCCTTCGGTGTTAGGCGACCAGCTTTCCTCGTGATGCACCTCGATGTCGGGGATATCCATCGTGGTCGAGAGCAAATAATCCAGCAGACTTGCGGTCATCGCTTGGCCCTGATCATCGTAGAACAGTGCCTCGCTGAGCACGCTGCTGATGCCTTGAACGATCCCGCCGTGAATTTGCCCCTCGACGATGAGCGGGTTGATCATCCGGCCGCAATCATGCACCACCACGTAGCGCTCGATCTCGACAAGTCCGGTCACGGGATCGATCGCCACCTGTGCGATGTGTGTGGCGTTGGTGATGGTGGCGAGCGGCGGATCGTAGAAATCGGTGGCTTCCAGACCAAAAGTCTCGCCTTTCGGCAGGGCGCGGTCGTGCCGCGCATAGGCCATGGTGGCGATCTCACGAATACTGAGCGAGAGATCGGAGCCGGCGACGCGTACGCGGCCGGCGGAAAATTCGAGATCGTCAACCGCGACCTCCATTACATCGGCCGCAATGCGCGCCATCTTGTCGCGAACGATGGCCGACGCGCGCATCACGGCACCGCCGCCGAGTACGGCGCCGCGGCTGGCGAAAGTTCCGGTGCCGTACGGACATTGATCGGTATCGCCCTCGACGACGGTGACGTCTTCCACGTCCAGGCCAAGCTGCTGCCCGGCAATCTGCGCGAACGCGGTTAAATGTCCCTGGCCCTGCGTGGCTTGGCTGACACTGACAACGGCGCGGCCGTTTGGCTGCACTTCGACGTGGGCGCTGTCGAATCCGGGAACGCTGCGAACGCCTCTGATCCGGTAACGGGAGGCGCCTTGACCCGTATGTTCGACGATGCAACCGATGCCGATGCCACGCAGCTTGCCATTCATCATCCGGTCAGGCGGTTGTTTGCTGCGGAACGCCTCGTAGCCACTGTGGTCCAGCGCACGCAGCAGGCACTTCTGAAAGGTGCCGCTGGTGTAGGGAACGTTGATCGGCGTCGTATACGGAAGATCGGCGTCCACCAGCACGTTGCGCCGTCGAATTTCGGCGGGATCGAGTCCGAGGGTGAGCGCTGCCCGGTCCATCAGCGCCTCGGTTGCAAAGAACGCCGCCGGCATCGCGACGCCACGGTATACGCCGGACGGACACGTGTGCGTGGTGATCGCCCGCGTCTCATAGGCGTAGTGCGGCATCCGATAAGCGCCCGGCAAATAGATCGCAGCGCCGCCCGCGCTCGTTGCCACGCCAAACGGATAGCCCGGGTAAGCGCCGATATCGCAAAAGATATCGGCGCGGGTGCCGATCAGTTCGCCGTCGGCCTTGAAGGCCAAGGCGACATCGAAGCGGTAGCCGCGCCCCTGGACGCTCGACAACAAGTCCTCGCGTCTATCGCTGGTCCATTTGATCGGCGCATCGAGCTCGCGGGCGAGATGGGCGGCGATCAGCTCCTCGGGATAGAGATACGCCTTCATGCCGAAGCCGCCGCCGACGTCCGGCGCGATCACGCGCAGTTTGGTCTCATCCCAGTCGAGCGCTTCCGCGAGCGCGGTGCGAACGATGTGCGGAATTTGCGTCGATGTATAGAACGTGAGGCTTTCGCGACTGTTGTCGTAGATGGCCAGGCAGCCGCGCGGCTCAAGCGACAGCGCTGCCAAGCGTGGACTATCGAATGTGTCGCTGACGACAAGGTGGGCGCCGGCAAAAGCGGCGTCGAAACCGTCGGTCTTAAGCGTCGCGCGGAACAAGACGTTGTCGCGGGTGTGTTCGTGAACGGGCACAGCATCGGCGGCGAGCGCCGCCTCTACGGTACCGATCACCGGCAACTCCTCGTATTCGACTTGCACGAGGTCGGCGGCGTCCTCGCCGGCGTAGCGGTCGTTCGCCACGACGACGGCCACGCTCTCGCCGACGAAGCGCACGCGGTCGACCGGCATGGCTTCGCGGCCGACCGGCTGGAATCCGGGCTGCTGAATATCGGGCGTCAGCGCGCGAATTCGGCCGGCGAAATCGCGACCGGTGTAGATCGCATGCACGCCGTCGATCTGCGACGCGGCTTCAGTGTCTATCGAGACGATGCGGGCATGCGCATGCGGGCTGAGAACGAATGTTAGATGAAGGGTGCCGGCCGGTTCCGGGACATCGTCGATGTAACGGCCGCGGCCACGCAACAGACGGATGTCCTCTTTGCGCGGGATTGGCTTCCCGATCAGCGCTCTTGATGACATCGGGTTCACCGGAACACCGACCAGTTAATTCCGCACGGAGGATGCGAGAGCGGCCTGTGCTACGTCCGCGGCGGCGCGCATTTTGCGTGCCGCGGTTTTCACCGCTCTAACGATATTCACGTAGCCGGTGCAACGGCACAGGTTGCCGGCGAGGGCGCGGCGGATTTGCTGCTCGGTCGGGTCGGGGTTTTGCTTGAGCAACTGATTCGCCGTCATGAGGAAACCTGGTGTGCAGAACCCGCACTGCAGGGCGTGGTGCTCGTGAAAAGCTTCCTGCAGCGGCGATAGCGCGCCGTTGCCGGCCAGCGATTCAACCGTTTCGATGCTGGCTCCTTCCATCTGTACCGCAAGCGCGATGCAGCTTCGGCCGGTGCGGCCGTTGATCAACACCGTGCAGGCGCCGCAAACGCCATGCGCGCAGCCGACGTGGGTGCCTGTGAGCCTCAATTCGCTGCGCAGGAAGTCCGCCAACAGCAGGCGAGGTTCCACCCGGCGTTCGACCTTGCGGCCGTTGACCGACATCCGCACGAGGATCCTTTCGTGGCTCATTGGGGACCCGGTCCGTCGGCGACCGCTTGCTTGAGCGCCCGTGCGACCAGACGCGGCAAAACGGCGCTGCGATACCCGGCGCTGGCGTGGATATCGCCTTCTGGCTCGATGCCTTCCAAACTAAGTTGCGCGGCTTCGTAAATTGCGTCGGTATCGGCACGGGTGCCGCGAAGTGTTTGTTCGACGCGTTTAAGGCGAATGGGGAAGGGGCCAATGCCGTTACAGACAACACGTGCGTCGGCAACGGTGCCGTTGTCGTCAAGCTGGAGACAGACGGCGACGCCGGCCAGCGCGAGGTCGTGATGCCGGTTTGTGGCCTCGGTAAAGGCGCTCAAGCTGCCATTGGGTGAAACCGGGAAACGAATTTCACGCAGCATCTCGTCGGGTTGCAGATCCGTCGAAAGATCGCCGCGAAAAAAAATTGCCGCCGGAATGCGGCGCGTTCCTTGCGGACCGAGAGCGATCAGTTCCGCGTCCAGCGCGACGGCAACACACGGCAATTCCGCGGTCCGGTCGGCATGGGCGAGGGTGCCGCCGATGGTGCCGCGATTGCGGATCGTCGGCGACCCGACATAGATCATGGTTTTGGAAATCAACGGACAGCAGGACTTCACCAGATCGGAATATTCGACCGCGAATTGTCTCGTCATTGGGCCAATCACAAGCTGCCCGTCTTCTCGCCGAAGGTAGTCGAGGCCGGGACAGCGATTGAGGTCGATCAGCGCCTCCGGTCTGATCAGCCGATAGTTCATCAGCGGCAGCAGACTCTGACCGCCGGACAGACAACGCGCTTCACCTCGATAGCCCGCCAGATGGCCGACAACTTCTTCCGGTGAATTTGCCGCGATGTATTTGAACTTGGCTGGCTTCAAACGTAAAGGTCCCAGGATGAGCGTTGCGCTTTTCGGAGAAACGCCATCGGTAACGCTGGATCAAGGCGTATCCGATCGCCCGCCGCGAGCGCAAGTGTCGAACCTATAGGCCCGCAACTGCCATCGGAATCAAGCAATAGTGCCGGAAAATGGTCGCGGTGAGGGTTGCAATTCTTGCTCGCTCTGAAGGGCCGGCATGACTTGCGCGGCGAACAACTCGACCGATCGTAGAATTTCCTCGAACTTAAGATCGCCAAAGCAAAATTGTCCGACCACGTAATTGGCGCCGCTGTCCTTGAGCTGTGCGTCCAGGAAGGCGCGTACCGTCTCTGGAGAACCGGCAATGGCCTGACCCTGGTCAACCACGGTGTCGAAGCTCTCCACATTCAGCGGCGAGTCAGGTTTTGAGCCGTTCAGTTCGGACAGATAGACGAAGCCTGCCCGCCAGCGCAGGTAGGCGCGGCGCGCGATCGTCATTGCCTTGGCGTCCGTTTCGGCGACGACGATAAATCGCACCAGGCCCATTTTGGGCGGCGGTCCGGAAGCTTGCGTTTCGCGCCAGACCTCGCGATATCGGGCGACGATCTTGGCTGCATTGCCCGGCATGTCGTTGGTGACGATATTCAAGCCCTTGCGGGCGGCGCGTTCGGCGCTGTCAGGCGAATGTGCTCCATACCACAGCGGCGGGTGTGGCTTCTGCAGCGGCGCAAGCTCCATCGGGACGTCCTTGAACTGGTCGTAGCGTCCATTCCAGGTCAACGTACCGACGGTGAATGCCTTGAGAATGAGCTCAAGGCGCTCGGCATAGATCTGCTGCCGCTCCTCGGCATTCTGCCCGTAGTAGGATATCTCGAACGGCACGGAACCGCGGCCGAAGCCGATTTCCAGCCGGCCGCCGCTCAGATGATCGAGCATGCAGATTTCCTCCAGCACCCGCAAAGGATGATGGACGGGCAACGCATAGACGAAGGTGCCGAACCGCAGCCGGCGCGTCCGCTGCGCGATCGCGGACAGAAACACGCTGGGCGAGGGCGCCATTCCGAGCGGAGTAAAGTGGTGCTCGGCGACGTGATAGGCGTAGAAGCCGCAACGATCGAAAGCCTCGATAACTTTCAGCCGCTGTTCGTAATACTCGCGTAATGGCAGGTCGTTACGGTCGAGATGATCGAAGACACCAAATTCCAATTTCATTCCGGTACCACCCGTTTGGCACGGCACAAGCCGCTCATCGCTTTTTTTGCGTTATCCATCAGGTCCGGAAGAGTTCGTGCACGGCGCGGTGCGCCTGGTCAATCGCGCAATCCGTGTAAGCCGCGGCGCCGGCATCCGAGTTGGCGATGGTGATGCGGCCGAACGGCGCCCGGCCGATTTGGTGCGGCGCGCCGCCTTCCGGCCAATCCGGATCAAATAATGGATTGTACTCGTACGCGTAGCCGTGCGGCCAGCGATTGACCGTGATCGCCGTGATATCCGTGTCCGGATTGAAGCCTCCGGGGCCGAGGATCCGGCCCAGTTGGTCGCGAATGTTTTGCTCAAACGTCGCAAAGCTGGTGCCGAGAATCTCAATATGCCCGGCGCGATGCTGATCGCGCTCCGGCAAGCCAGGTTGCACAGGCGTGCGGATCATTTGCACCAGTATCGGCTCATCCGGCGAGCGAGGGCTCCGATACTTTCCGATGTCGATGGTCGGGTTGAGAAACAGCGACGAAAAATATGAGCCGGGCGAATAGACTCGTTCGATCCCCAACGCCTTGAATGGCCGCCAGTTCCTTAGCGCCACGCTTGCATAAATAAGCGGAATTTTGACGGCATAGTGCAGCGCGGCCTTCTGCTTGTCCGGCAGTTCCGGGCAGAGATATGGAATCATCATATTGTAACAGGCGAGCACGCAGGACCGCGCGCGCACCGTGTAAACTTCGCCACCGCGAAGATATGCAACCTCCACGGCCGTCGACGGATTGCCGACGTTGCGGACGCGGACAACGATGCTGCCGAGGCGGATGCGCACGGGCGCGTTGGCGCGGTCGAGCTGGAAATAGTCTACCCGCGCGGTCACCGCATCTTCGACACTGTTGCCCGGTACGCTGCCCGGTATCAAATGGCGTACCAGCAGCCGCGCGATCGAGGCATTGCCGTCAGGAAAATGGAACGTATATGAGCCGCCGTCGGCGTAACCCGCTGCGGTATACCCCATGCGGGGCGCTGAACCGGGTTCAAGATGAAGGCCCTTAAAGCCGGGAAATCCGAAGGCCCAGACGTCGAGCGCCGACACAGCGTCGATACCAACGCCCCATTCGCCATGCGTACGCGCCTGATAGAATGCTAAGGCTCCCGGATCCGCCTTGACCACATTCAGCAGATAATCGCGATAGCTCATCGTCGATAATCGAGACTTTTTTTGATCGGACGAAAGGCCCGGCAGGTAATCGATATCCGCCTCTTCGATCCCGGCAATGTCGTTCTGCGCTTGCAGCGACAAGGGCGTTGGCTGCAAAAGGTGGCGCCACGAAAACTTTCCGGCAGCGACAACGAGCTTGTCGGCGCCGAAGGTTTCTTTGTCGAAGAACAAACCCCGGCCGAGGCCCAATGATCGGTAGAAATCCCGGTCTGCGTACTTTTTCGTCAGCGGATCGATGCCCAGCGCTTTCAGAAGACCGTCTGCCACCGCGCTATAGGGCCGCGGACTGTCGATATCCATCGTGCCGCCGTTGATGAGCGCCAGACGACCGCCAAGTCGAAACTCGTTGCGCTTGGCGTGGCCACCGAAATCGTCGTGGTTGTCGAGAATGAGGATGCGCGCGGCAGCTTGCCTGGCGCGGTAGAAGTATGCTGCTGCCAGCCCGCTGATACCGCCGCCAACGACGATTAGGTCGTACGCCTCGCTCGTGTCGGCGATGTTGCCCGCCTGAGCCCAGAAATCACCGTCGCGCAGCCGATGAGCGCCCTCGAAACTTCCAGGGTGATTTCCCCGCAAGCCCGTGAGCGCCGGCGCATAATATCCTGCAGCATCCTGCACGGCCGGTTCGCCCGCCAGTGCTGCTGTCATGATTTCAGGCAACAAACCGCCGGCGATGGTGCCGCTTACGCCGATCGCGACGCCGTTGAGAAAATCCCGTCGCGTGATGGGAATATTCTTGGCCGACATTGCGCTTTCACAAGACTAAGCCGCGGCTTCCAGTTCAGGAGCGATCTCGCGCATGAACAGGTCCAATTCCTCGAGCAGGACTTCCTTGGGGACCTGCGCCCAATGCCAAATGAGCGTGACGTATTCGCACGGCATCACGTCGTAGATACGCCGCCAGGCGTCCCTGGCTTCGTGCAGCGAGCCGCCAATGAATAATTCACTCTTCTTCATGCCTTCAAGAATGCTGTCGGCGTCGCCCTGCGGCATTTGCGGGAAAAACGGCCCATAGAAATTCGTATAGATGTCGACGTCGTAGTCGCGGAGCCGCCTGTCAAAGTCGGCGCTGCTGGGCGCGATGTGCGGAAAGCGGCACATGTTCTGCCGAGCGCCGAATTTGAGCGACAGGCCTTGCCGCGCCGCGATCTCGTTGTACGCGCGGGTCGCTTCGATGATCCCCGGGAGCGGGGTGAAGTGGACAGGAATAAAGCCGCGCTTGGCGCAGAACTCGATCGACTCGATGCTGCGCGTCGTCGGCATCATCACCGGCGGGTGGGGTTTCTGATAGGGCTTGGGCACGACGCAGATGCGCGCGATACGGCCGTTCCCGTCGGTTTCGCCGACGGCGCCGGCGGCTTGCGCGGTGCGCCAGGCTGGATAGCCTTCGACGCCCTCGCGGGGAAATGGCGCCTGGTAGGTTGCTGAATCGAGTACGACCGAATCCTCGGTCCAGCATTTCAGCAGCATCTCAACGCGCTCTTCGAATACTTCGCGGTTCTTTCGGTCGGCGGCGCTCTTGTCGGACACCGTAGCGACGGCGCCGGAATGCTGGCCCAGCACGTTGGCCCAGCGCGCCTGATAGCCGCGCGCGAGCCCGACCCAGTAACGGCCCTTCAGCAAATGATCGAGGATCGCGGTTTCTTCGGCGAGGCGGATCGGATCCCAGGTGCCGATCACATAGCCCAACGCGCCGATGTTGATCCGGCTGGTCTGGCCGGCCCAGTAGGCGTTGAGCACGCCGGGCGTCGGCGCGACCTCGTAACCCTCGGAATGGAAATGGTGCTCGATCGCGGAGCAGCCCCACAAGCCCATGCGTTCGGCTGCTTTGATGATATCGGTCCATTCGTGAACGAGGCGCTGATAGACCTCGGCGTTGGTTCCGAGCGGACGGTGCGCCACTCGGCCGGCGAAGCCGTTGGCGGGGAATACAGGATAAAGATTCAGGATGACCTTGGGACGCGGCATGGTGTTTTTCTTTGGCCCGGAGGGTGGGGCGACTTTGCGCCGCCGTTTCTAGCCGGTTTGTCCAGAACTCGGTAATGACATTTGACATGGATCATGGTGCGGTGCGGCGGGACGGAGAAGTATCGTCCAAATTTCGGCCTATCCGCCGAGTGTGGGACTTAAGACATGGCAGCGATGCAAGAGGGACCGAGCAAGGTTGCGGTTTTGAGAGCCGTGACGCCGCCTGGTACCGCCCCGGGGTCGCAAATCCGCGCGGACCAGACGGTTGCGCTTGGGACCAGCCTGATCGAGTCGGACCGCGATTCTTATAGCGTCACGGCGCTTGCGGACATTACCGACCGCTCGTTGCACGCGGCCATTGCGCGTTTCACCGCCGGCATGTCGCCCGCGTCACTGGCTGAAGCCTATTCGGACTGGCTGACGCATCTTACCTACGCGCCCGGCAAGCGCGCTCAGCTTGTGGACAAAGCGGTCCGCAAGGCGGTCCGTTTTGCGAACTACGCGGGTCGATACGCAATCGAGGCGGGGAAAACGGAATGTTGTATCGAACCGCTGCCGCAGGATCACCGGTTTAGCGGTGAAGCTTGGAAAAAGTGGCCGTTCAACTTCATCTACCAGGCCTTTTTGCTGCAGCAGCAATGGTGGTACAACGCAACTACCGGGGTGCGCGGCGTTTCGCAAAGACATGAGGAGATGGTCGAGTTTGCCGCCCGCCAAATCCTCGACACAGTCGCCCCGTCGAACTTTTCGTTGACCAATCCGGAAATCCTTTCGCATACGATTGCTACCGGCGGCACCAATCTGGTCAGAGGCTGGCAAAATTTTATTGAGGATGCCGAACGCGCCGTCAGCGGCAAACCGCCGATTGGCTCCGAAAAATTCGCTGTCGGCCGCGATGTCGCGATAACGCCCGGCAAGATCGTCTACCGCAACCGACTCATCGAGTTGATCCAGTACGCGCCCGCCACGGCCACGGTGCGGCCGGAGCCGATCCTGATCGTCCCGGCATGGATCATGAAGTATTACATCCTCGATTTGTCGCCCGAAAACTCGCTGGTCAAATACCTCACCGAGCAGGGTTTCACCGTGTTCATGATCTCCTGGAAGAATCCCGGTCCGCAGGATCGGGACTTGGGATTGGAGGATTATCGAACGCTCGGCGTGATGAGCGCGCTCGACGTCGTGAACAGCATCGTGCCGGACCGGAAAGTGCATGCGGTCGGCTACTGTCTTGGCGGCACGCTCTTAGCCATCGCAGCGGCGGCTATGGCGCGTGACGGGGACGAGCGGATTGCGACGGTCACTTTGTTCGCGGCGCAGACCGACTTCACCGAGGCCGGCGAGCTGATGCTGTTCATCGACGAGAGTCAGGTTGCCTTCCTCGAAGACATGATGTGGGAACAGGGCTTTCTCGACAGCCGGCAAATGGCCGGTGCGTTCCAGATGCTGCGTTCAAACGACCTGGTGTGGTCGCGCGTCGTACATGATTACTTGCTGGGCGAGCGGCAGCCGATGACAGATCTGATGGCCTGGAACGCGGATGCGACGCGCATGCCGTATCGCATGCATGCGCAGTATTTACGCAAACTCTTCCTCAACAACGATCTGGCGGAAGGGCGCCTGATGGTTGCCGGCAAGCCAGTGACAGTTGCCGATATCCGGGCACCGATCTTCGCCGTCGGCACCGAGCATGACCACGTGGCGCCGTGGCAGTCGACCTACAAGATCCACCTGCAAACTGAGACCGATGTCACATATTTGCTGACGACCGGCGGCCACAATGCCGGCATCGTCTCGGAACCCGGTCATGATGGACGCAGCTTCCGCGTCAACACCAAGAAGGCCGATGATCGTTATCTCGATCCCGGGCGGTTCTTGACCCAAGTGCCGCGCAAAGATGGTTCGTGGTGGCCCGAATGGGCTGGTTGGCTCAAGGAACGATCAGGTGCCGCGACGACGTTGCCGGCCATGGGCGCGGCGCAGGCCGGCTATCCGCTGCTGGGCGATGCACCAGGCGCTTACGTGCTTGAGGATTGAGCGCGCGGCGAGCGACCGACTGCACGCGGGCGGTCTCAGCGGCCGTCAGGCGTCCGCAGGCCGATCCAGGCGTCGCGGACCTGCTGGTAGTGAACCATCGGATCGTAGATCGCCACCGGCAAGTGAAGCTCTTGGGCCGACAGCCGCCCGACTGCAGACAGGAGACTATACGAGGCGACCACGCGGTCGTGCTGCGCCACAATCAGGCTGACGCGGGCATTCACGAGCGCCTGCTCGGCGTTGAGCACATCGAGGGTGGTGCGCTGTCCGGCTTGGGCCTCGTTGCGGACGCCTTCGAGAGCCCGCTCAGCGGCATCGTTCTGGCGAATCGCAGCTTCGATCTGCGCCTTCGCCGCCTGCAACTGGCCCCAGGCCTGTACGACGTTCGCCCGGGTCTGGTCGCGCACTTGATCGACGTTCAGCCGTTGCTGACCGACGTTCTCCTTATTCAGGCGGATGGCCGAGTACTCCGCGCCACCTTGATAGATCGGCGCCGTCAGATTGAGCATCACCGTTCCGAGGAACAGGTTGGGCGTCAGAATATTGGAATAACTCTGCTGCTGGACGCTGCCCTGGAGGGCCAGCGTCGGCCACAGCGCGCCTTCGGCAATTTTGACCTGAAGCTGGGCGACATCGACGCCGTACAGGGCCGCCGTCACCGCCGGGTTCTCCGCCGAACCGACCGCAATCGCGGCATTCAAGTTAGTCGGTGAAAGCCGGTCTACCGGCGCGGCCGGGCCGAGATTGTTCGGGTCCACACCGATGAGCCGGCGGTAATTGGCGCGCGTGGTCATCAGCGTCGATTCGGCGGCGTGAAGATTAGCTTCACCCGCCGCCAATTGGGCCTCGGCCTGGGCGACATCGGTCGCTGTCACTTGCCCGGCGGAAAAACGGTTGCGGGTGTCCTTGAGCGTGCGCTGCAGGACGCGGATATTGGTCTGCTGCACTTCCAGGTTGGCCGTGTCGCGCGACATGTCCATGTAGGCGGTTGCGGCGGCGAGCAGCACCGACTCTTCCATCATCCGCAAGGTCTCGCGCGCCGCCGAGACCTGACTCTCGGCCTTGCGCACATTGTTGGCGTTGCGCTGGCCGTTGAAGAGCGTCTGCTGGCCGCTAAGTCCAGCCGTCCAAGGGCTGGTGTAGCCTTTGACGTTGTAGGAGACGCCGTTCGGCAAGCCCGGCGGGATCGGCGGGATAACTCCCGTTATGTTGGTGTATTGCTCGGCAACCGAGGCGGTCGCGGAAAGCGTAGGCCGATACCCGGACAGCGCCTGCGCGACGCCTTCGTCGTTCTGGCGGACAATGGTTCGCTGGGCGTTGAGTTGTGGATTGCCGCTGTACGCTTTCGCCAGCGCCGACTCCATCGTCTCAGCGGCGGCTTGTCGCGGCGCCGAGATGATGAGCGCAAGCGCAAATGGCAACAGCATGGCCAGCGCGCGCGCAACCCGTCCAGCCGGCGGAGATTGCGAGCGTTTTCGAGCCCCGGAAACGCCAACTCCACGCGTCACAATCAGCCCCACTCTGCGTGACAAAACCTTAACGTGGGCACTTCGGGGTTACAAGGTTTCGGGCGCGGAGCGGTTATGCATCGTCGAGGCCTGTGGAAGCCGGCCGCGCGAGCATCCACAGTTCCCGCAGACCAAGCGTGAGTGTGGCGAGCAGGAGAGGCAGAACGAAGTAAACCGCTCGGAACGTGAGTAGTGCCGCCAGAAGTTCCTCGCGCTGATATTGGGGAAGCCCGACGAGCATCGTCGCTTCGATGACGCCGAGACCGCCAGGCGCGTGGCTGACCGTCCCGAGGAGTGTCGCGGTCAGGAAGACGACCATTATGGTCGGCAGGTCGACAATCGGATGCGATGGCAACAGCGTGTACATCGCAAGCGTAACCAGGGCGAGGTCCAGCGCGCCGATGCCGATCTGCACGAGTGTGAACCGCAAGTTGGGCAGGACGATCCGCCAATTGGCGCGGCCGATGGTCCGTGACCGTGGGGCGAGCCAAAGCAGATAGCAGGCGAGGGCGAGAAGGCCCGAGAGACCGATCGCGCGGTTGATCGACGAAGGCAGATGGTCGACGACGGTCGCGGCTTCCGGCGCGTAGAAAGTTGCACTCCCGAGCAGGAGCGCGTTGCCGAGCCAAAAGGTCATTCCCGTGACCAGGGCGATCTTGGCAATGTCGACGACGGTCAAGCCCCAGACCGAGTAGATGCGCAATCTGATGAGGCCGCCGGTCAGGACGGCAGCGCCGAGACTATGGCCGATGGTAAAACTCGTAAAGCTCGCCAGCGCCGCTACGGTGTAAGGAACGTGGTGCCGGCCGATCGTGCGCAGGGCAAAGAAATCGTAGAAGGTCAGCGTGACGTAGCCCGCGATCACGAACGCCCCGGCGATTGCGATCCTTTCGATCGGTTGTGACGCAAGTGCGGCTACGACCCTGCCGAAATCAACATCGTGGAGCAGCTGATAAAGAATAAAACCGGCCACAGCCAGAATCGACAGGCTGATCGCTGCGCTGATCGTGCCCCGGCCAAGCTTGGAAGTGATCGCTTGCGCGATAAAATCTGTCACGTTTCTTTCAGCGTGCGGCGATGAACTTCCCGGCCCCGGCGCCTCACGCGATTCGCGGCGCAAAGTCTCATTCCACTGTAACAGTAATGTTACGCATACAGCCCGTCCGAATCCAGACGCCGGCCGCCGTCATACGGTTGAGACATGAAATGGCAATGGTCGTCGCACACGATTCGCAAACACTAGGGAACGGTCTTTGCCGCGTGCCCGATGAAGGTTCTTGTCGCTACCGATGCGTGGCGTCCTCAGGTGAATGGCGTGGTCCGCACGCTCGGCTCACTGGCGCGGGCCGCGGGTAAGCTCGGCGTAACGATCGAGTTTCTTTCGCCGGAAGGCTTTCCTTCGTTTCAGGTACCGACCTATCCCGGCTTACGGCTGGCAGTGCCGAGCCGGCGGGGGATCGCGGAACGTATCAAGGCAGCGAGACCCGACGCCATCCATCTCGCGACCGAGGGACCGATCGGCTTCGCGGTGCGCGGCTATTGCCGGCGTAACGGCCATCCTTTCACCACCAGCTACACGACCCGCTTCCCGGAATACATTTCCGCACGCTCGCCGGTTCCGGAAAGCTGGATCTACGCGGGGTTGCGATGGTTTCACTCGGGCGCAGCCGTAACCATGGTGGCGACCCCTTCGCTGATGGCTGAACTTGGCGGGCGCGGTTTTTCCAATTTGGGCATGTGGACCCGCGGGGTGGATATCGACCTTTTCCGTCCGGACCGCGCCATTGGGCTTAACTTTCCCCGCCCGATCTTCATGACCGTAGGCCGTGTTGCCGTGGAGAAAAATCTGGAAGCTTTCCTTTCGCTCGATCTTCCCGGTACCAAAGTCGTCATCGGCTCGGGTCCGCAGGAGGCGAAGCTCAAACAAAACTTTCCGGAGGCAAAATTCCTCGGCCCGCTGGAAAATGGAGTGCTCGCCGGCCATTTGGCTGCTGCGGATGTATTCGTTTTCCCGAGCCGCACCGACACGTTTGGCATCGTGCAGCTCGAAGCGCTTGCCAGCGGCGTTCCCATTGCTGCCTTTCCCGTCACCGGTCCGAAGGATGTCGTCGGCAATAACCCAATCGGGGTTCTGGACGAAGACCTCGCGCATGCATGCATGGAGGCGCTTCGGCTACCGCGCGACGCTTGCCGCAAGTTCGCGCTCGATTGCTCGTGGGAAAACAGTGCGCGCCAGTTCCTCGACCACGTCCGCAAAGTGACGACTGGCGGCACTCACCGACTCGAAACGGCGATGACGATGACGGAAACCGCCCCCGGCTAGCGCGGGCGAGACAATGTTTGCGTATCAGCTGCAACAGAAGGACGACCGATGAGCAATCTCGCGCATGCCGATCTAGACAAACTCACCGTAACCAAGGCGTACGACCGCTGGGCGCCGGTTTACGACCTGGTGTTCGGAGCGGTATTCGAGCGCGGGCGTGAAGCCGCTATTGCCGCGGCCGAACGTGTCGGCGGCCGTATTCTCGAGGTTGGAGTAGGGACCGGGATTTCGCTGCCGCACTACTCGCGGGAGTGTCGCCTCTGCGGCGTCGACATCTCCGAACAGATGCTGCGTAAGGCGCAAGATCGCGTTACCGAACTGGGGCTGAGCAATGTCGAAGGGCTTTGGGTAATGGATGCCGAGCATTTGTCCTTCCCCGACGACTCTTTCGATGTGGTGGTCGCGCAATATGTCGTGACGACGGCGCCGAATCCGGAAGCCACCCTTGACGAGTTCGCGCGCGTCTTAAAGCCCGGCGGCGAGATCATCTTGGTCAGCCGCGTCGGCGCCGAGGCGGGGGTGAGGCGGACCCTGGAGCATTGGTTCCAGCCGGCGGCGCGCAAGCTCGGCTGGCGGACCGAGTTTTCCTTCGCGCGCTACGCCCGATGGGCAGAGCGAACCAGCGGCGTCAGCCTGGTCGAGCGCCGCGCGATGCCACCACTTGGGCACTTCTCACTGATCCGCTTTGCCAAGGCCGGCGGTGCGGATGACGTCCGACCGAGTCCTTCGATCGAGTCCTCCGCTGCCGCGTGAGGCAGCTTTGGCGGGCCGCAAAAACGCCGCCCGCCAATCCCTGACGTGATGTTCTCTTGGCTGTCACGAGGGATTCACCGAATCGCCATACCCAGAGCTGATGAGCTCATGATCGGGGGGACAGATGCACGGTTTTCTCTCTGCTTTGCGGACCCAGCGCTGGGATGATCATCGCTATTATCATCACAGCCGGATCAACCAATCGCTGCACCTGGTCAGCGCCATCAGCTTTCTGTTCTCCTATGTGATGATTTTCAAGGACCCGGCGATCTCCGCGGTGGCGGGTTGGCTCGTGGCGATGACGACGCGGCAGTCTGGGCATTTTTTCTTCGAACCCAAGGACTACGACGTCGTCAATCACGCCAGCCACGAGCACAAGGAAGCGATCAAGGTCGGCTATAATCTGCGCCGCAAGGTCGCGCTGTTGGCGATCTGGGCGCTGTCGCCGCTGCCGCTCTACTTTGACCCGACCTTCTTTGGCGTCTTTACGCCGGCTGTGGGCACCGGCGAATTTATCCGCCACGTCGCGGAAATCTGGCTTGCAATCGGCATCGGCGGCGTTTTGTACCGGACGGTGCAGTTGTTCTTCGTCAAGGACGTACAGACCGGTCTTGTTTGGGCGACCAAGATCCTCACCGATCCCTTCCACGACATCAAACTCTACCACAAGGCGCCGCTGGCGCTGCTGCGCGGGGAGTTGATTGACCCCGGCATCGGTGTCGAGGTCGCGGAGTGGGAAGAGGAAGAGATCGAAGAAGCGCCGCGGCTCACGTAATCACTTCCCGGTCATCCTGAGGTGCCCGCCGCAGGCGAGGCTCGAAGGATGCACAGCCCGGGCCGTCACTCTTCGAAGCTCGCGGAGCCTGTCATCGGGCCGGCCACTTCGGGCCGGACCCGTTGGCTCGCA